>Ga0114952_1001389_pt1 | contig 20529 bp, 15 predicted proteins | sample SidtaG_2_FD_87303 | JGI IMG/M metagenome (GOLD analysis project Ga0114952, IMG submission 87303) | Marine algal microbial communities from Sidmouth, United Kingdom - Sidmouth_Asex2 metaG | ecosystem: Host-associated > Algae > Red algae > Unclassified | place: Sidmouth, United Kingdom | collected...
AGCAGACAATCCGCCAACGTCGCTTGCAACACCAAAAACAATCCGCATAATCAATTACACACACGAGCCAGAGACTCCAATGATCAAGCCGCTCTGATGTCCCATTTTATTTGACGACGGACATTATGGTATTTTTATGAAAGAACACGATAAAACACCTGGCATGCCGATCGTCAACCTCATGGACCCGTCTGTTGAGCCGACACTTCATGAGCTACAGCTCATGATGAAGGACGTGCAAGAACGTGCCACTCGGAAATGGCACAGGGCGCGCGACGCTTATTGGGACGAAATAAATACCGCGATGAGAGGCCTAAAGTAACACTCATTCATAACCTATTATTGGTCAAAAATAACGTTTTTGGGCGGGTCCGACTGCACACATTTATATACATATATGTTAAGGAAAGTGGGCAGCCTAAAACCAATTTTATCTGCCATAATGAGCCATTTCTCGTGTCGCGGCTCCAAAAATGCAATTCAGGTGGTGACAAATCATACAGCATCGCGATCACCCGCCAACACTGGGTTATTTAGTCAAATTCGATTTCGAATGTAATTCAACATCGCAAAGCTTGTAAGCCGACACCAATCCTCCTCAAATAAACTTGCTTGACCCTGTTGAGAAAGCAGAGAAGGATCGTCAATCAGAAAATTGGAGTATTTGGTAATGAAAAGAATGCAATGGAAGAGGCTTCTTTCAGCGGATCGTTTTTTTTGGCCCACTGATCTTTCTGAAAGCTATCGGCCTCACGTAGATAGTGTTATCGGAGTATTCCAGACCGATAGCTCCAGAATTACAAACAGCACAGCTTACCATAGACTTCAAAGGAAGACGCAGGTGCTTCCCTATCCTAAAACTGATTATCCTAGGAGTCGGCTGACTCATACCAACGAAGTGAGTGATTGCGGTCGCGAGTTGGCGCGGATGATAGGTCGAAAGCTGGCGGAAATGGGGGAAATCGAAACCACTCAAATTGCGATGATTGAAGATATTGTTGCCGCAGCTTGCAAGGCTCACGATCTCGGGAATCCACCTTTCGGGCATTCGGGCGAATATGCGATCCGTGATTGGGGTAAGACTGTTTTCCATTCGCAAAAAAATCCTGCCTTTGCAGGAGTGTCAAAGAAAATGCGAGAGGAAATCGCTAATTTCGACGGAAATGGACAAGGCTTCCGGATTATTACTGAAACTAGTGGGTGGCGGAATCGGGGAGGCCTGCAACTGACCAACGCAGTTCTTGCCGCATTTTGCAAGTATCCGTGGACTTCAGAGATTGCCGGTGAAAATAAATCAAAATACAGTATTCCGTGTCACAGAGCCGATTTTGCAAAGCACATCTTCGATAACGTAGGGTTAAGTCCTATTAGCAAAAAGGGGCAGCCGTTGAAGTATGTTAGGCATCCGCTCGCCTACATTGTCGAAGCGGCAGATGACATATCTTATATTACGTCCGATTTGGAAGACGCCGCGAGAGCTGAGGTCAAGAGCACCACCGAGATTATCGAACACCTTGACAGAATTGCAGAAGGCGCCTTGAACGATCCAACTCTCTGGGGTGATTTTGTGCGCAGGAGAGAGCAGATTAAAAATGATCCGAAGGGTCTCCTTCGTTATTCAAAAGACCACGCCCAACGCGCACTGAAGGTTGCGTCATTAAATGCATTCATTTCGAACATTGATCTCATTATGAATGGGAGTGGCATAAAGTCTCTTCTTGATGTTTCAACGGTTGCCACAGTGGTTAATAGCGCGAAGAAGTATATGAGAGAAAACATTTACGACAGTGTTGATAAGGTTCGGCACGAGGTTTTTGGATGTAGGGTCGTCCAAAATTTGATGGACTTTTACGCCAACGCTCTTTTTGAGTTTCGCGATCAGGTTCATGCAGGGAGAACGTTTGAGGTTGGGGATAAAACTATCGATGAAGTGCTGCGCAGATTCGTGATTACGTTTCCATTAGATAATTATATTTCGTCATCTGACGAGGAAACAACCACCGACTTTATCCGGAATTCCAGTCCCGATGACTTGATGAGAATGGTTCTGGATTTTGTATCTGGTATGACCGATCAATATGCAGTCACGATCTATAGGCAAATTTCTGGCATAGAGCGCCCAGATGCCACATGGTGACACTAAAGCTCGATATTTAGCATCAGGAACTACATACCTCCCCTGTTTCTAAGATTTTGCGATCCGTTGCCGTTGCTGGAAACAGTAACTGACAATTCAACGAACGCCGGAATACAAGTAATATCTAGAACGGGACCTTTTTTGCTTTCGAAATGCAATACACGACGCCGGTTGGAATGGAGCGGTCAGCTATTGACCGCAAGAAGTTTGCATCCCACGGGTGCTGACGTCAGACATCGATTGGTGGACCGCATCACGGGGGACATTGATTGGGAAGACAAGTTACGAGATGTCGTCAAAGCGCACGGTGCAACGTTCGTCCAAAAAATCTGAGCTCATCTTTGGGCGGCATCGCCTACTTTGCTGCACCCTTTGGACCGACTTTGATATCTACGGCGAACGATTTTATATGCGCCCAGAATATTCAAACTTAAAGAGTGAAGCGTCGCTGGCTTATCGAGGTTTCAAAGGGTATCATCTTTAACAACTCAGAGATGAATAGCGGAAAAATATTGATCGAAATCCAGACCCCGACCAGGCCACCCCTTCGTTGGGCTGGAAGTAAGCGTAAGAGCATTAAGACTCTTACAAAGCTAGTTCCTAAAGGAACCAGCCATATAATCGAGCCGTTTGCTGGATCTGCTTGCTTTACTCTTGGTGTAAACTTCGAGACGGCTGTGATCGGAGATCTCAATGATCGCTTAATGGAATTCTATGAGCACCTAAAATCTGATCCTGTCGGAGTCTATGCGTCCTTTTCCAAAATTGAACCTACCAGAGAAAGGTATTTTGAAGTTCGAAAGGATTTTAATGATGCCACTCCGTCAATCGAGAGGGCCGGACAATTTCTATTTCTCAACAGATATTGTTTTAATGGGATTTTCCGAGTGAACCTTTCGGGCAAGTTCAATGTCCCATGGGGAGGAGAAAAGGTAGGCAAACCGCCTTCTTTAGAAGATCTAATTCGCGCTTCCGAGCGACTGGTCAACGTGAAAGTTCGTATTGGGGACTTTCAAGAAATCATCGAAAATGAGCAGAAACCTGGCTGCTTGGTTTATTTGGACCCCCCATATGCGCGAAATGAAGAACGAGTATTCCGAGAGTATCACAAGGATAGCTTTTCTACGCTTGATTGGGAAAGACTGATTGAGACCATTGAAGAAATTGATCGATCCGGATCTAACTTCATTTTGAGCTATGCAGGAGACGGTGAAGTCGTTGAGCGTTTAGCAAAATGGCAAATTGGCTTTCTTGATGTTACGAGGAACGTCGGAGGTTTTAAATCGTCTCGACGTAAATTTAGAGAATTTTTAGCAACGAATTGTGAAATCCCAGTTGAGTGAACCAAAAGTAATTAGATTAGCAATTATATCTGACCCACACGCTTTTCATGGAAAGTCTGGCGATGAGAGCCCGTCTTGGATTGCAATGGAAGATGATCAGTCAAATCCGTCAGCGAATCCGTTTGCTGGGGTTCAAAAATTAATCCGTGATCATCAGCTTTCGGCAGACCTTCTCATTTGTGGTGGAGACCTAGGAGACAAGGCCGTCCCACAGGCGCAGCAATATGCCTGGGGTCAGATCAACCAAATCAGCGACTTACTTGGTGCTAAGGAGGTGTTAGCTGCCGCAGGAAACCACGATGTAGATAGCCGGTTTTCATACAATGATCACGATGCAAAAGGACAGCTTCTTTCGCTCGATCCTCGGTTTCCAACCAAACATGAACCGAAGTGGTTGGAATACTGGGCTCGAAACTACACGATTTTATCTGTTCATGGCATCAGGTTCACTTTAATTAATTCTTCGGCCTTTCATGGTTACCAAAAGCCTAGTGATGGAAACAACTGCGGGGAATACCCGCCTGAATACCTGAATGGTCGAGTCACTGATCGAATGCTAGAGTCTCTTAAATTGGACCTTGGCAAATTGGGCGAGCACCCAATAAACATATTGCTCTGCCATCATCATCCGGCGAAAAACGACGTTGTTGGTTTAAACGACTATTCCCATATGAAGAATGGCGATCGCCTACTTAACTTACTGGACGAAGTTGACGTCGGACCTTGGCTTGTTTTGCACGGCCACAAGCATATACCAAGGATATTTAACGCTCCTGGAAGCAGTTCCTCCCCAATAATTTTTTCTGCTGGCAGCTTCGCTGCAAAGCTATACCCGCAGATTCAGGACATCGCTCGCTGCGAATTCTATATTATGGATCTGATCGTCCCAGATGTGATGACCTCGGGATCGGTAAAGGGGAAAATATCGGTCTGGCAGTGGAGTTTTGGCAATGGTTGGAAGCGCGGCAAGAAAGGTAACGGGTTGGGCTTTAGCGCCGCTTTCGGCAGCCGACTTGACGTAGACGATCTCGCATCTGAGACTGCAAAGAAGCTAAAATTAGCTAACTCAGGAAAGCGTATAAGTTGGCAAGACGTGGTAAGCATCGAGCCTAAAATTGAATACCTTAGCCCTGACGATGCTAAGCGCTTCTATGAGAGGCTTTCAAAGCGCCATGGTGTGGAAGCCTTGCACAATGACTCTGGTGAAATCTTGGAATTGCAGGTGCCGCAATGAACCTATCTCAGCCACTACAGTCTCGTTCATTTGAAGCCTTCAACGCGAGGTTTTTGTCTGCTGAAGAGGTATCTAGGACATTCATTCCGCCCCCTCACTACTTCCGACTAACCGAGACCAATCACAGCGTCCTGATCGGTCCCCGCGGAAGCGGAAAAACAACCCTCCTCAAGATGCTTCAGCTTCGCTCACTAGCGGCCTGGAACCATCCTAAAGCAGACGAAACCCGCAAAAACATAGCGTTTCATTCAATTTTTCTGGGAACAGACGTCCTCTGGGGGTCCCAGTTGGAATCCGGAAGTAAGTCCATTTCGAACGAACGTAAGCGTTCGCAAATTAGAAGGACGTCCTTTCGACTGCACCTCAGCCTATCGTTCATAAAGAGTCTAACAGATGCAAGGGATTCAAATCTTTTGCAAGAATCAGGTTTATCGCGGTTTTTCATTGATTTAGATGAAGAATCCGAAACGAATTTGTCTAGGACGTTGTCAGAAATTTGGCAGGTTGATCTAAAGGTTTATAGTCTCGCTGGACTTCGCGCTGCAATTCGCACGCAACTTACACGGCTTCACATCGTGATTGACGACCTTATCTGGGACGAGGGAGCCGTAGTTCCTGATTATGTGAAACTTCACCCCGTCTCCCCAGTTATAAGTGGAATTGAAGCAACAAATGAAATTCTGGGTCAAGAAGATCGGCGATGGGCAGTGCTGTGTGATGAACTTGAAATCGCTCCCGAGCTAATTCGAAAAGATCTTTTTGAGTTGTTAAGAAGCACATCGCACAGTGTCATATTTAAGTTCTCCCTTTTTCCACACACTTCTGAATTGAAAGATTTGAAGGGGCCGAAATCTCCCAATCCGGGTGACGATTATCAGCCGCTAGACCTCAGTTACCCTTACAAAGAGGCCGCATATCCGTTTTGTAATGATCTTTTCAATGGCATGGTGGAGCAATCATCAGGCCCTTCAGTTAACTCTCCGGAGGAGGTGCTCGGCGATGGCTGGTTTGACGGAGGTCGTAGTAGCCGACGCTCGAAGGCTTCACACCTGAAGGCCCCAAACGGGCAAATCTACAAAAGAGCAGTTCGACTTGAGAGGCAGGATTTAGGGTTTCGCCAATGGTTGAAAGAACGCGGTTTTAATTTAAAGGATGTTGATGACCTTGAAGACGCCGTTCAAGCACCGTTTAGAAAAGCTATTCCCTTCATTTTAACAAGAGCGGAATTCGTTTTGCCCAACGGGGCTTACCGAAGTAAGAAGGCTAGCTCATTGTATTCTGGAGCTTATTCACTCTTTTCCATTTCCGAAGGAAACCCTCGAATATTTATCAACCTTATGAAGCCCTTAATTGCCGAATTCTCGAGGGTCGGGGGAACAATTTCTGTTGCAAAACAAACTGCATCCATCGACGCAACCATCCACCGGTATAAGGCAAGTTTGTCGGCAATCCCTACTGAGGGGCGGGATGACATTCAGTCCATCATGCAGCTCGTAGATATTATTGGAAAGTTCTTACAAGCGGATCAACTGTTAGAACGCTTCCGTGCGGAACCACCATCGACGATCGAAGTAGACAATAACGTTCCACAAGAGATTTTGGAACTTGCCGGAAGAGCTGTTAATGCTGGCGTATTGATTAGGATGCCCGAGGAACGGGGAGCGGGTATCACTGGTGAAATCCTTTCCGATGACTTGATCGGAACCAGGGTGCGCCTAGCATATACGTTAGCACCCAATTACAAACTGCCCTTGACAGCTGGCCGGACAATAAAACTATCGACAGTATTGCATACAAGAATTGCCGCTCGAATTAGAAAACCTGAGGCGCTCACTCAATATCGGCTTCCATTTAAGGGCGATTGATAAAAATGAATTGGTTCCAAACAAAAAGTTCTCATTTTGATTTACTGGTCGCGGTTTGTGGCTACGAAAATCGCGCAACGCATGTGCCTACCCAAATACGAAACCACGCAAATGCCACCATCGTTTTAGACTATGAAAGCACGGGGATTCATTCGTATGATGAAAATAGGCGAACACTGGGAGCGATGCATCAAGTGAACTTCATACAATTAAGCGATGCCGCCTACCTGTCAAAATTCGAAAAAAGGTTGCGCAGCGAGATTGAAATCGGAGACCGAGACAAAAAGATAAAAGTGCTTTTTGACATTTCATGCGCATCGAGAAGGCTGATTTCGAAAGTTCTTTTGTCTTTGGATAGAGTATTTCAGCACGAACTTGAGCTTTGCTGCACATATTCGGTTTCCGAATTCTACAACCCACCGGAAGACGAATTACCGAGTCACATATCAGAGCCCGTAATCGGGGAGCTTTCTGGTTGGTCAAATGACCTTTCCCAGCCCCCATGTGCTGTTATCGGACTTGGCTTTGAACCAGGTCGCGCGATAGGTTGTTTGGATTATCTTGAAATACCGGAAGTTAAGCTTCTGAAGCCCCACGGACCAGATGAACGGTTTGAAAAGGCTGTTGTTAAGGCGAACGAGCAGTTGATCCAAGAAGCTGGAGAAAGCTGTCTTCATCCTTATTCTGTAATGGACCCAGTCGACACATACCTTAAGTTGGAGTCGATGGTTTTCGGATTGTTAGACGAGTTTCGCCCTGTTCTTATTCCGCTGGGACCGAAAATATTCGCGGTGGCGTGTATAGTGTTGGCAATTCGAAACGCTCCAAACATTTGCGTGTGGCGGACGTCGTCAGGTAAGTTAGGCATTCCCCATGACACCAAAGCTGACGGGAATGTTGCCGTTTTTTGGGTTGGCTCCCTTGGCAGGAATCGAACAGCTCAAAACTGAACGCGGAATTTATCGATGTCAGGACCAGATTGAATGTTAGTGCATCGTCGGCCTTTCCTGGCCAACTGACGCATCGAGATAGACAGGCTTTGAAAAACTTGTTTGCCCGATAGCCAGAGCGCTGCCCCCCAGTGACTAGGTTATATCAATGCGTTCGAACTCTACTCAGAGTCATTACCGCAGCTTCGTGGCCTATCGGCCAACGGCGCTGACAATTTGGCCTTTGTCGAAAATCGCCGAGAAAAGCAATTAGCGCCGCCCTTTTTAGGAGCGACGCATTCGATACTGTATACCTTCAATTATTATGTAGGTCAAAATGGCAGATAAAGGCTGGACTTGCGGCCGTAAAGAAAACGCAATCATTATCCTTCCCGCACCTCAATCGGGCTAAGAACCCGCTCGCTCAGCGAAACTCACCAACTCACTGTATTTAAACAGCTTTCAAAGCAAACTTCAGCACTTGAGCCTTCCAGTGGACACTTACCTTGATTTCAATGGACAACAATTGAGCCAGAATGGACATTTATTGGCGTGTCTTACATTCAAACACCAAAGCTGTTCGCCGCTAGCCACATTTGGAATAGCCGCAAGAGCCGCACGTCATGCACCCCTCTACCATCCGTAAATCATAGGCCCCGCACGACGTGCACGCCTTGCCTTTCGGTTTGCTGTTGATCGCAACGACGTCGGCCTTTGGATCAGACTTCAGGCCCATTCCTTCACCCGCGAGAAAGCCTGTTGAGATCATGTGTTTTTCTATGACACCGCCAATTGCAGCAAGGATAGACGGCACATATTTTCCTTGCATCCATGCACCGCCACGCGGGTCAAACACTGCCTTGAGTTCTTCGACGACAAACGACACATCGCCACCCCGACGGAACACAGCAGAGATCATACGTGTTAACGCAACGGTCCACGCGAAATGCTCCATGTTCTTGGAGTTGATAAACACTTCAAACGGGCGACGATGCCCCGCAACGATTAGATCGTTTACGGTGATGTAGATGGCATGCTCGCTGTCGGGCCACTTAAGTTTATAAGTCGCACCCTCAAGCTCGGTCGGGCGATCAAGCGGTTCTGACATGTAGACAACCTCGCCCTCGTGATCCGAAACGTTGGAGCCTCCGGCGGAGGTATTTTTGGCAAGCAGAAGAGGTGGCTTTTCTTCTGATACAGACAAAACAGATCCGGTCACGTCATTCGGGCGATACGTTGTGCATCCTTTGCAGCCCTGATCCCAAGCGGCCATATAAACTTCTTTGAAGTCTTCAAAGCTGATGTCTTCCGGACAGTTAATCGTTTTGGAGATTGAGCTGTCGATCCATTTCTGCGCGGCGGCCTGCATGCGGACGTGATCCAGCGGGGCAAGCGTTTGGGCATTGACGAAATAATCCGGCAACGGCGCGTCTCCCTTTAGATCGCGCCACATCTGGACAGCGTAATCGACAACCTCTTCTTCGGTACGCGTGCCGTCTTTCTGAAGGACCTTACGGGTGTAGGCATAAGCAAAAACAGGCTCGATCCCTGACGACACATTGCCAGCATACAGGCTAATCGTGCCCGTTGGTGCGATTGAGGTTAAAAGCGCATTGCGGATACCGTGCTTGCGGATCGCGTCGCAAACGTCGGCGTCCATGTCTTGCATTGCGCCGGACGCAAGGAATTTTTCGGCATCAAACAACGGGAACGCACCCTTCTCCTTGGCCAAGTCCACCGACGCCAGATACGCGGCGCGTGCGATCGCGTGCATCCATTGGTCCGTCTGACGCGCCGCCGCCTCTGATCCATAGCGTAAACCAACCATGAGCAACGCATCAGCAAGTCCTGTCACGCCAAGCCCGATCCGGCGCTTCGCCTTCGCCTCGGCCAGTTGTTCGGGCAATGGAAATTTGGATGCATCCACGACGTTGTCCATCATACGTACGGCGGTGGCGACCAGATCGGTCATCTTGGCCACATCGAACGCAGCCTCGGCTTCGAACGGATTTGCAACAAGACGAGCCATATTGATAGATCCCAACAGACACGCGCCGTAAGGTGGCAACGGTTGCTCGCCACAGGGGTTCGTCGCAGCAATCGTTTCGCAATACGATAGATTGTTAGCCTTGTTGATCCGGTCGATAAAAATCACACCCGGTTCAGCATAGTCGTAGGTGGACTGCATTATGGCATCCCACAGGTCGCGCGCCTGCACGGTTTTAAAGACACGGTCTTTGAAAACCAGATCCCAGGATTTATCTGCTTTGACTGCATCCATGAACGGATCAGTAATGAGCACAGACATGTTGAACATCCGCAGCCGCGCCGCATCCGATTTTGCAGTGATAAAATCCATGACATCAGGGTGATCGCAGCGCATTGTGGCCATCATCGCCCCGCGACGTGACCCTGCCGACATGATCGTGCGGCACATCGCATCCCAGACATCCATGAACGACAACGGACCGGACGCATCTGCCGCGACGCCTTTGACGGCCGCACCTTTCGGGCGCACGGTGCTAAAGTCATAGCCGATCCCACCACCCTGCTGCATCGTTAACGCAGCTTCTTTGAGCATGTCAAAGATACCGCCCATACTATCTGGTACGGTGCCCATGACAAAGCAATTGAACAAAGTTACCGACCGCGCGGTCCCCGCACCTGCCGTGATCCGGCCCGCTGGCAGATATTTGAAATCCTCAAGAGCTTCGTAAAATTTTGGCCTCCATATCGCGGGATCGGCCTCGACATCAGCAAGCGCCGTCGCAATACGTTCCCAAGTCTGGGTAACGTCTTGATCAATCGGCACGCCATCTGCATCCTTAAAACGATACTTCATATCCCAAATTTGTTCGGCGATCGGGGCGGCAAAACGGGACATGAGCGATCCTTTGAAATGATTCTGAAATTGGCGGTAAGGTCGTGATAGATAAGTCCGTAACGGCGTCGGGTCAAATTGAAAGACTCTGCGCCTGTCCTACTTCCCTACCATATCGTTAACTGATAAACCACTAGGCAACACCATATATAGGGGTCAATTTTGTCGCACACCATAAATCTAGTAAAATTGTCAGTCGGCACAGACGACGTCGCAGGCCTTGCTGCATGGCAAGCCACGACGCGTGCGCAGGCCAAAGACGGATTGCCGCAGCATGTGACCCGTATGTGGCCCAAGCGTTCAGATGAAATCTTGAACGGTGGCTCTATCTACTGGGTGATCAAGGGCGTGATTTTGTGCCGTCAGCAGATCGTGCGGCTCGACGAATATCATTCCGCTGACGGGATCCGGCGTTGTGCGATTGTGAGCGACCCCAATTTGATCCGCGTCGAGGCAACCCCGAAACGCGCGTTCCAAGGGTGGCGCTACATGCCTGTTGCGGACGCGCCAACTGATCTTTCTGATGGGGCGCAACAAGAAGAAGCACTGCCACCCGAACTTAGCAAAGCGCTCGCGGCAATTGGCGTACGTTGATTAAATCCCCAGTAGCGACTGCAATTCCTTGAGCGTGACACGTTGCGCATCAGTCCAGCTATCGCGGCGCCCCCGAAAAAGCGTGGCTTGCGATGCATGGATCAAAGCATCGTCAAGAATTTTCAATCCGTTTGCCCGTAGCGTTTCACCTGTCGACGTGATGTCTGCGATCGCTTCTGCCGTCTCGTTCTTGACCGTGCCTTCGGTCGCACCTTGGCTATCCACCAGCTGGTAATCCGCAACACCGTTGTCGCGCAAAAACTCGCGCACAAGCCGATGGTATTTTGTCGCAATCCGCAAACGGAACCCGTGGCGCAATCGAAACGCCGCAGCGGCGGCATCAAGATCGTCCAACGTATCGACGTCAACCCAGCATTGCGGCACTGCGATGATCAAATCCGCACCACCAAAGCCCATCGGGGCCAATACATTCACACGTGTTTCCCAAGCGGCGAGTTTCTCGCGGATCAAATCTGATCCCGTTACCCCCAGATGAATACGACCAGCATCCAACTCACGCGGGATTTCACCCGCCGACAAAAGCACAAGCTCGATCCCGGTGATGCCATCGACGGCACCGGAATATTCGCGGTCGGACCCAGACTTGCGCAGGGTCACGCCACGATCACCGAACCACGCAAATGTTTTTTCCATCAGCCGCCCCTTGGACGGTACACCCAATTTCAGCATTAGATGCCCTCCCGTAGGTTCACGACCAGATCGGGGCGGATGACGCCACCCACGGCAGGCACGGCGCGACCTGCTCCGAGACGGGCGGTCAACGCATCGTAGCGCCCGCCAGTCGCAATGGGTGGCATATGCGGCGCACCGTCAGCGTAAAACCCGAATACGAACCCGTCGTAATATTCCAGCGATGTACGACCGTAACTGCCCTCAAATCGCAACGCGCCCACGTCCACGCCTTTTGATGCCAGCGCATCCAGACGGGCACGAAACGCGTCCACCGCGCCACTGATTGCTGGCAAATCCACAGCGATATCCTGCAATGCTGACAATACATGCGGGCAGGTTTCATTAAGCGACACCAATGCGTCAATCAACGCAAGCTCGTCTTGGCTAATCGGGGCGGTTGCGGCATCGGCCCGTAAGGCATCGATGCGTGCTTGTACTTCTGCGCGACTGCGCAAGCCAACCGATGCGGCGGCATGCGCCAAAGGATCAGGTTGTTCCAACAGGGCCGCGCGACTTGCGGCGGGCTGCGTGCGGCCACCAAAACGGTCCAACAAGGCGCGAAATTTGCGTGGCCGCCACAAGTGACGCAGCAACGCCGCCTTGCGCGTGTCGGATGTCTTTAACCCCGACACGGCGGCCATCAATATCCCGATGTCGCCTGTCGCAGCGCGCACTGGCAATCCTGCCAATGCATCCGCAATCGCCGCAAAAACGGTCGCGTCGGACCCCGCCGGATCGGTGCCGTCAAATACCTCAAACCCCACCTGAGTGGCCTCACGCGCACGATCAGGATCGTCTTCTTGTTTGCGAAAAACGCGGCCTGCATAGGTATAACGTGCAGGATCGGCGGCACTGTCCATGTGCATTTGGACAACGGGCACGGTAAAATCGGGGCGCAGCACCATTTCACCGCCAAACGGGTCAGTCGTCAGATAGGCCCGCGCGCGGATATCCTCTCCGTATAGGTCAAGCAATGTATCTGCGGACAACAATATGTCGGCATCAACACGCACTGCATCCTGGGCCTCGAACAGGGCCGTCAGCCGCGCGGTTTCATCTCGGATCATCTCAGGGGCCATAATATGTTTCTCGCTCGAGGGTTAAGCGTGCAGCGCCAAAATCTCGCGGACTTTTGCGATCAGGTCGGTGCGCGGCACCTCGTATTGGCTTGGCCGGTCTTTCCATTCTTCGACGGTCGCATTCTCGGCAATCTGTGCGCCAAGGATCAAATCCTTGATCTGAACCACACCATTGGCCATCTCGTCCGATCCGGCGATCACAGCGACGGGGCTGTTGCGGTTGTCAGCGTACTTAAGCTGGTTGCCGAAATTCTTTGGATTGCCCAAATAGACCTCGGCGCGAATACCAGCGTTGCGCAGATCAGCCACAAGCGTTTGGTAATATGGCATCTGGTCGCGGTCCATGACAGTGACCACAACGGGGCCAAGCGTTTTGGTGTCCAGACGCCCCTTGGCATGCAGCGCCGCCAGTAACCTGTCCACACCAATCGACACGCCCGTGGCAGGGACCTCTTGGCCTGTGAACCGCTTGACCAAATCGTCATAGCGTCCGCCGCCAGCCACGGAGCCAAAGTTGCGCGGACGCCCCTTTTCATCCGTCACCTCAAACGTCAGTTCGGCCTCGAATACCGGACCAGTGTAATAGCCGAGCCCGCGCACCACAGACGGATCAATTTCGATCCGGTCGGCAGCATACCCTTGCGCGTCAAGCTGCGTGGCAATGGTCTCGAGTTCGTTTACGCCGTCCAAGCCGATGTTGGACCCTTTGACCAGTTCCATCAGGCGGGCCACGGTGGCCGCGCCATCCCCGCGCTTGGCGGACATAAATCCCATGACAATCTCGGCCTGCTCATCACCCAGACCCGCGCCCTTGGTAAAGTCGCCGGACCCGTCTTTGCGGCCCTCGCCCAACAAGTCGCGCACGCCTTGGGCGCCGAGACGATCCAGTTTGTCGATAGCGCGCAAAACGATACCGCGCTCGGCCTCTTTTTCGTCACCCGACAGGCCCGCAACCTCCATCACACCGTTCAGAACCTTGCGGTTATTGACGCGCACGACGTAATCACCGCGCGGGATGCCCACCACCTCAAGCGTGTCAGACAGCATCGCGCAAATTTCGGCGTCGGCGGCCACGGACGACGCGCCCACGGTATCGGCATCGCATTGGTAAAACTGGCGGAACCGGCCAGGCCCCGGCTTTTCATTGCGCCAAACGGGTCCCATCGCATAGCGGCGGTACGGCGTTGGCAAATCATTGCGGTGCTGCGCAAACACCCGCGCCAAAGGCGCCGTCAGGTCATAGCGAAGCGCGAGCCAATCGCTGTCTTCTTCCCATGCGAAAACGCCTTCGTTCGGGCGATCCACATCGGGCAGAAACTTCCCCAAGGCCTCGACCGTTTCAACGGCGGATGTTTCCAGCGCGTCAAAACCATAGCGATGATAAACCTCGGCAATTGACGACAGCATTGCGCTACGCTGCGCGACTTCTGCGCCAAAATAGTCGCGGAACCCTTTTGGGGTCTGCGCCTTGGGACGGGGTTGTTTTTTAACTTTGGCCATCATCGCCTCGTGTCAGGTCAGGAACATGTGCTTGCCTTTAACAAGCCGCGGCTTGCGGGGCAATGCGCAGTTGCGAGGCGCATAGCGGACAGGTATGTCAGTCCCATGACAAACATCACCCGCCTCGAAGAACAAATCGCCCATTTGACCCGCACGGTCGAAGACCTGTCCGACATTGTCACCCGTCAGGAAAACGAGCTTGCGCTCGCGACGCGCAGGCTTGCGATGCTGATGGAACGCGAGGCAGGGCGCGAAATGGATGCGGGCAGTTCAGTGCCGCTCGCGGATCAACGCCCACCGCACTGGTAGGCTAACGTGCCGAGCTGGCCATTTGGACAACTGCGCCCTTATGCAACAAAATATTCGACCATGACGGGTTCGAACCAAAGTTGCGATACGCCGTGATAAATGTCGTATTGGCGTCCAGCTTGTCCAACCGCTTCCCGCATGGCTGACCAAAACCGACCCGACAAAACGACGATTTGATCGTTTCATAGGCGTTGTCGGTGTCTGAATAAGGGCGCTTTTTATTGGACGGCAAATAGCGCACGACCTCATGTGTCCCGATATCACCCATGATTGACGTAGCGGCAGTGAACTGGCGTGCGCAGCGGTCTTTGAAACCCGTGATATAATGCGTCCGCAATCCGGTCGCATTCGGGATCGTGTCATACAATGTAAAGCCGGAGCTTTCCTCGATCTTGGTGCCCAACTGGCGACGCGATACATCACAATTGGTTGCGATTTCACCATATGGCAATTGCGTTCCGACGGTGACCAATGCGGCGTCAGGTCCGGTGCGCTCGCGCGGTCCGAATAGCCCACGGCGCGGCGCGGTTGGCTTTGACGGGGATGTCACGGCAGCGGCTGGCGTTACCTCTGCTTGGGGTGCATCGGTCGTTTTCACGTCCGCCGATCCGCCAAACAAGCGACCGAAAAATCCGGCCCGACGCGGCGAAGGCACAGCCTGTGATACGACCACGTCGGGCACATCAACGGACGGTTCGGCCGAAATATCAGCCGTCACGCCAAGCACGGCTGGTGTCGGTGTATCAAGCAAAACCGGTGCTTCGGACGCTGCCTCTTGTGGTGCGCTGCCGCTCAGTAATCTTGAGAAGAAGCCCGGCTTTTGTGCGGGGTCCTTAATTTCTGCGGCAATCGTACCAGCTTCAACAGGCGCATCAATTTCGGCAACTGTCTCGCGCGGGGCATCATCCAGTGCCTCGGCAACAGCCATTGCCACGGGGTCATCCGCCACCTTTACCTCACTGAGCTTCACGATGCTATCAAGGGGATTGCTACTACAGGCACCCAACATCGTCAAAGCAGCACAAACTGATAAAAACCGGACCAAATGATTGCCTCCCAACGGTGCTTTTTGGCGTGTTTAGCGGGTCCTGATCGCGTCGTCCATCTGCCGCTTAGGACAGCCCGCAAAAACCCGCCTAGACGTCTTCGACTTCCATCACACCTTCAAGCGACCGCAACGCGCCTTTGATCTGCGGATTGACTGGAAAATCCTGTCCAAGGTCAATTTCGACCTCACCAGGAAGGCTGCTGTCCATCAAACAGAAATAGACTGGTCCACGACCGCCGCGAACGCGGTCGCGTGCCGCATTTTCAAGGATCATCTGGACCGACGCAATCGCGTCAGGCACCTCGAGAAACACCCGCAGTCCGGACGATCCTGCATCGGCAACGGCGCTATCGATTGGTGCAACGGAGCGGCCCAACAGCTTAAGCTGATCCGCCTCCATCGTGGCCTCGCAGGTCAACACAACCTGACTTCCGGTATCCAGATGATCTCGTGCCGCCTCCAATGTGTCCGAGAACAGCGTCACCTCGTATTGGCCTGTGGGGTCGGACAATTGCGCAAACGCAAAGCGGTTGCCGCGCGCCGATTTACGTTCCTGCCGACCAGAAACAGTCCCCGCCATTTTAACGACGCAGGCCCCGCGTTCGGCCAAGGCAATAACCTCGTCCAAGGTCTTTACTTGCTTGCGTTTCAGCGCAGCCATGTAGTCATCAAGCGGATGCCCCGAAAGGTAGAAACCAATGGCCTTGAATTCCTCGGCCAGTTTTTCGGCAGGCAGAAAATCATCGCCGCCTGCAAGCCGCGGTTCAGGCAGGTCATCGCCTGCCTCACCAAACAACGAAACCTGATTGGAGTTCTTTTGATCGTGGATCGCCGCTGAATAATTCACCAGCGCGTCCAACGACAAAAGCACGCGACGGCGGTTCGCGTCCAGCACGTCAAATGCGCCCGCCCGCGCAAGCATTTCCAACGGCCGCTTACCGACACGTTTGATGTCCACACGGCGGGCAAAATCAAACAGGTTCACGAATTCCGCATCTGCGCGCCCGTCCACGATCAGCTTCATCGCTTCGACGCCCACGTTTTTCAACGCGCCCAGCGCATAGACCAGCTTTTGATCCTTCACGTCAAAAACAGCCTGCGACCGGTTCACACAAGGCGGGATATATTCAATCCCGAGCCCCTTCTTTACCTCTTGGAAAAATGTCCCCAGTTTATCGGTCAGGTGAATATCGCAGTTCATCACACCGGCCATAAATTCCACGGGATGATTGGCCTTGAGCCACGCAGTTTGATAACTGACGACCGCATAGGCAGCAGCGTGCGATTTGTTGAAACCGTAGTTCGCGAATTTCTCAAGAAGGTCAAAGACCTCCGACGCTTTTTTCTTATCAACGCCGTTTTCCATCGCCCCTTTTTCAAATTTGGGGCGTTCTTTGGCCATTTCTTCGGCGATCTTTTTACCCATCGCACGGCGCAGCAGGTCAGCCCCGCCAAGCGAGTATCCCGCCATGACCTGTGCGATCTGCATCACCTGTTCTTGGTAGACGATGATGCCTTGGGTTTCGGCTAGCAGATGGTCAATCGACGGGTGCACGGATTCGATTTCTTTGAGGCCATTCTTTACCTCGCAATAGGTCGGAATATTCTCCATCGGACCCGGACGGTATAGCGCCACAAGCGCCACGATATCCTCGATACAGTTCGGCTTCATCCGCTTGAGCGCATCCATCATGCCGCTGGATTCCACTTGGAACACGGCGATGGTTTTTGCGCTGGCGTATAATTTATACGACGCCTCGTCATCCAAGGGGATCGTGCCGATATCGTCGATCAATCCGGCCACAGGTTCGAACAGTTGATTGCCCTGCGCATCCTGATGCAAATGCCGCCCTGATTTTACGATCAGGTCAACGGCGTTCTGGATCACGGTCAGGGTCTTGAGCCCCAAGAAGTCGAATTTGACCAGCCCCGCCTGTTCCACCCATTTCATGTTGAACTGCGTGGCTGGCATATCGGACCGCGGGTCTTGGTACAACGGCACCAACTCGTCCAGCGGACGGTCGCCAATCACGACACCCGCCGCATGGGTCGACGCGTTGCGCAGCAACCCCTCAATCTGTTGGGCATAGGTCAGCAGGCGGTCCACGACCTCTTCGTTCTTGGCCTCTTCGCGCAGGCGCGGCTCGTCGGCCAGCGCCTTTTCGATGCTCACGGGTTTGACGCCCTCAACAGGGATCATCTTCGACAAACGATCAACCTGCCCGTACGGCATCTGCAACACGCGGCCCACATCGCGCACAGCGGCCTTGGACAAAAGCGCACCGAATGTGATGATCTGGCCCACTTTATCGCGGCCATATTTGTCTTGGACGTAGCGGATCACTTCTTCGCGGCGGTCCATACAAAAATCGATATCAAAATCGGGCATGGACACACGTTCGGGGTTCAAGAACCTCTCGAACAGCAGCGAATACCGCAGCGGGTCAAGGTCGGTGATCAGCAGCGCATAGGCCACCAAGCTCCCCGCGCCAGACCCACGGCCCGGGCCGACCGGAATTTTGCTTTCTTTGGCGTATCTAATGAAATCGGCAACGATCAGGAAATAACCGGGGAAGCCCATGCCTTCGATGATATCCAGCTCGAAATCCAGACGCGCCTGATATGCGTCCACTGTCACCGCATGCGGGATCACGGCCAGACGGTTTTTCAAACCCTCGTTGGCCTGACGGCGCAGCTCCACAATCTCGTCGTCCGCAAATTTCGGCAGGATCGGATCGCGTTTATAGGTTTTGAACGCACAGCGTTTGGCAATCTCGACGGTATTCTGGGTCGCCTCGGGAAGATCAGCAAAAAGCGTGATCATTTCCTGCGGCGACTTGAAATAATGCTGCGGCGTCAGGCGGCGGCGGTCTTCTTGCTGATCGACATAGGCCCCTTCCGAGATACAGATGAGCGCATCATGCGCCTCGTATAATGCCATTTTCGGGAAATAGACGTCGTTGGTCGCGACCAATGGCAGGGCCTTGGCATAGGCCATTTCGACGAATCCACGCTCTGACAATCGCTCAGCTTCTGGCAGCCCGCCACCATCGGGGTGGCGCTGCAATTCAACATAAAGACGATCCGGATATGCCGCTGCCAGCGCATCCATCAACGCCTCGGCCTTGGGCCGCTGCCCTTGTCGCAGCAACCGACCAATCGGCCCATCAGGACCGCCTGACAGACAGATCACGCCTTCGGAATAGGTTACCAGATCGTCCAGCGTGACCTGTGGCAGCTGCCCGTCTTGCGCCAGATACAGGCAAGAATTCAGCTTCATCAGGTTCATATACCCTTGCTCGGACTGGGCAAGCAGCACAACAGGCGCCGGATCCTCCGGCCGTTTGCCGGGATCAGGGGTGGTATAGCCCAGATCAACCTGACAGCCGATAATGGGCTGGATGCCCGCCTTGGCGGCACCTTCGGAAAACTCCAGCGCACAGAACATATTGTTCACGTCTGTCACCGCCACGGCGGGCATATCCATTTTCGCAGCCATTTCGGGCAGCTTTTTCGCGTGAACAGCGCCCTGCAATAGCGAATATTCGGTATGCACACGCAAGTGGATGAATCGGGGATCAATAGCCATGCCATACCCTACCTGACATGCGTCTGGGGACAAGTCGCATTGACCACGGCAGATGCTTAGTCATAGTGCTAGGTCATGGTTGAAATGTCATCACAGCTAAACGCCTGCTTTGCAGCGCTTGCCGATCCCACGCGCCGCGCTGTGGTAGAAACTTTGGTGCATGCGCCCGCCACCGTTTCCGCATTACACGCGCCCCACGACATGGCGCTGCCCACGTTCATGCGTCACCTTGATGTGCTGGTGACCTGCGGGCTGGTCCGGTCGGAAAAGGTCGGGCGCGTGCGCACATGCTATATCGCAGCCGATCCATTGCTACAGGTCCAAGGCTGGATGGAATGGCAACGCACCGTGTTGGACAAACAGATGGATGCGCGCGACCAATTGGCAATGTCGCTTGATGACTGACCGAAAACCCCTTGCAAAAGGCGGGCGCGAGCGGTTTCATAGCATCAGGTCATCAGTCTACGCCGCATCGACCGATGACCATGCGTCTGCATTTGGTAACGCGGCAGGTTAACTTTTATGAAAGTAACGTTTCTTCTGAACGGGGAAGCAGTGGAGGTGGACACACCGCCCACGCAGACCTTGCTTGACTGGCTTCGGACACGCGGCCTGACAGGCACCAAAGAAGGCTGCAACGAAGGTGACTGCGGCGCCTGTTCGGTAATCATCACAGATGCGCAGTCAAAGCGCGCATTGAACGCCTGCATCTTGTTCATGCCGCAGCTTCACGGCAAGGCGGTCCGCACAGTTGAGGGCATCAGTAGCCCCGACGGCACATTGCACCCCGTGCAACGCGCGATGGTCGACCACCATGGATCGCAATGCGGGTTCTGCACTCCCGGTTTTATTGCATCCATGGCCGCAGGGCACGCCAACGGGCGCACCGACCATGATGATGTGCTCGCGGGAAATTTGTGCCGCTGCACAGGCTACGCCCCGATTATCCGCGCTGCCGTGGCCGCCGAGGCGGCCCCCGTCCCCGTCTGGATGCACGACCAAGAGCCAATTGCAGATCCGGCCCCGTTTGCGCCCGAAACGCTTGATGCGCTGGCCGCATGGTACGCCGCCAACCCTGATGCCACTGTGATTGCAGGTGCAACCGATGTGGGGCTGTGGGTGACCAAGCAATTGCGCAATTTGGATGAGGTCGTATTCTTGCACCGCTGTCGCGATTTGCAACAAATCACCGTGACAGAAGACACAATCACATTCGGCGCAGGCGCCACAATGGTTGACGTGCACGCGGTCTTGCGTGACCACCACCCGTCTTATGCTGAAATGGTGCGACGCTACGGGTCCGAACAGGTCCGCGCAGCAGCCACGAT
>Ga0114952_1001397_pt1 | contig 20478 bp, 25 predicted proteins | sample SidtaG_2_FD_87303 | JGI IMG/M metagenome (GOLD analysis project Ga0114952, IMG submission 87303) | Marine algal microbial communities from Sidmouth, United Kingdom - Sidmouth_Asex2 metaG | ecosystem: Host-associated > Algae > Red algae > Unclassified | place: Sidmouth, United Kingdom | collected...
CAGTCAAATCCACGTAAAATTCATCGATACTCGATTTCTCGAACATCGGCACCTCGCCGCTTATGATTTCCGTTACTAAATGGGAATATTTACTGTACACACCAGAATCCCCGCGAATGCAGACCGCTTCGGGACATAATTGTCGCGCCATTTTCATCGACATGCCCGAACGAATACCATACGGTCTCGTTTCATAACTGCAAGCCGCTACAACGCCACGGTCGCTCAGCCCGCCGACAAGCAATGGTTTCTTCTGTAACCGACTGTCAATAAGCCTTTCACATGACACGAAGAAAGTATCTAGATCGAAATGTAGAATTGAATGCCGCATAAATTGGAAAATATCCAAATATATGGATTAATTCCAATTTTGATGCTTATAAAGATAGAATTTATACAGTTAAAAAATGTGGCTTTCCAATCTAACATCATACTACCTATAGATTAGATTTGATAATCTATCAGTACAACTGCGTATATAGAATTATAAAACCGTTAAAGATGAATTACCATAATTCTAGTGATCTAATTGAGATAACTCCAGCCGAAAAGCAGTCCTTAGCTTATCATGCAGAGACCAATACTCAAGTTTTGGATTCCATTGCCGACCAAGTTGCAGAGACGATTAAATCGTCCGATAAAAAAACAAAAGTCATAGTAACCATTCCTGCGCATAACGAAGAAGCCATAATTCCTAAGTGTCTCAAGGCGTTTACAGACCAATATGCGATGGCGGATGTACAAATCGATTTTTCAGAATTCGAAGTATTAGTCCTGTGTCATAACTGTACGGATAAAACATTTCAAATTTGTAATGAAATTAAAATGAACTCTCCGTTCTTAAATCTCTACATCTTGAATGTCGCCCTGCCGGAAGTCAACAATGTAGGAGCGGTAAGGAGAGTGTTGATGAGAATTGCAGAGAAACGGATGAATCTAAATAACGGGTACATTGTCTCCACCGATGCCGACACTATTGTGGGCCGCTATTGGATAGCTAACATCTTAGGATATATTGGAAGTGGTTATGGACTCATTTGCGGTAGGATAGATATTAATATGCGAGGCCTCTCAGGAAATGCTAGAAAAACACTTCATCATAAACAGAATTACTTTCAACTACGGGCGCGGCTGGAACATCTTATAAGCCCGGATTTAACTGATCCATGGCCTAGGCACGCGCACAATTCAGGACCCAACCTTGCTATTCGTAAAGATGTATATCGTTCTATCGGAGGCATGCCCCCAAAAGGTTTTTTAGAAGATATCGCTCTTTACGATGCCGTATGCGAACAGGGGCATAAGATTAGACATTGCCCCTATACAATTGTCGTAACCTCTTGCCGCTTAACACCACGTGCGCCATGGGGCTTCGGCTCTGAACTACGGGATTGGACCGAGGCAGAGGATATATTCTTTCAAGTGGAAGGTCTGAACCGACTACTTGAAAAATTCGATGTATTCGAAAAGGTCAGGAGGTACGTCAAAAAATCATCGAGCCACTTAGTTAATGAAATCTGCCAAATCACAGGTCTGGAGAAATCAAAGATAATGGACTATTTTATTACTTACTCATCCTCAAGGTCTATCATCAATAGCATTGACCGAGATTTGGATAACTTGGAGAGTTGGCAAATCAAGTATCCCCTGAAATTAGTTTCCGAAGCAGAAAAAGAGTTACAAACTTATTTGGGTATGGTCAAAGTGGACTTTGACCATACCTGAACCCTAAAAAGTTCGTAGCGTTCGGCAAAGCATTCTTTATATCTCTTAGAAGTTTGAGCAAATTCATCAAAGTAGGTGTGAACCTCATCGCCCGTCAACGGATAATCCGGCACATAGCTAGTCCAATGAACAAAAAGTAACTTACCTCCCTCAACTAAATTATCATCCATTGCAACAAAAAGATTGAAAAGTGTTGCTATATCGAAATAATACCCCACCTCACATAAAGTAATAAGGTCATACCGCCCAATAGGAAAATCCTTAATTACGTCTAAGGTTCGAAAGCTTACATTTGGATTTTTGCTACAATTAAGTTTAGCTTCCGCTATGGCCTTATCGCTAATATCAACCGCCAGAAGTTTTTGACATCTACCCGACAACAAATGAGTCTGCACACCTATAGAGCAACCTATCTCCAAACCATTTTCAAAGTGTTCGGATTCGAGAGCATCGAGCGCTAATCTATATTTATTATGCTCATAGCTACTACTTTTAAAATTCCATGGATCCCCATTTAGGGAATATAATCTATCAAAATAGTTCCCATTTAATGTGCTCCTACCGCGACAATTCGTTAAAAAGTAATATTCCAATTTTGGGCGAAAAGGTTCTAACAAATCCTCCGTGAGAACAAAACCGCTGCTATCATCCTGTATAACTAAACCTAATTGGGATTTATGTGAATAGATGGCTTCCCATTTCAAATGATAGACATCATCAATTTTAAGTCGGTAAGGTAACACCTCGTCGAATAAGGGCCAATCTTCTTCTTTTCCATTTTTCCATAGCCAAACAGGGTATTCTACCTTAGTTACGTCCGAGCCGATATAATTTAAAATACTTTCTCCAATTCTATTCGTAGCAATATGATCAGAATGCGGATCCCTGCGCCATGGTAATGCCAAAGAAGAAAATTCTCCAGAACTAAATATTTCGGCCAATTCTTTGCCGATATTTTCAATTTCTTCCTTTCTTAAGGCGTGCATCTTGGAATCTCCCAAACGTCGAAATTGGATATTTTCTTTTTCAATACCTAGAACCTCACAAGCTTTCTCAGCTTCTTTTTCCCTGATCTCAGCCAATCGATTTGGCGGATATTCCTTAGAGTTTGGATGTGAAGCCGACCCACTTGTCATGAAAATAATATGAACTGTTTTCCCCGATTGGCGCAATGAAGCAATTAGACCTCCACAGCCTAAGCTTTCATCATCAGGGTGGGGAGCCAGAACCATAAGATTTCCAATATCTCGTGCCAAACCCTCCGAATTAAGAAAAGGTGCATCGAATAAGGGTTGAGCTTCAATCAAGTTTGTCATGTTCAATATGTGAAGAGATAAAAAATTTACCGATTTCAGACGTGACCCTATCCGGTCCAGGTTGTTTAAGATAAACGGATAAATCTCGATGTATTCGCTCCAAAGGATGGGAAGCCATAACCCCTTGCAGGCCCACCGACATTTCGGATAACCTTAAAATTTCCTCACAAATATCTCGAGCTTCAGTTCTGAACATATTGGCATAGTGGACATAATCTTGTGGCCGGCCAATCTTGTTATCGGCAATATTGGCAACCTTCTCCAACCATGCTCTTCCACGTTCCAATAATATGCTTAAACCAGCCATTCTTCTTACTTGGTCAGGGTTTCCTGTGCGGTTCAATTTTAGAAGATGGTTTAGGGTCACTTTAGTAGTTGCCTCAGCACCTCCGAGTTGAACAGCCGCGAAGCGCACTGCACCACCTGAAAAATCTGGCTCTCTTTCATAGTCGTTCGGTGCACCTAAGAGTTGTTCTTTACATACAGCCAAATCAGTGAAATCAAATCTACAGCTAACCGATCCAATCATTCCTAGAGGATTCCAATACGAATAATCCTCTTTTAAATTAGTATGTTCCAAGTGTAGAATTATCATATGTTTTCCAGCCAGCCCTTGAGCAGTGATTATAGGCCTATATACGTTTGAAGCCCCAGAACAGAAAATTTTCGCCCCTTCCAATTTAAATGTACCTGACTGCTCTCTAATTTTCAATGCCTCATAAGGGAGCTCAGAGTTCCAGACCCCAAATAAAACACCCTGTTTAGCTTCGTCGAAGTACCGCTTCTTTTGATTTTTATTTCCGTACAAATCGATCAGTAACAACGCATTGATATGGCCTTCTAAAATTCTTCCTAGGGAAAGGTCGTAAGCGCCTACAGTACGCAATAGATTCAGTAATTCAAAATTTTTTGATGATGTACCAAATCCTTTTCCGCCATATGCTATAGGAATGCTACACTGCATGGCCCCTTGTTTTCTCAATAGATTTAATCCTTCTTTTGGAAATTCCTCTGGACATCGTGAGTAATTCGATTTTGAATCTAGCACAAACTCTTCAACCATTTCGTCAATTCCAATGGATGTTGTATTTAATTGCGACATAATGAACTCCAAATTTTCTTGATTAAACCAAAGAATTAAATAAAAGTATCGAGTAATGAGGTGCAAAGAAGTCTCAATACCTATAATTCTTGATCTAAAAAATTTTATTTTATACTAGCTATTTTGAATATTCTTAAATTTAGTTCGGAAGATTTGAATTGGATGGTCTCGACTGTTTAGAGAAAATTACAAATAACCTATTATGTGCTACACTACGCAACAACGAAAACCGATATCGGATATCGAGAAGAAATATGGAGCTACCGCTAAAATTGAAGAGGGGCTGAATAAAAGTGCTTTGACAGCCCATCATTTTAACGGTTTCGCCCACCCCAGCATGCTCATTCTACCACAAGAGAATCCGAAATATTTAGCTCCTTTGATGTGGGGTCTTATTCCGTCTTGGGAATCGGGTCAAGAGTATCAAACTTATTATAACGACTCTATAAAATATGGCTCCGGTTTGAATGCTACGACTGAAAAACTGTTCAGTTCGAATATGTTCAAAAATAGCGCAATGACCAGACGCTGCATTGTGCCGGTTACCGGTTTCTTTGAACCGCATACCACGCCGGTCAAGGTCAAGGGCAGACCGTTCAAAGTTCCCTTTTTCTTCGAGAGGAAAAATAAAGGTATTATGAACCTCGCGGGCATCTATGAATTCACAAACGACGGCATCGCAACGTTTACTATACTCACGCAACCGGCAACACCCTTATTTGAGAAGATTCACAATACTAAAAAGCGGCGACCGGTCATATTGTACGATGAGGATGTACAGGGATGGTTGGATAAAATCTGTACCAAAAGTGATATTCAGGAATTCATAAATAAAACGGTTTCTGACGAAGATATCAGCGCCTATCCAGTAAGCAAGGATATTTATAATCCAAAAGTAAATGCGAACCGTGAAGACATTACCGATTTGGTTCATTATAGTGAAATTGCCATAAATTATAAGGGGAAGCCTCCGACCACTTTGTTTGATTAAGGTTTTAGGGTGGCAGGCGACAATTTCTAATGCACTAAAGAATTGAGATAGTCGATGTCAGACTTGGCCGATTGTATGATAGATAAAAAAAAGCCTACCTCTTCTGCATCCGTTTTATCTTCAGTCATAAAAAAATGACACCAAACCATTAAGTACTCATCGAAGTTGATTAACCGTTCGACAAGATCAGCTGAATTCGATACATCATAAATAGTCGATTTTTCAAGCCAAGATTCCTCTAAGGGATGAAATAATTCTGTGTCCTCAATGCTGCTATTTAGATAGGTCGAGAATGTACTATCCGTATTTTTGAGCATTACGCGCTTAGAACTAAGCAAGTGTTCAACGGTTTCCGAATATAGGAGATTATTCAAATAATCTCTATCCTCTTCAAAGATATCGACATAGCCATGTAATTGTTTTCTTAAAGCAAATATTGCGAATAGCGAGATACTCGCCCATTTTTCTTCTTTCATAGTACCATGAATATAATAATGCCGAGAAGAAATTGTGACTTCAATCAGATGTAAAACTAATCCTTTTGATAACTTGTAAGATTTGGTATGTTCAACCGGATTCAAGGTTAGCCTTCGTACAAAAAATTTGCTCGATGCCATAAGAAGCAAACGCTATGACACCAGATAGAATCAAAATGCGATACGCTGTTTTTTTTATACTATAACTCGTAGCGTGTTATCAAATTTCAGGAACACCGCTGCTATAGAATCGTACCGTAAGGGTTTCTGAGAAATAGAAAAATGCCGCTCCTAAGAAATAAAGTATGACATCAATGAAATCTCCAGTATATCTAGAATCGATGCTTGGAAGATAGTATTCAAAGTAAATTGCAAAGTAACAGGTTATCAATCCAATAACAGGTATTGGTATAACGGCCGTACTGTTGGATTTTATTTTACGGACGATAAACTGGCATATAAAAAGTACGATGGGCATGCATAGAAAATCGTTCACATAATTATTGACCAACCGTGGTAACGGAGGACCAATTTGCTGCATTACGTAAATGAATGTAGCAATAGCGGAAAGAACCAAAAATAGTGCTGTTCTCATCTATGCCGCAATGTATCCAATAAGGTATGCAAAAAAAGCTCCGATTGCGAAGACCACCATCCAAATGGAATACACAGCCGTAACCAGTACCCGAATAATCGGATTCTTATGATTTCGCGCTTTCTCAAAAAATACCGTAATGGCATTTGGTTCTTTGAGCTTTTCTTTTTCAAGCTTTGCCGTAGCCCGTTTTTCTCTTTCCAACTTTCGTCGCAGGTTTGTATTGATTAAAGTGCCACAATTCTTGCAATGATCGCTGTTCTTCGTCATTACTCCACATTCGGGGCACCTTCTAAGGGTTTCATTTTTCATCATCCACTGTTCTAACAATCTGAAATATCAGCAAGAACTACGAATAGTATGACTGTTAAAAGTCAAATAATTGATCCGATTACGAATTTATATGGTTTATGGGTCAATAAACTGTTTTATTACGTCATGGGATATTCACAAGTCAACCTAACTTACCTTCAGAATTAAATTTATTAGAAAACCTTTACATAGCAAATAATTCCTATAACGAAAATCCTATGAAATCTAAAAAAGCTTCGAAGTCCAAGACTACCATAAAAGAAAAGCAACTAAAAAACCATACAGTTAAAAACAGTGACAAGCCCTTTACCACAAGGCAGGGATTGAAAGTCAACGACACTAATAATTCCTTAAAGGCTGGAGAGAGAGGTGCCACCTTATTGGAGGATTTTCTGCTTCGGGAAGAAATACACAATTTTGACCACGAGCGTATTCCAGAACGCATCGTGCATGCACGGGGAAGCGGTGCCCACGGTTATTTTGAACTATATGAGAGCATCGAGAAATACTCCAAAGCAGGAATTTTTACCGATAACTCTCGTAAAACTCCGGTATTCGTTCGGTTCTCTACGGTAGCAGGCTCTAAAGGCTCGACCGATCTGGCGCGCGATGTTCGCGGATTTGCTGTCAAATTCTACACCCAAGAAGGAACGTGGGATTTGGTCGGTAACAACATGCCGGTCTTCTTTATTCAAGATGCCATGAAATTTCCTGACCTGATTCATTCCGTCAAACCTGAACCGAACAACGAGATTCCACAGGCGGCCTCTGCCCATGAAACATTTTATGATTTTGTCTCATTGACCACGGAAACGCTGCACAACCATATTTGGGTTATGAGTGATAGGGGAATACCTAGGAGTTTACGAATGATGGAAGGTTTTGGAATCCATACGTTTCGACTAATAAACAAAAAGGGAGAAGCCCATTTTGTCAAGTTTCATTGGAAACCGAAATTGGGTGTACACTCCGTAACGTGGGACGAAGCGGTCAAAATTAGCGGTGCGGATTCCGATTTTCATAGAAGGGATTTATGGGATGCCATCGAGGCCGGACAATATCCCGAATGGGAGTTGGGAATACAGGTAGTTCCCGAAAAAGATGAGCATAAATTCGAGTTCGACCTCTTAGATCCTACAAAACTGATTCCCGAAGAAATGGTTCCGGTTCAAATCATCGGGCGAATGGTACTCGATAGAAATCCGGAAAACTTCTTTGCGGAAACGGAACAAGTTGCCTTTTTGCCCGGCAATATCGTTCCCGGTATCGATTTTACGAACGATCCTTTGTTGCAGGGCCGACTGTTCTCCTATCGCGATACCCAGCTTTCCAGATTGGGAAGCCATAATTTCCATCAAATTCCGATAAACCGACCTGTGACCGAAGTGCATAACAATCAAAGGGACGGTCACATGCAAATGGAAATCCCGAAAGGGCAGACCGCCTATTTCCCGAATTCGTTGAGCAGCGGATGTCCCTATCTCTCCACCGTTGCAGAAGGCGGATTCGAATCGTACCAAGAGCGTATCGATGCCAAAAAAATCCGAACCCGAAGCGAGAGCTTTAGCGACCATTTTTCGCAACCTGCCCTTTTCTATAGGAGTTTGGCCGATTGGGAAAAACAGCATGTCGCGGATGCCTATTCTTTTGAACTGGGAAAATGCAACCATGACCATATCAAGGAGCGTATGTTGTGGCTAATCGCACAAATCGATACCAAGCTGGCGAAGCAGGTTGCCGAAAACTTAGGAATGAAAGTGCCAAAAAGTATTGAGAAACCTATTAATCAGGCTATCGGAGCGGATGCCAATGTTAAAGACCACCAACCCGGTAAGAAAAAAAATTATTTGGAGGTGGCTCCTGCCCTCAGTCAGTCGAACACGAATTTTGATACCATCGCGACACGGCAGATAGCCTTCTTGGTCTCCGACGGATTCAACATGAAAGATTTCGATAAGATGAAAAAGGCCTTGGAAAAAGAAAACGCAATGGTCAAATTGATTGCGCCGCACGGCGGCTCGATTACTTGCGATTCCGACATGGAGCATAAGGTCGATGCAGCTATTATGACTACGGAAAGTGTTCTTTTTGATGCGCTCTTTATCCCAGGTGGAAAGAAATCCGTCGATGCCCTTTTGAAGAAAGCGAAATTTATCAAGTTTGTTGATAAGGCATTCAAACATTGCAAAGCGATTGCAGTCGCCAACGAAGGTGTGCAACTGCTAGACAAAAGTTCCATTGATAAGTATCAGGATGATGAGGCGATTTTTGTCGATGAAAAGCCGTCCGAATTTATTGCGGCAATCGCAAAACATCGCAATTGGAATCGTATGGAGCAGGCTACGGATATACCCGTTTAACCAATTTAATATAATAATTTAGTTATGGAAAATGAATATGCAAAGCACGAAACCGATTATATACGACGCTATCAAGAAATCGGTTATACGGACTCTTATCGCTTGGATGGGAGTTATTTGGTAGGTACGGTATCCAAAAAGAGCTATTCTCCGGAAGACGTAAGTATAATCAAGGAACATCGATATGAAGGTATGAGCAATCCGTCCGATATGTCGATTTTATATGTTTTGGAGACCTCCGATGGCAATAAGGGTACATTGCTGGCCGGTTATGGGCCGAGTGCCAATCTTGAGTTACATGAATTCATGTCGGCAATACCCAAAGAAAACATTGAGGATGAAAACGTACTCCCCCCGGATGCTGAGAAATGATGGCGTATCCTTAAAGAAAAAAATTGTCAGGGTACATTTAAAGTTTGCCGAAAATAGGGGGCTTGATAAGACCTACTGCCCTTCCGAAGTGGCGCGCAGTATTTTCCCGAATGTATGGCGAGAACAAATGGATTTGGTCAGGCAGGTCGCTGATGAATTAGTCGCATCGGGGCATTTGGTAACTTTGCAAAAGGGTAAGATTATAAATCAAAAACCTACCGAGGCAGAAGGCCCCATTCGGCTTAGAAAATCGGAATAAAATTTTTAAAATGGCTGGAAAGTCGAAATTCAAGAAGAAACGTTACGTTATCCCAATTGTCATTATTTTTCTATTAATCGCTCTTCGGATAGCCCTGCCCTACATCGTTAAAAACTACGTTAATAGCGTATTGAGCGATATCCCCGGCTATTATGGTCAGGTAGAGAAAATTGAAATAAATCTATACCGCGGGGCGTATGTTATCCACGAATTATATCTAAATACTGTCGATGGCGAATCGGAGGTGCCATTTCTCGATTTGGAAAAAACTGATATTTCCGTAGCGTGGAATGCGCTATTCGATGGAAAGATTGTTAGTGAGATAATTTTAACGCGTCCTACTTTCATTTATGTTTTTGAAGATCAACAAGCGGCGGATTCCACTCAAACAGAAGCCGATGATTGGTCAAAGGCACTTACAGACTTGGTGCCCATTGAAATCAACAATCTTAAAATCATCGATGGCAAGGCCGCCTTCGTCGAAATGACCGCCGACCCGACCATTGACCTCAACATGAACAATATCGAATTGACGGCGACAAATTTACGCAACGTAGTAAACCAAGAGGGAAAATTGCCTTCCGAAGTACACGCTACCGCCACTTCTATTGGAAGCGGTAACCTCAAATTGGATGGCGAAATGGACTTGGTCAAGGAAATTCCCGATATGGATATTTCCTTTTCTTTGGAAAATGCTTCCATTACAGCCTTTAACGATTTTACGAACCACTACGCCGGAATCGATTTTGCGGAAGGGAATTTCAACATCTTTAGCGAAATCGCCATTTCCGATGGATTTCTGACCGGATATCTCATACCTATTCTGAAAGATTCGAAACTCATTGAAAAGGAAGATAAGTTCTTTGAAAAACTTTGGGAGGGATTCGTGGGCTTTTTCAAGTTTATAGTAAAGAACCAGAAAGAAAATACACTAGCGACAGAAATTCCCATAGAGGGGAATTTGAATGCCGTGCAAGGAGAATTCTGGCCCACGTTTCTAAATATCTTTAAAAATGCCTGGATTCAAGCCTATCAAGGAACCATCGAAGGAAAAGTGGATTTTCAGGATGCGAAAAAGGAATAATTTCAAATATGGCATTCCATAGGTATTGTTGGAAGAATAACCATAGTTTTATTTTTACTGAAATAACCTTGAATGATTATTTATTTGATATTCTCGAATGTATTAAACTTATCTCCTCTATTAAATAAATAACCATTGTATACATTAACTTATGAATCCGTAGCTGCTAAAGAGTTTAGCAATTCGGAAATGGACGAACTACTTCAAAAAGCGCGGTCGAATAATCTAAAACTTGAGATAACCGGCTGCCTTATATACTATATGGGTGGATTTATTCAAGTTTTGGAGGGAGAGAAAGAAGTAATCAAAAACTTTATTCAAAAATCAAGGTCGATAAGCGTCATCGAAAAGTCCATATGTTTTCAGACGACGACATTGAAATAAGCACTTTTCCCAATTGGGGCATGGCGTATTATCCGATTGATAAGGACACTTTGCTTAAAGGGGAATTCGAGCAGTTTAAAAGGAATTTATTGTTGCTCGCGGACTTCACAGAACCAACCAATGTTACCGCACGATTATTCTGGAAGCGTATCAAGTTTATTGTTGCCAATCCGCCGGTAGGTTTAAAATAAAAATAGCCCCTGAAAGTTTCAGAGGCTATTTCCCATGAGTGACAATTAAATAAATTACCAATTTTCTATTTCACTTTCTAACTCTTCCCTGCGCTTGCCGGTCTTCTCTTGTATTTTGCCCATCATTTCATCAAATTTTCCTTCGGAGTACGTTACGTCATCATCCGTCAGATTTCCATATTTTTGCTTAAACTCTCCTTTTACTTGTTTCCACTTTCCTGCTAACTGGTCACTATTCATAATGTAAATTTTTAAGATTAATATTTAATTTCAATAGTAAAATAGCCACAATTCGGCGAATCGGTTGACCCGAAAAATCCGATTTTTAATACGAACCGTTCAAATCAAAAAAATAGGCATTTGTTTGGCCACCTATTGCTTTCTTTTAAGTTCAAGATTATTTTCATCGCCAAGTAAGACTACGGTTTCGAAATCTTCAGAAAACTCATAATTCAGAATCACATTGGATCGCTTGGTCGTTAAAATCCGGACCTCTGGATTATAGGAACCCTCTAAATAATCCGTTTGAGATTCAGAACCATCAAAATATACCTCGACCTTGATACCGTAGATGTTATCTTTAATATAAGAAATATGATATTTAATTTGCCTATTATTTTCAACGTCCTCAGTTTCGAAGAAGCCAGTGATACTTTGTTCAGATGTATCATTTTTGCAGTTGAACAAGATTAGGGCCATGAGGCAGACTAGGTATTGATTCGGGTACTTGAGTACTTTATTCATTCTTGTTAATTATTTAGTAATTAATCCACGATGGATATGACATTTATGCCGTAATAGTTATTTGTCCTAAAGCGGCCGTACGCAGTTGAACCAATCCTGAATAATTAGCTATCATTTTTCTCAGTTTTTGATTGAGGGCTTATTTTAACAGGAAATTCAGTTTCGCCGCCATAGAGTTTTATTTCTTGAATGTCAGCAGGCATATAGTAGCCAGCATCTTCCAAAGCTTCTTTCACATTACGGACTACATTCCCTTTCGTTATCAATGCGGATTTTCTGAAATCCTTGGTATCCACCCAGAAAAATACTTTTACGTTTACGGTACTCGTCGCCAATTCATCTTCGATTACGAAATTTTCATGCTCGGCATCCTCGATTACATTCGATTCCTTTCGCAAAGCCTCTAAAACGGTTTTTTTGGCCCCTTCTATATTATCCTCATAAGCGATACCAATGATAAAATCCCACCTGAAGAAACCATCCTCGGTATAATTGGTTACCGGCTTGGTCAGAACGTCACTATTCGGTATATATACATCCTTGCCATCGAAGGTTTTAAGTTTGGTATATCGAAACTCAAGCGCTTTGACCTTGCCAAAGTTCTCCCCGATTTCCACAGTATCATTTACATCGAATGGTCTGCTGAAAGCCATTATAATCCCAGCGATAAAATTCTGACCAATATCCTTGAATGCAAAACCAAGAACCACTGCACTTGCGCCAGCGGCTGTTAAAATACCTGCCGCAATTCCTCCCAAGCCTGCTGCTTGAAGCGCAAGCATAATGGCTATAATGAGGGATACGTATTTAATGGCCTTTCCAAGAAATCTGCTCATTAGCGGATCTCCGGTTTTGGCAGATAATTTCCGCTTTACGAATCCTCCGATCCACGAACCGATCAATAGCCCCAGAATAACAATTAGAATACCCATTCCAATACCGGGTAATTGCTCAATAAACTGATTATAGAATGAAGTGATTGATTCCTCTATAGTTGTAGTACCTTTTTCCATTGAGGTTTAATTGTATGCTAAATTTTTGGTCTTCAAGACACCCTAGTATTTAGTAAAAATTGCTTGGATGCATATCAGTTACCTAAACAACTATGCATCGACGACTTGCCCATCGTGCTTACCTTCCCTAGTCTCCTCGATAATCTTTTCGATAAATGCTGGCAAATCGTCAGGATTTCTACTGGTCACCAAGCCTTGATCTACCACCACTTCGGCATCGGTCCATTTTGCACCGGCATTGATAACATCATCTTTCATATTCTTATAAGAGGTAACTTTTCTATTTTCGATAACCCCCGCACTAATCAGCAACCACGGAGCATGGCAAATGGCGGCCACGGGCTTTCCCGCTTTGAAAAAGTCCCTAATAAAATTGAGGGCATCTTTATTGGTTCGCAACGTATCGGGATTTAACACACCGCCAGGTAGCACCAAGCTGTCGTAGTCGGATGAGTTTGCACTCTCTAGGGTCATATCGACCCGAATGCTTTCGCCCAGACCATTTTTATCCCAACTTTTAATGACCCCACTTTCAGGGGAGATGATATGAACTGCCGCACCGTCGTTTTTTAAGGGTTTCAAGGGGTCGAAAAGTTCTGACTTCTCAAAGCCATCTGTGGCTAAAATCGCTATCTATTTGTTTTCTAATTTCATGGGTTAATAATCTTTCATTTTCTCTTTACGCTTTCGCAACTGCCGCTCGAGATCATTGACCGATTCGGCAATCGAACTTTCATAATCTTCATGACTGGCCTCGGCAAAAAGTCTGGGGCCAGGCAAACTCAATCGGATGTTACAAATTTTTCCGGTCTCGTCAGAAGTCGTATTCTCCTCCTTGAAAAAGACATCGGCCCGAATGACCATATCGTACTTGGTGCCTAGGTTTTCCAGTTTTTCCTTGGCCAGTTGTTCCAAGCGGTCGCTTTGGCTTACATCGTGATATTCGAATATTATCTGCATATGCGTAATTTTTAAAATTAAAGACGGATAACTATTATTCCCGTATTCCTTAAAATTAAGGGGGAAACGTCGAAGTGTTTAGTCCAAAAAGTGACAAGATTGATGCAATACCAAATGATCTGCCTTTGCGGCAGACCCGATGCTAATCGTCGAACCTGCGATACTTTACCATGATGAACATATAGGCGCCATAGCAGATGAGACCGAATGCGACCAGACCAACAAGCCAAGGACCTTCGGAATTTTGCCGTAATAATGAAAAAGCGTCAGAAGTTCCTTTGATATCGCCCTTACTAGCGGTATCCGCCGCCCTAATGAAAATATAGGCGACAATGCCCACAACGATGCCTCTTGATACCATGCCCGCATAACCCAGCCATTTGATTGTTTTTCTTGTGTTTACGTTGGACATGCTGTCCAAATGGAATTTTCGAAGGAATTTCCCTGTATAGGCCTTTACAAATTGAAAAATCGCTTTAATCGCCAATCCGATGGCAACGGTATAAAAAATATAATCCATATATTCTGTGGGAATCATTGAGCCGCTACCAGATGAACCCCTACTGGTCGGTTTGAGGGTTTGATAAACGGAATAAGCTCCCAAACCTAAATAAACAAGTCCGCTAAAGAAAAAACCGATACGCTTTCCAACGGCCTTGGCATCCGACCCAATATCCTCGGGATCTTGAATACTTTGGAAAAATCTCCAAAAAGCATAACAGAGCAGCCCCAAACCCATAATTCCCAAAAGCACATTTCCGAAAGGTTGCTCTTGCAAAAATTTTAGCACTCCCAATTTGCCCTCCGAGCTTTGACCCAAACCGATAGCCGCCCCAAAAGTTAATATTCCCGTTAGGGCATACACTGTACCCTTTGCTACGTAGCCCGTTCGGGCAATGTGTTTTATTTTATCGTCCATCGTATTATTTTGATTTTCAAATTAGGCAGCTTTGCGCTATTACATTAATCGCATACCCTAAAATTGTGAACCAAATGCGATAATGTGGCTATGCTACATTCGCGTTGTAAGTGCTTTGACGATTTTGTTTTCGGGGAAAAATTCTCTCAGTATAACTTTCAAAACCGTATAGCCAGGAACGGCGACGATCATTCCTGCTATACCAAACAATAATCCAACAATTTTAATAATCAAGAAAAATCTCTAAGGGATGGGATTTTACGCTGTTCGAAGAAATAAAAGATTGGGAGAAAAAGTTATCGATTAGCTGACCAACTACGACCCCAATGGCGACGTAACCCAATTTAGGCAGAATTTCGGAACTAAAATCCAAACCAAATTTACTTATTACGGTAAAGACCATCATAAAGACGGCTCCGATTATCGGGCCTGCATACGGAATACTATTGAACAATGCGCATAGAAATGCTATAGCCAACGGATGTTCGATGCCTACCATGGTCAAAGTGGCCGCATAAATAATGAACAATACTAAAATTTGAAGCAACAGTCCAATAAAGTAGCAGGATAGCAAGTTTTTAGTAACAGCGATGGAATTCATAATCCGAGGGCGATGGGCGGAAGGGAACATGCGTACCTTTGTGCCTTGAATCGTCTTGGTATCCTTTAGTAAAAGAATTGCTATAAAAAGTATAGAAAAGAGACTAACGCTAGTTGTGCCGACTATTTCCAATAAAGAATTGAACAAATTGGGCATAAGACCAGTATTCAACTCTTTTTTGACTGATTCCTCAATATCGACTTCTTCCACGAATTCTTGAACGATTCCTTTTGAAGCTCCAACAGAGTTGGAGAATTCATGAAAGAAAAGCTTTAATTCAGACTGCATATTCTTAAAATCAAAGCAAGGCCAGTTTTTCGCCTTGCTCGGTAACAAGTGGCACAAATAGCCAAACCAAACCCACAAAAAAAGCGAACAGCAATGTCATAGTCACGGATACAGCAAGTATATTCGGAAATTTTAATTTTGTTCGGAGCCATAGTGCCAATGGCTTTCCTATAAGGGCAAAAACGACCGCAATTAGAAGGTAGGCGATAACTGACTGAATCAAATACCGAAAATAGAACAATAGAAAAGTGATACAGATTAAAGCGAACGCCTTATACATTTCTTCGGCGGTAACTGATGACTTCATTGGGCGTTTTCTTTGGATTTAACTTTTTTAATAAGATTAATAGACCGCTGCCATTTGGAAAATAGTTTGACCGGTTTAGGGTAGGTTTTCAAATCGGATTCCCATGGAATCAAAATTGCGATATCATTTAAGTCCGCAAGTTCCGGTAACCATTTTCGAATATAATCCTGTGCCTTGTATTTGTTGGCTTGATGAAGAGGGTTGGTGTACCAAATCTCAAAGGCCTGCATGTGCCAGTTCATCCAGTTGACGCTGACATCATAATCGATAAGCTTCAACTCAAAATAGGCCGCGCCCCATCGCCAGTCGATTTTATAGTCGTGGATCAAGAAGCTGGAGCAATTGACACGGCCACGGTTGCTCATGTAACCCGTTTGGTTCAGTTGTCGCATATGGGCATCTACAAAGGGAATTCCAGTTTTGCCTTGACACCATCTTTCAAACAATTCCTTTGAATCTTCGAATCCTACATTTTTCCCTTTAAAACCCTTTTTTGAATAAAGCTTTGCCCCTACCCGCATGTTCCGAAAAATAAAAAAGTCGCGCCAGACCAGTTCGAAAACAAACCACCAGGTGCCGTACTTCTTCTTCGTCTGCGCTTCGTATTTCTTTACCTCATAGTAGATGTATCTGGGGGAAATGCAACCTAAAGCCAAATAGGGGGAAAACTTGGAACTGTAATCCATGCCCATGGATTTGTTGCGTGTCCATTTATAAGCGGTCAACTGCTCGGTATCATAAAAATAATGCTGTAATCGTTGTAATGCTTCTCGTTCCCCACCCTTAACAAAGGGTTCGGTGGACTGGCATTTATCTGGATTATCTACCAATGTCTCAAAATTTGGCAGGTTTCCATATTCCTGCAATTCATAAAAATCAATGGCCGTGGGTTTTGGTAGACAAGCACGAACATCGGTTTCCTTGGTAGTCTTAATTCGGTAAGTTTTGGAAACCAACGGAATTTCATCGATTGCATACGGAATATCATCTTTGTGATATAGTGTCCTTCCCCAGAAAAATTGCAATTTGCATGAACTCGGTAGAGCATCACGAACTCTACCGACCATTTCTAGTTCTTCCTCGGCGTGTTCTTCTTCCGCAAAAATTTCGAAAATGTCATTTTGCTCTACCAATTTGGAGATTTCCGTTGCCGGATCACCCCGAAGAATTAAAAGATCTCCACCTAATTCCTGTAGTCGTTTTCTTAAATTCTGTAAACATTGCAAAAGGAATTGGTGGCGCACCTTGTCCGCCTTTCGAAAGCCTAAATCCAGATAGCGATATACCTTTGGGTCAACGCAATACATCATCAAGACTTTTTTGCCAGTTGCCACCGCACGGTGAAGCGCCTCATTGTCATGAAGTCTCAAATCATTTTTAAACCAATATAATACCGGCATAGCATTAAATTAAATCGGATAGCCACATTGGTAGCTATCCGATTATAGGTTTTATTTTATCGGTTACCGGCTTCTTTGCTCTACTTTCTGAGACACACCGTCCTCAATAGCATGGTTCGCCAAATTTTGGCTAATCTCCGTACTATCTACAGGTGCATTCTCATCGGCATAGGCCAGAGCCACAATCAAAATCAAGTTGACCATAAAAAGAATTACGGCTTTTCTCATGTTGTTTGAAATTACGATTATACAATTTTCTTATTACCCGTCAACAATGAGATGACGACTAGGGCGAGAAATATGAAGAATAACACTTTTGCGATTCCTGCTGCTCCGGCCGCGATTCCTCCAAATCCAAAAACTGCTGCGATTATCGCTAATACGATGAATACTACTGTCCACTTTAACATGATATATAAATATTAATTAGTATTGAATTAAAAATGAAGGTGTACTTTATTCGTTCATTGTTTCCTCAATATCAGAAAATTCAGTCTGCCTTTTTAGCTGTATAAAAGGAAATGCTATCGTTAAAAGCTTAATGAAGAATTAGATTTGAAGTTCTTGGACTTCTTGAAAGGTTAAGAAATGAATTAAAATAAATTTTCTACATTCGTCATTCAAATATGAAGAATCAATTGCAATGGGAACACAGACCATCTTTTTGGCCGATGACGACGCTGACGACCGCGAGTTTTTTGAATATGCTTGCGATGAGATAGATGCCCAAATTGAACTGTTGCTTTTTGAGAACGGTCAATTGCTCTGCGATTATTTTAAAGGGAAAAAAAGGCTGCCGGCTATTGTATTTTTGGATATCAACATGCCGAAAATGGATGGATTTCAATGCTTAGAAAAAATTAGAAGCTCGCCAGCTTATGAAAATCTATGCGTTATTATGTATTCCACATCCAGCAATATCGTAGATATCCAAAAAAGTTATAGGTTGGGTGCAAACGGGTTCGTACAAAAACCATATTCCTTTGAAGCCTTAAAATCAATACTCAATAAGATTTTTGTGACCGATTGGAAAGACCCTTGTAACAAGCTCGATGAATTAAATTTCGTTCTGAAACCGAACTTAACTGTTCGAAAACAAGATTAATTATTACTTCCTCAAGTTTACTATCGATCGTTGCTCTTATCAAAGTTCGCGCGTAGTTCGCTCAGCGCCAACAACCTTCCAAGAATATTACGGCAATTTAGGTTTTCGGATCACGTCTGAAAACTTCGATAATATTAAACAGAAAAATGCAGAAAAAAACCCAAATCAACCCTGCGATAAAGCCCCCGACAATGTCCGAAGGAAAATGCACTCCCAAATAAATGCGGCTGATTCCGATGCTGGCTATAAGAATGGCAAGAACTAAGATTGCGATAAACTTGGCTAATGGATTTATTTTGAATTTATAGAAGAGATAAATCAAGAATCCGTAAAATGCCATAGCACTCATCGCATGACCGCTAGGATAGCTTAATGTTTCAACGGACACCAAATGTTCAATACCAGGTCTGGCCCTGTCGATTGCTCTTTTCAATACCATGTTCGATATGGATGCGAGAGCCAAAACCAAAGTGACTTGCCCAACATACTTCCAACGTTTAAAGATGAGAGCGGAAATTATAATAGTAATGACCAATACGATTAAATAACCGTAGACGTCTCCGACTTTTGTCACAAAGATGAAATATTTAGTAAGTCCGGGACTCCGTTGCGAAATAACAAAATCTGTTATCTGTTGATCGTAATTAGCCAAGGTTTCTGTCGAAAGGGTATCGGTAAGCTCTACGAAAAGGTTGATGCCACCGACGACCACGACCAGAGCAATGATTACCGTAATGATGTAAGGCAGTTTCTCATCATACTTATCCCATTGTCGGGTTAGAAATTTCCTTAAATCTTTGATAATGGCCAATAGTGTTCGCTTCATTGGTGCTGTATTTTATCCGAATTTTTAAATTGTTTAAGTAAAACGATTTAAAAATATGGGTTTCTAAGCAGCTATCAGCATTTTTAAACATTGCCAATGTTTTGCGATAAAGAATATTTTTTTTGAGCTATTAATAGGCTTGTTTTTTCGACCGTCAAATTAGTTTCAAGACTACATTTGAATTCAATTTATTAATCTAATCATTGGTCAAATGGAAAATACACTTATCAAATCTTCTGGCATGGGAGCCACTATAGAAGAAGGTCTAACTACTTTTCGTGTTTGGGCACCCCACGCCGATAAGGTTTTCGTAATCGGCGATTTCAACGATTGGACAGAGGACGATTTGGAACTCGAAGCAGAAGAGAACGGATATTGGTCGGCTACAACCGACAACGCTAAAGAAGGTCAAGAATACAAATACCTTATCCATAATGGGGAACTGCGACTGCAAAAAAATGACCCTTACGCTTTCGAAGTAACCAATAGTAATGGTAATACCGTACTTCGAAACTTGGATTTTGATTGGGATGGGGACGATTTTAAGATGCCGCCTTGGAATGAATTGGTCATCTACGAATTACACGTAGGCACTTTCAACCGCAAAAATCCTGATGCAGTTGGCACTTTTGATGATGTGATCGAAAAACTACTCTATCTGAAGGAGTTGGGTATCAATTGTGTTGAACTTTTACCCGTTGCGGAGTTTGCAGGTGGTATATCTTGGGGATATAATCCCGCACACCCTTTTGCAATTGAACAAGATTATGGAGGACCGGAAGGGTTTGCTCGATTGATCAAGGAATGTCATAAAAATGGAATAGCGGTTATTATGGATGTAGTTTATAACCACTTTGGCCCTTCGGATGTCGATTTGTGGCAGTTCGATGGATGGCAAGAAAACGAAAAAGGTGGCATCTATTTCTATAATGATCATCGTAGCGAGACCCCTTGGGGCGATACTAGACCCGATTACGGCAGACAAGAAGTGCGCCAATATCTTCGTGACAATGCGCTGATGTGGATTGAAAAATACCATTGTGATGGCTTGCGTCTCGATGCAACCTCATATATAAGATTTGAGGGCGGAGGGCTTGGAGCCGACACGGCCATTGAAGAAGGCAACCAGATGATGCGTGAAATCAATG
>Ga0114952_1001401_pt1 | contig 20459 bp, 17 predicted proteins | sample SidtaG_2_FD_87303 | JGI IMG/M metagenome (GOLD analysis project Ga0114952, IMG submission 87303) | Marine algal microbial communities from Sidmouth, United Kingdom - Sidmouth_Asex2 metaG | ecosystem: Host-associated > Algae > Red algae > Unclassified | place: Sidmouth, United Kingdom | collected...
CGTATTCTTCGCAGAAGCCTTTACCAACCTCCATCATGCCCAAATTTGTGCATTCTTTTACAAAAAGATTATACCTACAAAACTCTATAACAGAGCGAGGTATTCTGACTTAACAATATTCAAAATGGCAAAACGAGCACAATATGGACAGACTTGGTGGGGAAAACAATGGCTAAATGCCTTGGGCAATATTGATTATAGCAACCGCCTTCCTCGTGGAAAAACCTATGCAAACAAAGGAGCTGTCAAAGACTTTGAAATCAACAATCATTTGATTGAGGCAAAAGTTCAAGGCAGCCAACGTAAACCTTACAAACAAAATATTTCCTTGCAGCTTTTTAGTTCGCAAGAAAAAGAAATTATCATTGAAACGGTTGCCGACAATAGGTCTGTTTTAGCTACTTTGTTGAGTCGTCAGATGCCAAAGGAGTTAGACGAGTTACTAAGCCAGCAAGGTATCCAGTTGTTCCCAAAAGATTGGCGAAGCTTAAACATGGATTGTTCTTGTCCTGATTGGGCTGTTCCTTGCAAACACTTAGCAGCAGTAGTCTATCTAATTGCTAACGAAATAGACAAGAATCCCTTTAATTTATTTGAACTTAGAGGTTTGTCTTTGTTAAAAGAATTAGAAAAACGAGAAATTCTAACTATCAATAACAAACAGGAAGAATACTTTAAGTTAACTGATTTTGTTTTTCTCGATCAAGCAATTTTTTATCCAGGTAAGGTATCCTTAGATGATTTCAACCAACTTTCCTTTGTTTTACCTCAAGAAAGCTCCAACACATTGTTTCAATTGTTGGAAGATACTACCTTGTTTTTTTCAGATAGTGATTTTAAAAAGACCTTACATAAATTATATAAAACTACAGAACGTTCTCTGATTCGGCAACTCGATGCTAATAAAGAGGCAACAGATATTTTTTGGCACAAATCATTGTTGGCGAGCAATCAAATTCAGATTAGTATCAATACTGAGGGCTATTGTAATAATGTCTATTGGTTTAATAATAAAGCCAACAGTAAAGAGGTCTTGTTTAGTTCTAAAACAAAAAATGCGGCTAAATTACACGCTTTGCTGGAGTCTACAGTTTGGGAGGAATTAGGTAGTTACCCCAAAGAATGGATCGCTATTTATGCCGTGTATTGTTTTGCTAAAAATTTAGTCATGACGCATAATTATATGCCTAGATTGATTCAAGTAGGTTCCCAATATAGAATCCAGTGGATTCCTGCAGATATAAACCCTAAGGTAAGAACTGTACAAGATGAATTGTTGGCTTTTTGTCCAGACAATTTACTACTTTGGCAAAAGACAAAAGAAACAGAGCATAGATTTACAAGAGTGGAACAATTAAGAGCCTTGTGTGACCTATTTATAGGCGAATGGATAGACGTTGCAAACGGTGATTTCTATTCTGTCAAGCGAGAAAATGACCAAAAAGTCCTGTCCTGTTTTATTCAGAGGAAGTCTATTTCTTTTAATAATTTGGGGGAGAAAGAAACCCCTTCAAGCATACAACTTTGGCTTAAAAAATTCTACATCAAGCACAAACGATATGTTCCATTACTTCGAGTAGAAGAAGTCAAACATGGTTTTTCTATGAATGTACAAATGGAAGATACTGAAAACAAGGAAACCTTACCTATTGATTGGCATTTGTTTTTGAGTCAAAAACAATACAAAGAGCATTCTTTGGGAGCCATTCAAGATCTTCAAACGTTAGTTCATTACTTGCCTCCTTTGTCAGATCTACTTCAAAAAAAACCAAAATTAAGCTTATTTTTTAGTGAGTACATTTTTGAAGATATATTTTTCAGGGTCTTGCCCATCTTGCAATTGTTAGGAATTTCGGTTTTATTACCCAAATCGCTCCGACGCATTATATTTCCAAAGCTTTCAATGAGTATTAGCAAAAATGGAAATGAAACAGGTGCTAATTTCATGAGTATATCAGAAATGCTTGACTTTGATTGGCGGGTTGCTATAGGCGATCAGCTCTTGACAGCAGCAGAATTTAAACAAATAGTTGCTCAAAAATCAGGCTTGGTAAAATTGCAAAATCAATATGTACACATTGATCCAAAAGAACTACAAAAACTGCTCAAACAATTAGAAGCTAACTCTAACTTAAAGGCTCAAGAGTTAATGCAAGCGGCACTTTCTGGAAGTTACCAAGGAGCATCCGTTTTGGTTGGAAAAAAAGTGCAAGAAACCTTAGATAGAATTCGCCAAATTCAAGAAGTGGCACTTCCTACAGGGCTTCAAGCAACCCTGCGTCCCTATCAACATAGTGGTTATTCTTGGTTGTATAAGAATGCTCAATTAGGAATGGGAGCTATCTTGGCAGATGACATGGGATTAGGAAAAACCCTGCAAGTGATTACCTTGATTCTAAAATTAAAAGAAGAACAATTACTGGACAAAAAGAAAGCACTAATTATTGTTCCTACTTCTTTATTAACTAATTGGCAAAAAGAAGTAGAAAAATTTGCCCCTAAATTGGAGGTTGCCATTTATCATGGTTCGAAACGAGGCATTCCTGAATCCTTTGATTTATTAGTCACCAGTTATGGCGTTTTGCGTTCAGATACTAAGCTTTTGAAAAAGCTGAAGTGGCAATTAGTCGTTATTGATGAAGCACAACACATCAAAAATGTATCTACAGTGCAAACCAAAGCGGTCAAATCCATAAAAGCAAACCATTATATTGCTATGAGTGGTACACCCGTCGAAAATCGTCTATCGGAATATTGGTCTATCATGGATTTTGCCAACAAAGGTTATTTAGGAACCTTATCCAAATTTAATACAAACTTTGCCAAGCCCATCCAACAAAATCACGACAAAGAACGCCTAGAAACCTTCCGCACAATTACAAGCCCTTTTATTCTACGTCGCCTAAAATCTGATAGAAGTATTATCCAAGACTTGCCTGAAAAAATTGAAACGGATTATTATACTAGTCTAGAAAAAGATCAAGCAGCTATTTATGAAAATTTAGTTCGTAATACTCTAAAAGATATTAATAAGGCAGAGGGAATTACTAGAAAAGGCTTGGTGCTAAGTTTAATGACGGCTTTAAAGCAGATTTGTAACCATCCCTATCAATATTTAAAGAAAGGAGATAGCAATCCAGGTTTATCTGGAAAAGCAAATGCACTGTTCAGTCTGTTGGATAACATTAAAATGAAACAAGAGAAGGTACTCATCTTTACACAGTATAAACAAACGGGCAATCTAATGGTTGATTGGATAGAACAAGCCTATGGTCGAACGCCTCTTTTTTTGCATGGTGGTAATAGCCGCAAACAGCGTGATGCAATGGTCGAAGATTTTCAGAACAATCATCAAGATACCATCTTTATTCTTTCTCTGAAAGCAGGGGGAACCGGTTTAAACCTCACAGCAGCCAATCATGTAATCCACTATGATCTTTGGTGGAATCCTGCCGTAGAAGCTCAAGCTACCGATAGAGCGTATAGAATTGGTCAACAAAAAAATGTCTTAGTGCATCGCTTATTATCTGAAGGAACCTTGGAAGAAAAAATTGATGCTATGCTAAAAGCTAAGAAGGAGTTAGCGAATCTGACTGTTTCTACAGGAGAAAAATGGTTGGGCGATTTATCTAATGACGAACTGCAAAACTTGGTTGCCTTGAATAAATAAAAACATCTTATATAAAAAACAGTAAACTTTTTTGTTTCAAAAAAAGCGACTTAAATTTATTTTAGGTCGCTTTTTTTTGCAAAAACAGATCAAAAACAGCTTTTCTTTACTTTTTAAAACATTTTGTTTTCTTTTTGTTTTATTTTTAAAACATTTTGTTTTACATTTGTAATATGATAACAAAAAGACATTATAGACACTATAAAAATGCATTTATTATGATGATAGTAAACAAAAACTTACCTGTAGTGGTAAAGCAAGCCGTTGATGACAGTCTACAAAGAATTAAGAATTTAGCAAAACAACTTTGGTTAAGAGTCGCTTTTTTTGCTCTAGTAGTTTTAGTCTTAACACAAAAGGAATTTAGCTTTCAATTTACAATTGGCAATGGCAGTCCGCAACAAACAGCGAGTATTGTTGAAACACCTGAACAACCACAAAATCCAAAAAGTACTGCAACACCGTACGCAACTACCGTAGCCAGTAACAAAAGTTCTGAAGAAAAAAAATGGTGGGAAACAATTCGTGACGAAAGCAAAGACATTCGTTCGCAAATGAATTTAGCCAATGCTGCTACAGCTGTTGGAAGTGCTTTGACAGAAGCACAAAAAAAGAAAGCTGCTCAATACTCTAATTTAGGTTTTGTTTTAAATCCTAATTATGCCAAAAAGCACAACATTGATCCTCAAATTGTGGCTGCAAAAAATAAACTTTGCTTCGATTATGTTGCCAAGTATAGCGTTACTGCCACAGAGGAAGCCGATTTATTCAATATTCCTGCTAGTATTACATTAGCCCAAGGTTTATTAGAAAGTAATGTAGGAAAAAGCTCGCTCGCTGTCAAAGAAAACAATCATTTCGGTATCAAGTGTCGTAAAAAATGTATTGGTTGCCGTTGTGCCAACTACACAGATGATAGTCGCTATGATATGTTTAGAATCTTCGATTCTGCTTGGGAAAGTTTTAGAGAACATAGCAAATTATTGTCCAATACTCGTTACAAACACTTATCAAAATTAAAACGTACCGATTATAAAAACTGGGCAAATGGTCTTCAAGCAGCTGGCTATGCAACTGATAAAAAATACGCTTCCAAGTTAATTGCCATTATTGAGGCATTACAATTGGATCGATTTGATAAATAATTTTGATGAACTACTATAAATATCTTATATAATGATGATCAAAAAAATATCTCGTTATTTCCAAAGAATTGGAATAGACTATATAACTGATTCAAATCGTCAAGCATTAAGTTTTGATGTAAAAACACCAGAAGGAGAATGGCAGTGCTTAGTCTTGGTAGGAAATAAAACAAAAGGCAATACAGACAATACAAAAAAATTACACAGTGGCATTGGGCTTTACTCAACTCACCCAATGAAAGTTCCTTTGACACTTCGAAACCAAATGGCTATTTTCTTAATGTGCTTAAATAGTGATCGAGTTTTTGGAAACTTTGAATTGGATCCAGACTCTGGAGATCTGCACTTTAAGACCTACATTGATTTTGAAAATCGCTCTTTTTCCGAAAAAACTGTAGAGCGAAATTTATTAATCAATATTTCCATTATGGAACAACATTTACAGAAACTCACCAAAATGATGAATTGCGCTTAGAAATCTCAATACCAAGCTACTACAAATGACAGGTAGACCAATCAAAGCCCTTTTATGCCTCTAACATAGGTATAAAGGGCTTTCTTATTATTATTTTTCTTAATATTTCCAACCTTTTGACTTTGCCAAACGTCTTAGAGAAATATTAACAAATGTTATACAAAATAAAATTCCGAAAAAAAATTGACACCCATGCAACATTTAGTCAAAAGGTTGCGTTTTCCATATAGTAGCAAATTTAATTTCACACAGTTTATTTTTCAAAAATAAAACGATCCGAAAAATGAAGCATCAAATTACAAAGGAAGATTTAGTTCGTGATATTTATGGAGAGGCTGATTATTTAGAAAAAATGGCTATCCAAAAAGCAAAGAAAGCTGATTCTCAAATCAAGGAAGATTACAACTCCTTGAAAAAAGCACAACAGCTTTTAGATACGGTTGATCTTCAACCACCTAGTTTTGTGATACAAAATATTTTAAATTACAGCAAGAGCTCTGAATTTGAAGCAGAAGCTGGATAAAGCTTACTAAATTCATCAAATCAATCTAAAAAAGGCTACCACTCATTTTGAGTAGTAGCCTTTTTTATGCTTCTTAATGACTCGTAATAATGAAGCTAATGCATACAGCATCTTTATTTTTTCTCCATTTTATTGACAATCACCTCCACCTCTTCGGTTAATTTCTTGAGATCTTCCTTTGTCTGCTCCTCATCTATGTCTTCCCCTTCCTTAGATTGTTGTACCTTTTCTTTAATTCGCCTTGTTTCTTGAACTAAGGTTTTGATTTCTTCTTGATTATCTTCATTTTCTGCTTGCTCTCGCAATCGATCCAACAAAGCACCTAATTTATCAATGGAATCATCATAGGTTCCTTCTTTGAATTTACCACTTTCGTGTTGAAAGATACTAAAAATGCCTTGTACCGTTTCTTTAGCATTACTAATAACCTCCTGTCCCATCGCTTGCTCTTGTTTTGTTCCAAAGAATTGTGTGTAAACAACCCAACCAACAATGAAAAAGAATACAAGACTTATTAACTTACCAATCATAATTACAATTCTTTTTATCAATTATTCAAGTATGTTTTGTGCTTTTTTTGCAGCTTCAATACTTATCTATTTTAGTTTATAATTTTCCAACAATTAAAAAAAAATTAAAGTTCAGTCTATAAACGTCCTCTAGACTTTTCTTTTCGATTCCTTGTTTTTTTCTGTTTTTTCTTATTAGGAGCAAACAAATACGCTCTATCCTCATCAGACATAAAGGGTATAACAATAGAAATATTAAAACCAAAGTGACTCATGTCATCTTCTATTGCATTAACAGGAACATTCGGTGTTTGATTTAGCTCTGCCTCAAAATTACCACTTTCTAAATAAGCATGCAACTGATAATAGGGTCTTATCCTTAATAAATAATAATACTTATCTCTTTGAGATTTTTTTAGAAGAAATTTAATTTTAATTGCATAATCAATATAAAACTCTGGCGCAATCACATATTTATTGACAGGGGTTTGATAATCTCCACCAAAAGAATAGCGAATTCTTTGCACTCCTAGATGCATTGCTGCACCAAATGTAAAATAGTGTTTGGGAAAAGGCTTAACACCTGCCCGTGCCGTTGCTGACATATAGTTAACCACAACTTCTGCACTTTCTTTTAATTGGTTTGGATTTGTGCTTTTTTGGCTAGAAACTAAATTACCAAAACCCAACTCCAATACAGAATACTTGCTATATTTTCCTGCTCCAACACGATATCCATGAAAGTTATTCGCCAAGGGAGCAATACTGTGATTTTCTCTAGTATTAAAAACATCAATTACAGCATTGGAGCCTTCCATACTTATTGCACCATAGTTGTAGCCACCAAAAATATAATATTGACCATAAGAGTTGGAAAGCAAAAAACAACAGGAAATCATTACAATAAAAATACGTATCATTTTAATTTTATTTATTGGGGATAATACTTTTGCGTCATTTGTTTGGTACAATACTTCATTGAAAACCGTATTTATTTGCTGGCAATTTCCAACAAACTTAGGAGGTTACAAATACCCAACTAGCATGGATGGAAACCTAATCCGTAAGCTAAAAGGGATAGTGAATTAAGTAAGTATTGCTAATCACAACTTTGATTTATCAAATAATTGTACCAAAAACTAAATTCACAACTAGTTTAATAACAAAACAATGGGCTTTTTCTTTTTAAGAAAAAAAGCTCAGCAAATATACATAATCTAATTCCTTTCTATTCATTTTTCTAGGCAAGAAATTGGCTAATAGTTAATAAAACAAGTCCTTAACCTAATCTATTATTCATAAAGATAGCGCTGTATTAGATATTGCGATTAAGACAATCGCCATTATTGACAATAAGACACCTATCATATTTAATAAGGATAAACGTTCTTTGAAAACCAAATAACCAACCAGTGCTGCTCCCGTTACAATGGTGATATTACACAAAGAATAAACAACAGAGCCATCCATTACTCCTAAAGCGTTCAACATGGAATAAATTGAAAAATAATTAGGTACGCCCAGCACAATACCTCCTACGATGTTCTTAAATTGTATTTTTTCTCTAAAAAAGAGTAGCCCCAATACACCTACCACCCCTGCACTCGCAAACAAAACAATAGACTCAACTGCTGGTTTCATTTCATGGACATTGTGTAAATATTGTAACAATATCTCAATCGTTGCACTTACAAAAAAAATAGAAATTGGATAGAAAATCAACCACTTGGAGGATTTTTCTTCCGCTACAGTAGTATCTATTTTCGTATTGCTTGTTTTTTCATTAGGAATATTAATAAAAACGACTGCCGACAATGCTAATAGAATCCCTGTTATTTTAAATATATCGTAGGACTCACTGTAATAGACAATCGCAAAAGTTGCTGAAAGACCTAGAGACATCCGTTGAGCAACGGATGTTATTGCCATTCCAAAGTGTGTCACTGTTCTGCCAATTAGATTAAAGCCCCCCATAAACAAGAATCCTAATACAACCATAATAGGCATCCAAGGTGCTGAAAGCATACTTTTTTCAAAGGGAACTTCTCCTAATGTAAGACAACCTGTAAGAACACAGACAAGGTAATTAAAAACAATCGCTTGATAACGATTGATAGAATAACGATCAAACAATTTAAAAATTACGACAATCGTTATAGAGCAGCTTGCTGCTAAAAGTATATAAATCAAGATTATTTTTTTAAGATTGGTTTAAGTAAGTAGATGGGCAAATTTTGCATTTTACTTACCTAGCGTCAAATAATCGACACATTTTTGAAAGGCTATTTACTTAAAATCATTTACATAGGTTTTAACCCAATTATCCATTAAAGGTTCCTCTGATTTTAAATACTGACTGGAAATTTGGGGAGCTTCCACACCTTCTTCCAAATTCTCATTTCGATTACTACACAATACCCTTGCTTCATCCCACAAATTCTCCTCTAAAAATCCTTGCAACAACTGTCGACCTCCCTCAATCATAATAGATTGTATCTTTTGCTCCTGCAAATAAGCTAAGATTTGTGCTAATAAATTAGCCTCAAAATCCAAAGACACATACCGAACCTTATTCATCGTAGATCTTTTTTTTTCTGCTGTAAATACCCATGTTTCAATAGAACCATCAAATAGGTATAAATTATTGGGCAAACGTAGTTTTCGATCTAATACCAATCGCAAAGGCGTCCTACCCAAATACAAACGATTGTTTAACTGTGGGTTATCAATTAATGCAGTATTGGTTCCAACCATAATAGCGGTTTCCTCACTTCTCCACTGATGCACTAATCGCTTACTTAAAGGATTAGAAATTGTAATTTCTTTGGACGGATCCCCCATGAACCCATCTTTTGACTGTGCAAATTTCAGAAGCACGTAAGGGCGTTTTTTTTGTACTGTTGTAAAAAAACGTCGAACCATCCAAGCGGCTTCTTTTTCTAAAACACCAACCAATACCTCTATTCCTTCTGCTTGAAGCTTTTCAATACTTTGTCCTGCTACTTTTTCAAATGGATCTTTACAAGCAATAACTACTCGTGGAATTTTATGTTTTAGAATCAACTCTACACAAGGAGGTGTTTTCCCGTAATGAAAACAAGGTTCTAAAGTAACATATATCGTGGATTTCGATAAGAAGCCTTGGTCTTCTTCTCGAACAGAAGCTATCGCATTTACTTCCGCATGACCTTCCCCACAACGCTCGTGATAGCCTTCTCCTATAATTTTATCTTGATAAACAACTACCGCCCCAACTCTAGGATTTGGTGCATTATAGCCACCAGCTCGATCTGCTAACTCAATGGCACGTTGCATATATAATTCGTCTTTCTCTTTCATCCTGCAAAAATAGAAAAAGCCCGCTTGAAAATCAAGGGGCTTTTGTTTTTTATTAGCAACGGAGATCAATTTGATTTATTTAATCATATCAAATCCCGTATATTTTTGCAATACCTTAGGAATTTTAATTCCTTCTTCCGTTTGATTGTTTTCCAACAAAGTTGCCATAATACGAGGCAATGCTAATGCAGAACCATTTAAGGTATGTGCCAAATGATTTCTACCATCCGCACCTTTGTAACGCAATTTCAGACGATTGGTCTGAAAAGTTTCAAAATTAGAAACAGAACTTACTTCCAACCAACGTTCTTGTGCCGCAGAATAAGTTTCAAAATCATAGGTCAAAGCAGAAGCAAAACCAATATCACCACCACATAGCAACAAGATTTGATAGGGTAACTCTAACTTTTGCAACAAACCTTCTACATGGTTACACATCTCTGTTAAGGTATCGTAAGATTTATCTGGATGCTGAATTTGCACCAATTCCACCTTATCAAATTGATGTAAGCGATTCAAACCACGCACATGCGCACCATAAGAACCCGCTTCTCTTCTAAAACAAGGTGTGTGCCCAGTCAATTTAATTGGAAAATCTTCTTCTTTAACAATAACATCTCTATATATATTTGTCAAAGGCACTTCGGCGGTTGGAATCAAATACAACTCATCCTTTTCAGCATGGTACATTTGTCCTTCTTTATCTGGCAACTGCCCCGTTCCACGAGCACTATCTTCATTTACAAGTAATGGCACTTGATGTTCTGTATATCCTGCATTTTCGGCCTCATCCAAGAAGAAGCTGATCAAAGCACGCTGCAACCTCGCTCCTTTCCCAATGTACACAGGAAAACCAGCGCCTGTAATTTTAGCTCCTAGTTCAAAGTCAATGATATTGTATTTTTTTGCTAACTCCCAATGTGGCAATGCCGCTCCACTCACTTGAGGCAAAGCGTCACTCCAAGCTTGCAGTACTTTATTATCCTCATCAGATTTTCCAGGAGGAACACTTTCATGTGCACAGTTGGGTACTTGAAACAAAAGTTCTTCTAATTGCACTTTTATTTCTGTCAACTCATGCTTCAATGCGGCATTGATTGTTTTGAGTTCACTTCCCCTTTTCTTTTTTTCTGCAACGACATTACTTTTCCCTTGCCCTGTTTTAAACAAATCTTTAATTTCAGAAGCAACTCTATTCCCTTCTGCCAAATGCTCGTCTAAATCTTTCTGAAGGTTTTTACGTTTCGTATCTACTTGTATAATTTGATCTAGAATGGAGAAATCAGTATGATTACGTACTTCTAGGCTTTTAATTACTCTGTCTTTGTGTTCTCGAATGAAATTAACTGATAACATCTTTTCTTTATATTTATAATAGTCATTAGTTCGGTAAAAACCTTATTGGATTAATTTACAAGCATTTCTTACTAATTGCTTGTAAATTAATCTAGTAAAATGGTATTTTTTGATTTTTGCTTAAAAATCAAAAATTTACAGAACTATTTAATAGTATAACACGAGCTTAATGCTCTATTGTAATGCTGTTTTATGGATATAGGTCTTCAAATTTTTGTTAAAAAAACCTTCTTTTTCTATTTTTTCTTGGATAAGACATAACTTATTACGAAGTTAAACGTTATTTAAAACAAAAATAGGTTTATTTTGGCTTAATATGCTGTTAATTTAGTCCTAAATCTAATCTTTTTGTAAAGATAGTATTTGAATTCAAAAATTAAAGTGTACTTTTGCATCACTAAGTCAAGTAAAACCGACTTCCCTCAAACAAATCGTTAACCTCCCACTGTTATCTATTCTAAAAAATCATTTCTACATAGCTTGTAAATTTAAAACCACACTATTTAGTTCCATTTAACGAACTTTTTAATGATTTTATTTTTGCCATAACATCAACCAAGGGAATTAACAATTATCCACAGTTTGTGCCTCATCTTAATGTATCAGTTATATTATTTGATATGTTGATTTGTAATAGTTTTATTTTAAAGTTCAAAATCAAAACTAAGCAATCTGTTATTTATATTTTAGTAATAATAAATTACTACTGTAAAGTCAAAATGTGATTTCACAGTTATACATACTTGTACATTTTTCATTGATTTATTCACTTAATTTTATTTAACCTACCTTTGTATGTACGACATACTTCAATTAAATCAGATGCTCGTTCCTGAGCTGAGAGAAATAGCTGAAAAGCTAGAGATGAAAGGATATAAGAGACTCACCAAAAAAGAGCTGATTTATAAAATCTTGGACTTCCAAGCAATTAAAGGAGACTCTATCTCTATCTCAACGCCTTCTACAGAAGAAAAAAAGGTTGCAAAAACAACCCGAACAAGAACGCCTAGACCAACAAAGACTGAAAAAGTTGCCGTTGTTGAAAAGGAAGAACCAACTGTTGAAAAGGCTTCTAAACCTGCTGAAGAGGTTGCTAAACGCCGAAGAACTCGCAAACCAGAAACTAGGGTATCTGAGAAAAACACAACTAAAGAAGAGGTTGTTGAAAAAACAGCTCCGAAAATAGAAGAAAAAGAAGTTGCTGTTCCAGAAAAGAAAGAAGAACGCCCTGTTGCTCGCAACAACAAGAAAGAGCAAAAGAAACCTAGAAATACACCCAACAAAGACAGGCACAACAAAAACTCTAAATTTAATATTGATTTAGATGGTGTCGTTTCTGGTGAAGGTGTTCTAGAAATGATGTCTGAAGGATATGGTTTTTTACGATCTTCGGATTATAACTACCTAACTTCTCCTGATGATATTTATGTTTCTCCTTCTCAAATCAAACTGTTTGGCTTAAAAACAGGTGACTCTATCGAAGGAGCAATTCGCCCTCCTAAGGAAGGTGAAAAATACTTTGCACTTCTTAAAGTTGAAAAAATCAACGGTTGGAGCCCTGAAGAAATTCGTGACCGTGTTCACTTTGATCACTTAACGCCTTTGTTCCCTGAACAAAAATTAAACATTGTCCAAAAAAGTAAATCTAACTTGTATTCTACTCGTATTATGGATTTATTTACTCCAATTGGAAAAGGACAACGTGGACTTATTGTTGCTCAGCCCAAAACAGGTAAAACATTCTTATTAAAAGATGTAGCAAACTCTATCGCTGAAAATCATCCAGAATGTTACTTAATTATCTTATTAATTGACGAGCGCCCAGAAGAGGTAACGGATATGCAACGTAGTGTACGTGCAGAAGTTATTGGTTCTACTTTTGATGCGCATCCAGAAAATCACGTTCGTGTTGCTAATATCGTTTTAGAAAAAGCAAAACGTATGGTAGAATGTGGTCATGATGTGGTGATTCTGTTAGATTCGATTACTCGTTTGGCAAGAGCACACAACTCTGTATCTCCTTCTAGTGGTAAAGTACTATCTGGTGGTGTTGAAGCTAGCGCTTTGTTGAAACCTAAGAAATTCTTTGGTGCTGCTCGTAATATAGAAGATGGTGGTTCTTTAACAATCTTAGCAACTGCTCTGATTGATACTGGATCTAAAATGGATGAGGTCATTTTTGAAGAGTTTAAAGGTACAGGTAACCTAGAGTTGCAATTGGATAGAAAATTAGCCAATAAACGCATTTACCCTGCTATCGACTTAACAACATCTAGCACTCGTCGTGATGACTTGTTACATCATCCAGATATTATTAATAAGATGATTATTTTGCGTCGCTATTTAGCTGATATGAAGACGGAAGAAGCAATGGACTTCTTATTAAGTCGTATAAGAGGAACCAATAGTAATGATGAGTTTTTGCACTCAATGACAAAATAAAAAAATTCATAAAAGCCATCAACTGGCTTAAAATAAAAGCCTCTCGAAATATATTTTTTGAGAGGCTTTTTTATGTTATAAAAAAGGGCTTTGGTATTAGATTTGTGCTAATAGACACAAACACACTACTCATTCTTTTCTACATTCCCACATGAACAAAGTCTACATTTTCGCAGGTCTAATAGGGCTGCTATTAGCTCCCTATTTAAATCAAAATCCCTTCTTGTTGAACAAAACAAAAATTCTAAAAGAAGGCTCTAAAACTTATTATATTATTCCTGAATTGGAGTTTGCTGAATTTCAAGAAAATCATCCGCAATTTTCCGTTAATCCTATTTTAGATCAACCTAACAAAGAACAGGGATTGCTTTGGGGACAAAATACAGAACGTATACAGAGACGTGTTTCCGAACTGCGCCAAGAATCCAGTATGTTCAATCAAATCCTAACACATTTAGAAGAATCTGAATATCTTTATTCTGTTAGTAATACAGAAATCAAAGATGCCTATGGCACTTACTCTTCCAAAAGTGGTAGAGTCAACTTTGGAGTAGACCAAATGCATGATTTCTTCTTTGATGCCACTATTATTGAGGAATTTGCACATGCTTATCAAGCACTCTATTACAATTACACCCATGGACGGTATCGTGCTAAACGCCAAAAAGAAGGTTTATCTCAAGGTAAAGACTACTCTAAGAGTAGAAAAAAAGGGCTTTTAAATTGGAAGAAATTTGGGCAAAAACATGCCTTCATCGAGAGTGAAGCAAAGTTAATGACTTACTTTATACAACACCAAACTTGTGGTATTTCTATACAGGATATTGTAGATACAGACGACTATAATACGGGGGGAAAAGGACGCAAAATTATTCATCGATACCTCAAAAGAAATAAGTTTTATCAAGATAGAACTTCTGTAAAACGACTAGGGCACTTAGCTTTTTATTGGATAGATTTGCCTACCTTTGTCTTATATCAACAACGTTTTATACAGCATTGGCGACGCAAGTCACCTAATTCTAACTATACTTTGGGTTATTTTCACCACAAACCAGATGCTTTAAATAATATTTATCAGCCTATTTGCAAAGTCAATCCTGTTTTGATAAAACAACCTTTTATTGCTATAAAACCATAATTAAACATAAATCTATATCTTTCAAACCTCCCCCTATGAAAGCATTACGTTTACTTACTTTATTAACACTTTTGTTTTGCTACACTTTTGGGCTAGCTCAAAATAAATTGCGTTGTAAAGAAACAGGCTTTTATAAAGCTCCTCTAAAAATTTGTTTTCCTTCTTGTGTAAAAACGCTTTTGGAAGAACAATGCAGCCAAGCCTTAAGAGGATTTAATGGTCAAGTAGAATTTAAATTAGTCATTTCTATTCCGCAAGAAAAAGTGCTAAATACGCAACTTTTTATTCATGATAAAAATGAACCACTAAGCCCGAAACAACGAATTAGTATCAAAAAAGCACTCAAAAATATTCCATTATTATTTCTAGGAAAAGAAGAAAACGAGCGACAAGCACTCTCTAATTTTTATTACAAAACTAGTTGGGTTTACACTGTTGTAGATGGTCATTTTAAAAGTTTGTGATCTTCCTCTTGTCCATTTATCTATAATTAAGTATTTTAGTATAAACATTAACTACAAAGCAAACAATGGATATTTTTTTTATAATAAAAGCATTAATAATTGGTTGTATGGGCGCAGGGGGCTTTTATTTTTTCATTGCCTTGCTCTTGCACTATTTCCCCTTGCCTTTGTTCATCAAAACGCAAGATGTGGTAGATTCTTGGGCAATCAAACATTATAAAACAGAAAAAGCCTTAGAGAAAATCTGGAAGATTGGAAAACGCATGGCGCAATTGACTATTGTAATCATGTGGTTGTTAATTATTGCTGCCTTTACTTATTTGTTATACAATGCACTTTCTCTCTATCTTCCTATTGATAATAAGAGTTTCTTGTTTCTCTATTATTATTTAATAGCTATTGCATTCCCTCTTACATGGCTTATATTCAGAGTACTTAAATATTCGTGGGTAAAAAGAAAGGAAAACAAGCCTTCTGCTCCTGTAGAAGAGCCGTCTCGCAAAACACTCTTGGATCAAATGACTGGAGAATAAAAAAGCTACTCTAGTTCTAAAGCCACTAATTTTATCCATCTACTTGCTTATTTTTTTAAAATAACAGTTGCCGATATTAAGAATATTCTTAATATCGGCAACTGTTACAGCTCTAAAATCCTCAACTTTTTTAGCTCTATACATATTATTTATTTCACAACATTGTCAAGGTATATGTATTAATCAAAAAATGAGCTTTGCTCTCAATTATCAATTATACTTTTAAACAATTTCTATTAAAAACACTTTATATTTGTCCTATCTTTTTATAGACTAAACCCTTTTAATCATGAAGTTAATATTTTTGCTACCTATTATTTTTACCCCTTTACTACTAACAAGTCAAACTTCAGTTCATCTTCAAGTAGGAAAAGCATATAAAACGAATGTTTCATCTAGTTCAAACCATCGGGTCGTAGACCCTAATACGCATAATCTTATACACGCAAAAAAAAGGCGAGTTGAAGTTTTAGATGCCGAAAAGCTTACTTCTAAAGCAGTATTTATTTCTAAAGAGTTTCCTAAGCAATTTTCAACTTCGGGATGTTATACCTTCAATGGTAAATTATTTATGATTTACTATACAGTTAACGTAAAAACTATAACCACTACTTATTGGGGGGTTCAAATCAGTTTTGACACTGGCAAAACAATTGGTGAGCATAAAAAAATAATAGCCTTTAAAGAGTATCTTTCTGGCAGGCCTATCATACAATTCTCTGATAAAACTAAAAAAGGTCTCTTTGTTATTCGAAGATCCCCTAAAAATAGCAATGATGCTAAAAGTCATGATATAATTGAAACTTTTATTTTTGACGATAATCTAAATGTTCTTACTGCTAGTCCAATAACGATGCCTTATACAGAGCAAAAAATGGATAACCTTGGTTATTTCTTAGGTAAAGATGACAAAGTCTATTTATTTGCTAAAGTTCGAGCAGATGGAGGTAGTAAAAACTACAAGAAACAAGGAAAACATTTCATATTGAAATTTCATATTGAATTCATACAATTTAACTTAAAAAATAAGTCAACTAAAATCACAAAGTTAGATTTCGGAGATTACAATTTTGAAATCTTTACCCCTTCTTTTGATGATGATGGAGTTATAAAACTAGTTGGTTATTATAGTGAAAGTGCTTCTGATTTCATTCCTCCTGCAAATGGTATTTTTGTAGCAAATTTTAATATAGAAACTGGTGAGCTAAAAAACAAACTATATCAAATTCCTTTAGAAATTTTGGACCTTTATGAAGGTAACCGAGAAAGAGCAAAAAACAAAAAAGAGGGAGCTGGTTTAGATGCTTTGTATCCCATTATAGTTAAATGGGAGGATGATAATAGTTTAATTTTAGTTGGGGAGCAACTTTTAAAAAGAACCTCTTCAACTACAAATTCAACTGGCTTAACTACTGTTACTACTAAAATTATAGAAGGGGACATTCTTGTTGCCAAAATCAATCCAGATGGAGAATTAGCTTATATAAATCGAATTCCCCAAAGAGGCTATGCTGGTTCCTTTAGCTCCTGTTATATTGATAAAAAGGACGCAATTTACTATTTTAGTATCGATCATCATAAAAACTTAAATCTAAAAACAGACGATGTTCCAGAGGAATGTATCAATGAAAAAGACTTAGATTTTATAATGGTAAAAATTAACAAAGAAACGGGTGATTTTGAAAAAAAATCCATCTTCAAATATGGTCAAAAGAAAGGAAATTATACATTAGCTCCACATAGAATACTAAATGTATCCCCTATATCAGATGAAGGGGTCTTCATCCATACATTAGAAGACACCAAAAACTTCGTTATCAATACTTTATTAATGAAAGCACTAATTAAAGAAGAATAAAAAGTAGTGATACTTTAAACATTATTACGAATTGCTCCCATACAATTCTATTCGTAATAATGTTGTTTATAAAATACCATTCTCCACTACAATAAAAAAGCTACTTCCAATAGGAAGTAGCCTTTCTTATATATAGATGTCTGTATTTTTCGGTGTTTAACAAACCTTATCCGCACAGCTAGAACTAGCAAATGCATTGGGTTTTGCTTTGAACTCATAGCCCATTCCTTTAATATATCCCATTGCTTCTTTAAGGGCTACATTAGATTTAAAGCTTGCATCTGTATTGATATCGGCATGAATTTCTAAAGAAATATCATACGTATCCCAAATTTCAGATAGCTCGTAAGCTAAGGTTACGGATTTACTCACCTCGTGAATCATTCGTTCTTTGATTGCCATTTTTTGCGTAAGGACTTCACTTTTTATAAACATAAATCCTCCTTTTCCTTCTCGCAAAAATACAATAACGGTCGCAAAGCCGATGTTTTTACCACGTACTTGCGAATCTGTCCCGATACAAATTTTTAGTTGGTGACCTGCGTCCAATTCTTTTTGAATTGTTTTTTCTACAGCTTCTTTGATAGGTAGCAAAATTCTGCTCCCATTTAGTCTGCGCCAGCTCATGTCTTCTCAGTTTTGAAGTTAAAAAATACTTGGATGTATGTTTTATGCTGTTTTGTGATGTTCTCACAAAATAATAGATATTGTTGTTATTTGTGATTAACAACAATATTCGTTCCTTATTATTTATTGGTTATCAATCTGTTTTATATATGATGTTCTCTGTTTAAACTCTTCTTTGTATAGATAAGTTCCAATTCTTAAGTTATTTTTATGTCAATAGAATGTTAGGATGCTTTAGAGGTAGGAATTAAAGTATAGTATCAGACACTTTTGAAGTGTCTGATACTATACTCAACATAGCCTGTTGACTCAGAATAAAATAGAAAAAGAAGAGCTAAAAAGGTTGGGATTTGGAGACAAGTTTTATCTAAATACAAATAAACGATTGCTATCCAATTTAACTAACAAACCCATTAATATAGAAAAAGACAGTAAGGAGGAGCCTCCATAACTGATAAAGGGAAGTGGAATTCCAATTACAGGAACCAAACCTGTTGTCATTCCAACATTAATAAAGACGTGAAAAAACAAAATACAAGCAACTCCTAAAGCATAGTACTTTGTGAATAAAGAACGTTGGCGTTGCGCAATAAATAAAATACGTAAGATCAGAACAAAAAAGACCAAAATAATAAAGGTAGTCCCTATAAATCCCCATTCTTCTCCTACCGTACAAAAGATAAAATCTGTTGATTGTTCGGGAACATAATCTAACTTGGTACGCTCTCCTTGTAAGAATCCCTTGCCAGCCCAACCACCAGAACCAATGGCAAATTTTGATTGCTCTACATTATATAGTGGTCCTAAAGGATGGCATTTTTCTGGTCGTAACCAAACCCAAATACGTTCTTGGCGATGTTGTCCAATTAAGTTGTTGACAATATAATTCACAGATGTAGAGAACAAAATAGCTGCTGTTACTAAAATAGAAACAAAAAAACTATTCTCCCATTTTTTATCACCGATATTTAACAAAGCCAAAACTACCAAAGCTAATCCATTAACGCCTGTTATCAAGAGATAACGACTTTCATCAAAGAGCATATAAGTCAAAATTACTTCTACTACAATTACTCCCAACCACATATCTTCCTTGCGCCAAGACTTCATCAAAACAACATTAGCTGTTAATAAAATGACATTAATCAACCACCATGTCTCATCGTATAGAAGTGCTGAAATAGCCAATGCAGCAACCACCAAACCTAATATGTATATCCATGCATCCATTCCTGCTCGAAACAACAAGATAAAAAAGGCAAAATAGACTAAAGTTGATCCTGCATCTCCTTGCAAAAGCACCAATAGGACAGGCAATAGAACAATCCCTAAGGCTGTTATTTTTGTCCTTAGCTCTTGCATTCGAGAGGTAGGCATTGCCAAATAAGCCGCCAACATCATACAGGTGGTTACTTTGGCAAATTCTGAGGGCTGAAATCGAAAACCTCCTATACTAAACCAGGAGGTTGCTCCTTTAATTGGAGTCGTAAACAGAACTGCAATCAACAACACAATCATAAGTCCGTAAAAAACAGGCGCAAAGGTTTCGTAAACTTTGAGTTCTATTAGTTGAATAATTCCTACTAATACCAATCCAACAGTAATCCACAACAGTTGCTTACCATAGTTTTTATCTAGATCATACAAACTTGTAAAAGAATCTTCATCTAAATAACCTGAAGCAAAAATCATAGACCAGCCACTAAAAACCAAGATTCCCCACAAAGTTATGGTAATCCAATCGTATCCTCCAATATCTGAATCTCTCCCTTGGCGCATATGTTTTTTCTAAAAATTAATCGTTTTGTATAATAAATTATTGGAATTATTGGAAACTAAAATTTGGAATTGGCGACGATACATCAACCAATGTTCCATCAGGATCTTTTAACAACAATCTTCTCTGCCCATAATCTGTATCTATTGGCTCGTTGACAATCGTAAAACTATTCTGTTTAGCTATCTCAAATAACTCTTCTGCATTATCTACGACAAAAGTAAGATAAAACCCATTAGGTTCTTTTTGAAAACTAGCTGGTACGAGGTCATTTTTTTTATCAATAATACCTAACTCTAATTGTTGATTAATTGACATTAAATGAATAAACCAGTCACTGTCATAATTGATCTGAAAGTCAAATAATGTCGTGTAAAAGTGTTTACTTTCACCAAGATTCTCTGAACAGATATTGGTCATTAATCTATTAATCGGTTTCATTTTTCATCGATTTAGTAGTATTTGAATAAAATCAAGGCGTTGCAGAATAAGTGGGTTGTTCTCTTTTCATTAAATCGGCTTTCAATATTCTTTTTTCCAAAGACTTTCTTGCTGGACTTTCGATACTTCGCTTTATATACTTTTCAATCATCAAACTAG
>Ga0114952_1001421_pt1 | contig 20343 bp, 20 predicted proteins | sample SidtaG_2_FD_87303 | JGI IMG/M metagenome (GOLD analysis project Ga0114952, IMG submission 87303) | Marine algal microbial communities from Sidmouth, United Kingdom - Sidmouth_Asex2 metaG | ecosystem: Host-associated > Algae > Red algae > Unclassified | place: Sidmouth, United Kingdom | collected...
CACCTGTATTTTACGCTTGATTGCTCACTTTCAATTGAGGAAAGTTGTCATGACCGCAAAAAAGAAATCATCAAAACAACGCAAATCCAGTACGCTTAAAGCGACAGAATCTCCTAAATATTGTAGCTCCCCCATCGAACCATCAAGAGAGTTCGGGCCGGATGTTTCTGGAAACAGAAGTGCCTTAATCATTCTGTCTGGCAGTAAGTGGGTTGCAGGTACGGTACTCAACTATTACTTTTTCCGCTCTCCCGCAAAGTGGCGAGGCACACCAGCACAAGTACAACGCGTCAAAGACGCATTCGCAGCATGGGCAGACCTAGACATTGGGCTAGAGTTTCGAGAAGTTTCTTCCCCACATGAAGCTGAGGTTCGCATAGGCTTCGAAAAATTTGATGGGCATTGGTCCTATCTGGGCAGAGGTATTCTGCAGCACGGCGCCTCGCAACGTACCATGAACCTTGATGGTGCTGATCAATGGGGCGTGGACACAGCTATCCATGAAATAGGCCACACCATCGGGTTCCCGCATGAACATCAAAACCCCAACGCCGGTATCGTCTGGGACGAAGAGAGAGTGTATGCAGCGCTGGCGAGCCCACCAAATAATTGGAGCCGAGCAACCACACACCACAATATCATCCGAAAGATAAACCCAAGCACTGTTAGTGGTTCAGATTGGGACAAAGACTCGATCATGCACTACCCCTTTGAAGCAGGGCTCATTTTATCTCCTGAAAAATACCAAACCGAGCGATTAGATCCGGCACCTGGCCTCTCCGCAAAAGATGTAGAAATGGTGAAGTTTTTTTATCCACCACTGGGCCCTAAGCCGCCAAAAAGGATCCTGCCATTTAAATCAGAGAGCCTAAAGCTTGGCGCGGGCGAGCAAGCACATTTTCGCTTTTCTCCAGATGCAACGCGAAACTATACCTTGCAGACGTTCGGCGAGAGCGATGTCGTAATGGTGCTTTTTGAAATAGTCGACGGTGAGCAAAGATTTCTCGCAGGTGACGACGACAGTGGTGAAGGCCGTAACTCGTCAATCACCCAAAAGCTATTTTCCGGACGAGAATACGTTATTCGACTACGGCTGTATTGGGCATTCAGCGAGGGAGATACAGCGGTGATGATTTGGTAGTGCTCATATAATGAGCAGCAACTAGTTATTGCTGGTAATCGTTAACCCAGCCATTCTCGAGGGTCAACTCGGTAATACTCTTTTAGCTCATTAAAAAGCGAAGCATGCTGTTGTGCCATTTGCATTGGCTTTTCAAAAAATGTCTCAGTTACAACGGCAAAAAATTCCGCGGGCTCAGTAGCACCATAGTGATCTAACAAGGTTTCATCGCCTTGGTAAGCTGCCTGTTGCAGACGCTTAAATTCGTCTGTAAAAACAGCGGCCCAACGTTCGTAACGATCCGCGTCACCTAAAAAAGGCGAGCCATTAGTAGAACCAGACTCATGATCCAGTTGGTGAGCAAACTCATGCAACGTCACGTTGGCACCGTCATTGAAATTGCTGTTGCCTTTCAGAACATCTTGCCACGACAGGATCACCTTGCCATTACTCCAAGATTCGCCCAATACACCGGTTTTTTTCATGGTTTGCAACCCTGCCGGGTCCATCGCCTCACGCTCAACCAGAAAGGCATCTGGGTAGACCAAAATATAATGCAAACCAGCGTAAACGTCTGTATCTCTGTTCAACAACAGCAGGCAAGCAGATGCTGCAATGGTGACGCGCACCTCATCGTTGATTTCAAAACCCGCACAGCCGATAAAATCTTTTTCATGAATAAACTGCTTGATGCGCTTTTTTAATTGCAACTGCAAATCGGTGGGCAAACGACGATACACTGGCAAGTTATGCATCAGCACTTTGCGCCAGTCATTGGGAAAAGGCTCTTCTATTGCTCGTGAAAGCTTATAACGCGGCCACAGTAGCCAAGCCGCTATAGCAAGGATGATGAGAAGCAATAAAACTAGTGATACGTCTGGCATGTTTGCAATCTAGCGCGCACCTTTTTGTGCCTGAGCTTCCAATGTTTTGTCGGTGAGGTGGTTTTTCAAGGTTCATCGTCAACTTTACACGATGCAGCGCCTACGTCATCTAACAACCGGCTCAATGCATCAACGTGCCTGTTTATCCAACACTCGGATCACGTCACGCGATTTTACTTACTGAATTTCTGCCTGCATCATCTGATCAATTGCCGCATAGCCCATAGCATCTTCACTGAGCTCAAAACTACCCGACTTCAAATTTTGCTGCAGCGCCTCAATTGCTGCTCCATAAGCCGCTCGCGCCAATGTCGATCCAAGGCTGACACGCCTCACACCAGCTGCGACTAAGTTTTGAGATGTGAAGCCTTTAGTACCAAGCCCAACCACCACATTAACTGGCAATGCGACTGCTGAGCATAAGGTTTTAAGATCGGCCAGATCAGCCACTTCCGGTGCATAAAGCACATCAGCGCCGCACTCTTCAAAAGCCTGTAAACGCTTGATGGTGTCATCTAAATCAGGGCGTCCATAGGAAAAATTTTCGCAGCGCGCGGTCAGTGTAAAGTCTGGCTGGAGTTTGTGCGCGACCTCTGCCGCGGCCTGTATACGATCAGAAGCTAACGAAAACTCATAGATCGGCTGATTTATATCTCCCGTAAAATCTTCAATTGATGCACCAGCCAGTCCTGCTTCAACACAGCGGGTTATAGCTGTTGCCACGCCCTCGGGTGTGTCTGCACCGCCGTTTTCAAGATCAACGGTAACGGGCAAGCCTGTCTTATTCTGTATATCGAGCGCTTGTTGTAGCATTTGATCAATGCTGACAGTGCCTTCACGCTGCCCCATACTAAACGCAAAACCCAAGCTCGTTGTTGCCAAGGCCTGATAACCCAGCGCTTTAAACATCATCGCACTACCAAGATCCCACGGGTTGGGCAAAACCAGAAGGTTGGCCGTATGGTGCAAAGCACGGAACTGCGAACTGAGTGACATAAGATTCCTCGGTCTGTGTATAACGCAACATTGCTTATGTTACGGCACAGCTTGTTATCTCGCGTATAAACATAAACACCAAGCCAGTGGTTTTGTCATTTTTATGTTGATCAGAATCAATGAGCAAACTAAAAATACACCCTCTCAGTTAGGGTAGCTTCCCTGACGCCGAGGGTAGAGCAGAAAGACCTAAGCCAGTTGAATGTGCAACTCCTCAAGATAAGCGTCAACATTAGGGTGCGGCCTCCCACCCTTGCGGGTTATCGCACAGAACTGGGTTAGCAGTTGTCGCCGTTCGGGTTCAATAGCTCGCATAGTACCGCTATCAACCCAACGCTCGGCAAAGTGCGTAGGCAAGAAACCCAGGTACTGACCTGTCAAAATCAAAAAGGCTATGCCTTCTCGGTCAGACGAAGTCGCAGCGACCTTGAGTACTGACTGCTGTTTTTTGTTTTCAGGGGTTTGCGGATATACCGGCAATACGGCGTCAAACTGTCCTAGTTCAAGATCACTGAGGTGTTTCTTCTTACTGCTAAATAACGGATGCAACTGGCCACAATAGAGATGGGACCGCTCTTGGTATAGCGGAATGTATTGCAGCCCTGGCAATCTTCTGACATCTGGCACCACACCCGTGTGTAAGCGACCATCCAATACACCGGACTCACTTTCATTGGGTGGCACCATACGGATATTGAACACAACCTCCGGTCCACGCACTTTTAGATTTGCCAACGCACGAGTGATCCGCATTTCAGGGATGGTTACGAGGTTATCGGTAATGCCTATATTCAGCTCACCTTTTAACTCTGTATTGATGGCGTTAATTTGCGAGCGGAATGTCTCTAAACCCGAAAACAATTGCATCGCCGCGTCGTACACCTGCTGCCCCTCCTCAGTGACGGAAAAGCCCCCTCGCCCACGATGGCACAGCCGCATCTGCAACAAGCTTTCAAGCTCAGCAACCGCCACACTGATAGCTGGTCGACTGATATTCAACTCGATTTCAGCCGCGGCAAATCCGCTGCTTTCAACCACAACCCTGAAAATTCGCAACAGTCTGATGTGAGAATCACCGAGTTTTTGTGGCAACAACGATCCTGACTTTGCCATGTGGCACCTTAGTTAATTTTTTCTTTACCTTACGGTTATTAATTATACATTTAATAACCTATAAATGCGGCGATAATGCTGTCCTGCCAGCTGATTCAATTCAGCCATTAATCAAAACATACAATGACTTAGGAGTTAGAGATGCCAAATAGCGGATTGTCACAGGCCCAGTTAGACGCCCATTGGATGCCGTTTACCGGCAATCGTGACTTCAAAAAAGACCCAAGACTGATCGCTTCAGCCGCCGGCAACTACTACACCAGCAGCGATGGTCGCAAAATCTTTGATGGACTTTCTGGTTTATGGACCTGCGGTGCCGGTCACAGCCGCAATGAAATATCTGAAGCGGTGAGCAAACAGGTGCGCGAACTGGATTACTCACCAGGTTTTCAGTTTGGCCACGCTAAATCCTTTGAGCTTGCTCACCGCATCGCTGAATTGATGCCCGAAGATCTGAACCGCGTGTTTTTCACCGGTTCTGGCTCTGACTCTGTCGAGTCAGCACTGAAGATCGCACGCGCCTACTGGCGCAAAATGGGCCAAGGCACCAAAACTCGATTTATCGGTCGTGCTAAGGGCTACCACGGCGTCAACTGGGGCGGCATTAGCGTGGGCGGTATTGTTGGCAACCGAGCGCTGTATGGTCAGGGTTTAGACGCAGTGCACCTGCCGCACACCATGCTACCCGAGAATACGTTCAGCAAAGGCATGCCTAAAACTAACGTTGACTTGGCTGGCGAGTTGGAATCAATCATTGCAGTACACGACGCCAGCAACATCGCCGCTGTCATTGTTGAGCCTATGGCCGGATCGGCAGGCGTCATCCCCCCACCGGTTGGCTATCTACAGCGGCTGCGTGAAATATGCGACAAACACAATATTTTGCTGATATTTGACGAGGTCATCACCGGCTTTGGCCGTATGGGCTCGTATTCGGGTGCCGAAGAATTTGGCGTCACACCTGATATGATGACGATGGCCAAACAAATCACCAACGGTGTTATACCGATGGGTGCGGTGGTAGCCAAACAAGGCATCTACGATTGTTTTATGGAGCACGGTGGCGCGGACTATATGGTAGAGCTACCTCACGGTTACACCTACTCCGCCCATCCAGTCGCCTGTGCCGCTGGCCTTGCGTCGCTCGACATTTTGGCCAACGACAAGCTGGTTGAACGGGTCAAAACGGTTTCACCTGCTTTTGAAACAGCGATACACAGTTTAAAAAACTGCAAGTACGTCACTGACATTCGCAACTATGGTTTGGCTGGCGCATTGAGCATTGAAGCCGCTCCCGGAGAGCCCGCACTACGTCCGTATCAAGTGGCCATGAGCATGTGGAAGAAAGGCTTTTATGTACGCTGTGGTGGAGATACCCTGCAACTAGGTATGCCCTTCACTGTAGAAACCGAAGAAATAGACAGTGTCATCAATGCGCTGGGCGAAACCATTAACGAGCTTGCTTAAGCGAGCTATCACTACACTAATTAAGGGATACACACGATGAGCATCATAGGTCACTTGATCAATGGCGAAACAGTCGCCGACTCAGCACGCACGCAAGACGTCTACAACCCTGCCACGGGTGAAGTGAGCAAAAAGGTAGCCCTGGCATCAACCGAAACCGTGGAGCAAGCGATTGCCGCGGCCAAGGCTGCGTTCCCCGCTTGGCGCACTACACCGGTAGGTAAGCGTGCGGCGGTTATGTTCAAGTTCAAAATGCTACTCGAAGCCAACGCGGATAAAATCTGCGAATTGATTGGTGACGAGCACGGCAAAATTTCGCACGATGCTGCCGGTGAGCTTCAGCGTGGTATCGAAAATGTCGAATACGCCTGTGGAGTTGCCGAGCTGTTAAAAGGCGAGCACAGCAAGTACGTTGGCCCCAATATAGATTCGTGGAGCGAGTTCCAACCTTTGGGCGTCGTGGCGGGCATAACCCCGTTTAACTTCCCTGCGATGGTGCCTTTGTGGATGTACCCCATGGCCATTGCTTGTGGTAACTGCTTTATCCTCAAGCCCTCGGAACGCGACCCCAGCTCTACCCTGTTCATCGCCGAACTACTTAAAGAAGCAGGCCTGCCAGACGGCGTGATGAACGTGGTTAACGGTGACAAGGAAGCCGTTGATGTACTGCTCACTCACCAAGACATCAAAGCAGTTAGCTTTGTCGGTTCTACCCCGATCGCCGAGTATATCTACAGCACCGCCAATGCCCATGGTAAGCGCTGCCAGGCACTGGGTGGTGCTAAAAACCACGCTATCGTGATGCCCGATGCAGACATCGACAATGCGGTTAATCAACTGCTGGGCGCGGCTTTTGGCTCGTCTGGAGAGCGCTGCATGGCCCTGTCCGTTGCAGTGGCGGTTGGCGATGACGCCGCGAACGCACTTATCGCAAAAATGACAGCAGGTATGCAGTCACTAAATGTTGGCCCAGCTACTGATAGCACAAATGATTTTGGGCCAGTTATCACGGCGCAGCATCGCGACAAGGTACTCGGGTTTATCGACAGCGCTGAAAAAGATGGTGCCGATGTTGTGGTCGACGGACGCGGTGTAAAAATTGCGGGTTACGAAAACGGATATTTTGTTGGCGCCACACTGATCGACAAAGTAACGCCCAGCATGGACAGCTACCAAAACGAAATATTTGGCCCTGTATTGCAAGTGGTGCGTGTAGAGACCATGGAAGAAGCCATGCAGTTGATCAACGATCACGAGTACGGCAATGGCACCTGTATTTTTACACGCGACGGAGAGGCTGCACGCTATTTCAGTGACAACATTCAAGTGGGCATGGTGGGTATCAATGTGCCACTGCCCGTGCCTGTCTCGTACCACAGCTTTGGCGGTTGGAAACGCTCTTTATTTGGTGACCTACATGCCTACGGTCCAGACGCTGTACGCTTTTATACCAAGCGCAAGACCATCACTCAGCGCTGGCCTTCAAGTGGCGTACGTGAAGGCGTGAGCTTTTCTTTCCCGAGCTAATAGTCACAGCCATATAAAAACGGCGGACTTCCAAAACCTGGAAGCCCGCCGCTTTGACCGCCTTCATGTGCGGTTTTTTTTATAGCTTTAATAAAGCTAACTACTGCATTGCAGTTTTTGTTTCGACTTAATACTCGCTGTAGCCGTGCATCAAATCATCGGCTGGATCAGTCCAGTCGTCTTCCCACATTTCAGGTCTGCGTTTGCGCTTGGGCGCTGACTCGGAACTGTCGCTCGACCCTGCGGAACGACTATAACGGTTCGGCTGCGAAACGCTTATATCGTCTTCATAGTCAAAATCGCTGTCGTCCGACAGTTCATCAATATCAGAAAAAAAATCATCGTTGTCGTGGCGATCTTTCAATGTTTTTCCCATGAGCGTGGCCTTTACATATCCTTAAAATAGTTGTGGTGCGGCCAGACCACTCTGGCTCGCGATTCGAATAATGGTAAGCTATCGTCTTAATGTCAAGATACTTTATGAAAATATATTTATGCGCAATTTCGACTCAGAAAACGTCATCCAAGCCTTTGAAAAATCGTGGATAAAACAGCGGCCCGATCTTAACCCCGGCTCGGTCTCGCTCGATATGCGCCTGCAATTGGCGGCCAGAAAGTTCTTCGACACCAGTAATTTGGCTTTGAAAGACTTTGATTTGGAATGGTGGGAATACGATGTATTGTCTGCACTGAGACGCGCAGGATCGCCTTATGAATCCCCGGTGAACAGTCTCAACGATATTCTACCGCTGACCTCTGGCGCGCTCACAAACCGCATCAATCAGCTGCTGGCTAGACAGCTCGTGACGCGTCGCAATGATTCAAAGGATAGACGGCGCGTGCTAGTTAGACTGAGCAGCACAGGGAAGAAGCTCGTTGATGCAGCGGCTACTGCACGCTTTGAGGCGGCGAACAACACTGCAAGCGCACTCAATGGCAACGAACAGCTGCAGCTCAATCGTTTACTCGATAAATTGATCGCCGATGAAATCGCGCTAAGCGACAACTGAACAGTACTCTATAAAATCAAGAGACAAAGCGTTGCCATTCTGGCTTGCGTTTAGCTAGCGCGAGCAAATAACCGCAAGTGGCACGTGCTTCAATTCGCTCTTCGATCAAGGTGTCGTAAGTCCTTCGCACAAGTTCAGCACCTATTTTTTTGCCGCGAAACTCGGGCGGCACAAAAGAGTGATGGAGAACTCGCACACCGTCTTGATCACGGTAACTAACATACGCTTCGGTGCCCTCAAAACTGAGTACATAACGTTGCTGCTCTTCGAGGTGTTGAAAGTTCATTGTGATGAGTGCTCGCTCGACAAATACCTAGAATAACAATAGGAACAACAAACAAGTGCTGGTTAAGCGACTAGGTTCAAGGCTGGAACGAAGAGATCAAGCTAAATTGCGCCGAAGCTAGCTTTTCGCCGTTGCATAATGCATGGGACGACGCGCAGCTGCTGCACGCTTTTTTAAGGCCTGATGGGCAGACCAAGTCTTGGAGTTTTGATCAATGTAGTCAACCAACGCATTGAACATCGGGTACCAAGTGTTCTGGTCGCTAACACCTGCTTCGTAATCAAACAAAGCCTCCACACTGAACAGCTCGTGTAAGTCTTCTGGCCGAATTAAATTAAACTGACCAAACACCGCATCGCCCTGTTGGCGCGTGGTGAACTGTAACCAAAGAAAGGGACGGTAGGCTTTGCTCGCCTTTTGAATGCCGTGTTTATCCAAAGAGCAGCTGAGTTGATCCACTTCTGCTTGTTCGCTTATCAAGGCTTCAAGCTGTTCAACGCGTAAAGTCTCGTCAAAAAAATGGATATTAGCTATTTGGCCACGCACAAAGTCGTTGTCGGGCATCAGTAGTAAAGAAGTATATTTATCCAGCTCACAAGCCTCATGCTTGAGAACTGTCGCTTGTTGCCGAGTTGGAAACCGTCCAGTCTTAGCATCCAGCTCAGAGATTTTCATGATGCTATTAGCAGCAAAAAACCCCATGCCAGAAAACCTTGACGACAATTTAGCCGGACTCCGTAAAGCGATCATCACAACCCTTTGAAAATTTATTAAGCTGACAAAGACTATAGGACGCCCGTAGCATTTATTAGTCTCAGCTGTGTATACATATCAATAATCGGGCCGAAATCGGCTCAACTGATTCAGTTGGGTTACTAACCACAATGAGTAGTCAACCCGCAACCGCTTATTGTAAAGTGGAAATCACTTACACGCTACGCCATTGTAGAAATAATGAACGCGCACACCCTTAACAGCGGCCATCGACTCAATATTCGTAGTTACGATGAACACAAACAGTCTCATTATCACTCATATCATCAATTGATACTGCCCCAACGTGGATCACTCTTGCTGCAGTGTTCGCATCACACGGGCGATGCAAACCCTGCCATGGCTGCGATAATCCCCGCCGGTGAGAGCCACACTTTTTGTTCTTTGGGTGAGAATTCCTTTTGGGTATTAGATGTCGTCGCAGACGGTGGACAGCACGAAGAGCTGTTTGACCGCAGCAGTCAGTCACCTTTTGTGCCCATGGGGCCTGCGGTTCAATCACAGTTAGCGTTTGCTCGACTGCAACGAGAGCTCCCCAACAACCCCCACATGCTGCTGCATTGGTCACAGCTTTTGCTCCATACGATGGCAGAGCAAAACAACGGTGACAAACTAACTACACACAAGCGCTTAAGAACAGCGCTGTCGTTAATGCGCACGCGTATTTCGCGCGAGTTTGACGCTACGCAGCTGGCAAGCGAGCTTCATATGAGTGTTACTCAACTGCATCGATTATTCAGACAACAGTTAGACACTACACCGCAACACTGGATGAGCAGCTTGCGCATGCAACATGCCTTGCATTTGATTGCATCGAACTGCACTTTGGCACATGTGGCGCAGAGCTGTGGTTTCGCAGATCAAAGCAGTTTTGGCAAAGCGTTCAAGCGCTTTTACGGGCAGACTCCAGCTAGCTATCGAAAAGAATTGCTTGCTCAATCAACAACAGGTCAGCCTTAAACCAAAATAGGGTTCGCCTAGACGAGAGCAGCGGTGGCTTACTGAGGATACTGTGTTGTCATCATTAACAAGCGCCGGACAAACAAACACATGCCAAATAATTCCACGCTGATCGGCAGTCTTGCGCTTGTCCTATGGGGCTTGCTAGCGCTCTTCACAACAGCTACCAATGGCCTGCCACCTTTTCAACTACTGGCACTGACCTTTGCAGTGGCCAGCGTATTGAGTCTCGTGACCATCCGCATACAAGGCCGAGCAATGACTGATACATGGCGTCAGCCTTGGCAAGTGTGGGCACTCGGCATCGGCGGCCTTTTTGGCTACCATCTATTCTATTTTATCGCTCTAGCTAAGGCACCCGCACTCAATGCCAGCATGATCGCCTACCTCTGGCCGCTGCTCATCGTGCTGTGCTCTGCGCTACTCCCTGGGGAACGCGTACATTGGTATCACGTATGCGGTGGGCTGATGGGGTTGCTAGGTACTTTTGTATTACTGGGAGGGGATCTACGCAGTTTCAGCGGTGAGTATGGCGTGGGTTATATGGCAGCTGTAGTGTGCGCTTTTACTTGGACGACTTATTCAATTCTCAACCGCTATTTCAAAGCTGTACCTACAGATATTGTCGCAGGATATTGCTTAGGCACCACCGTGTTAGCCGTCTTATGCCACCTATTCTTTGAGACTTGGGTGACTCCTACTCTGAGTCAATGGGCAGCTGTGTTAGCGCTGGGTGCCGGACCTGTAGGCGCGGCGTTTTTTCTGTGGGATCACGGTGTCAAACACGGCAATATTCAGCTCCTCGGCACCTTGTCTTACGGCACGCCAATGCTGTCCGCGCTTGTACTGATTGCCACTGGCCAAAGCGAAGCGAGCAGTAGCGTGTTATTCGCTTGCGTATTGATTGTCGCGGCAGCAACACTGGCGTCGGGGTTTTGGCGTCGCACATCAGCTAACAAAGCTCAATAAAACAGGCGATCAACTCTTAAAATAATGCCGTCTGTGTATCCCCGATGAGAAACTCATTTTACTTTTTTTGCATCTCCGCGAGTGTCCTTTGTGCATGACCGGGTAACATCGCACAATCAAAAACGTCGGGGTATTTTTCAGCAAGCGCAGGCAAAGAGATAAGAATTTCACGTAGGTGCAGTTGCATTGCAGCTACGGCACCATTCTCGTCCGCGTTAGCAATGCAATCGACGATACGCGTGTGCTGCTCTATCAGGCGCTCTAAGGGCGTCACCGAATCGAGACTCATATAACGCACGCGATCAATTTGGTAGCGAGCTCTCTCTATCGTTCTTCGTGCGTACTCGCACTCGACAATATCACTGAGCGCTCGATGAAATTTTTCATCGGCGAGGTGGAAGTCTGTAGAGTTGTTCGCCTGCGCAGCTTGCTGCTGATCCGCGATTAACTGATACAACAAATCACAATCCTCGCGGGTGGCGAAATGCGCTGCATCTCGCACAATGCAGCATTCAACCGCTTCTCTCACGTAGCGTGAATCCGCCACATCACTAACCGATATTTTTGATACATAGGTGCCACGGCTTGGCCGTATTTCTACTAATCCGGCGTCAGATAACTTAATAAACGCTTCTCTCACCGGTTGTCTGCTGACACCAAAGCGTGCGGCAAAGTCCTTCTCGGAAAGCGCCTCACCTGGGCCAAGCCTCATCTCGACGATGTCGAGTCGCAACATCTCAAACAATTGCTGCGCAATCGGCAAATGATTTTGAAATTCATATTTCATAGTGTATCCACTTGCAATCAGTGTACTATCCTGCCTACCATACCGGTATGGTGGTTCATGAGCTTATGCACTATCGTACTCGTACAGCCAGCTGTCTTTCAAGGAGTAACAAGACAAATGAACATTAATTCATCTAAAAATGTAACCATTGAACGTCGGAAGTTTCTAAAAATAGGCGCAGCAACACTGGCGCTGCCAGCTCTGCCAATCATGGCAAACGCCAAGTCCAAATTCACGATGAAAATCGCGCACTCTGAAGCCATCGGATCACCTCTGACAAACGCTTTTGAGAAATGGGCTGCATTAATCAATGAGCGAAGCGAAGGACAGATTGACGCTCAACATTTTCCTGCCAGCCAGTTGGGCGGATTAGCGCAACTACTGGAAGGCAGCCGAATCGGTGTTATTCAGGCCACCACAGCGGGGCCAGACAGCGAAGAATCTATCGCGCCAGAGATTGCTGCTTTTGGCGGAGCGCCTGGTTTTATTTACAAGGATGAAGCGCACGTTGATCGAGTATTACAAGGTGAGCTTGGCGAGCAAGTTTCGCAAATTGCCCGTGCAAAAACTGGAGTTGAGTTTGTCGCCTATGGCGAAAGCGGCTTCCGTCACATGTTGGCAAGAACCCCCGTCACAGATCTCGCCTCCCTAAAAGGCGTGAAACTGCGTGTTCCTGAACTACGCGTCTGGGTGGATTTCTGGAAGTTACTGGGCGCTAACCCCACCCCGCTTCCATATTCTGAGCAATATTCAGCACTTTCTACCGGCATCATCGACGGCCTAGAGTCAGACTACTTCTCGGTACTTGGCTTTAAGTGGCATGAACAAGCAAAGCACGTCACACCTACCTATCACTGGTTCTTGCCTAAGGCCGTGCGTGTGAACGCAGCTTGGTTGGACAGTCTTCCAGCCGAGCTACAGGCAGTGGTTCGAGATTCCGCGAAAGAAGTTTTTGCAGCACAGCGCACCGAAAACCGATTGAAAGCAAACCAAGCGCTTGAAGATCTCAAAGCAGTTGGCTGCACTGTTCACAGCATCACAGAGGAAGAGCGTGCTAAATGGGCCGGTCTAACCGAGCCACTATTCGCTGACTTCGGCTCTAAGAGCGCTGAAACAGCGCAGATGATCGAAAAAATTCGTTCGCTCGCTTAAGTGAAAACGACTTGGCAGGCCATACTGGCCTGCCTAACTTATCAACCCGCTCGTTACACGAGCACTGCTAGCGCCATGGTAAAAACTCGATACCCGCTCTCATGTGCCACTGCGATTTTGCGAATCGCGTCGTTTATCATTCTCGGAATTTCAAAATGAGTCAAAGCAGCGAAGTGAACAACCCATCCGAGTCAGCGTCTCCCGATGCTTTTGCAGCCGGATTTTATCGCTGGCTGGACAAAGCGGTCGAAACAATGGCCGTTGGCTTGCTAGTCTCCGCCGCGGTAATCGCTGCTGTACAAGTATTTTGTCGATACGTGCTGAATTCATCGCTGGCGTGGCCAGAAGAAGTTTCACAGTGGGCTTTCAGCTGGGCCGTGTTTATAGGCATGGCTTTGCTCACCGGCCGCAATAGCCATATCACCATCAATTTTTTCAGTGGGTTCATTCCTGCCAAAGGGCGTGCCGTCCACCAGCTATTTGTTCGCTCCGTGCTTGTATCAGTCAGTATTGTTTTAATCGTTCATGGTATCGACTTCATGAACAGAGCCATGCAAGTATCGCCAGCCATGCAATGGCCACTTAAATACCTATTTTTAGCGGTGCCAATCGGGGGCATGCTTAATCTAGTGTTTACCTGCCGACCCACAGATTCAAGATTTTGGAGCCCCATTTTTAGTTTGGCCATCGGTACGGCATTGTATTTAGCCATACGTTACGGCGCGCATTACTTTTACGACCACGAAGGCAGTGCTACCGTTTTAATGGTGGTTGCGTTGTTGTTAATATTTTTAGAAATTCCCATCGCTTTTGCGCTGGCCTTTGGCGCCTTTTGTGCCTTTGCGCCACTGGGCAGCATCATGTTGGTGACGATCACTCAAAACATGACCTCCTCGCTCAACTCTTTTACGCTACTGGCCATACCGTTTTTTATCATGGCTGCAGCGGTGATGAACGCTGGCGGCATCACGACTCGACTAGTGGATTTGGCCACACATCTGGTTGGCCATTTCCGTGGCGGCATCGGGCAAGCCAACGTAGTGACAAACGTCATGCTTGCCGGTGTATCTGGCTCATCAACAGCAGATGCATCAGCTATCGCCAAGCTCATGGTTCCCGAAATGGAAAAGCGCGGTTATTCACGTGAATTTGGCTGCGCACTCACCGCAGCGTCCTCCACACTGGCTAACTTGATCCCACCAGGGCTTGGCTTAATTATCTATGCAGCACTCGCCTCAGTCTCTGTAGGTGCTTTGTTTGTCGGCACCATTATTCCTGGTTTACTCACCGCAACCGCGTTGGCCATTGTTGTCTATTTGGTGTCTAACGCAAAGGGTTATGGTGGAGGTCACGGCGCTTCCAGCGCTAAACAACGTTTACAAGCGTTGTGGTTTGCCACACCCGCCTTGTTGCTGCCACTACTGATCGTAGGTGGAGTGCGCTTTGGTGTTTTCACTGCCACCGAGGCGGGTGCGATGGCATTCTTTTTTGCCATTATTTTTGGATCATTGGTCTATCGAGGTCTGACGGCAGAAAACTTCACTTGCGCACTACGAGAAGCCGCGTCAGACACGATCGCAGTAGCGATCATTATTGCGGCGGCGGCTCCATTCGCTTGGGTACTTGCGTTTGAACAAGTACCGCAAAAAATTGCCGCTGCAGTTAGCGACTTATCCGACAACAAATATGTCTTGCTACTCATGGTTAACCTGTTCCTGATCATTGTGGGACTATTTATGGAAATGATCGCTGCCATGGTCATACTTGTGCCAATCTTGGTGCCGGTCATCATGGCTGCAGGTGTAGACCCCCTTCAGTTTGGTGTTGTGCTGGTACTCAACTTAGTCATTGGCGCTCTTACACCGCCGCTAGGTGTTTTAGTATTTACCACCGCTCGGGTCGGAGGGGCAGAAGCCACTGCAGTCTTTAAGGCGATCTTGCCGTTTATGGCGGCAATGATCATCGTGCTGATGATGGTTACCTATATTCCGCAGCTAACCCTGTTGCCCATAGAGCTGTTTGGGCCATAACATGGCAAACGATGGAGCTCAGTTTTCTGCAGCTTATTTGACTAAAAACCACAAGAAGCAAACGAGGAAAATAGAATGTCTAAGGCACCTTGCCGACTTGCTGTTATAGGCTTAGGTATGGCTTCTAAGCCACACTTAGAAGCGCTTCAAGAGCTGTCATCGTCGATTACCGTCAGTGGGATTTATAATCGCAGCCCTGCCCCTGCGGAAAATATTTCCAGTAAAACTGGTTACAAAATTTTTGACAGCATTACAGCGATTGCAAACGACCCTGAAACAGATGGTGCCATCGTGATCACTCCGCCCAATCAGCGACAGCAAATCGTTGAGGCACTGGCCGCAGGAGGGAAGCACATTCTGATGGAAAAACCGGTAGAGAGGACCACTGAAGCCGCGCTGCAAATTGTGACTAGTTGCGAGCAAGCGAAGGTCAAGCTGGGCATCGTGTTCCAGCACCGGTTCCGAGTTGGAGCCAAAAGATTAACCGAGTTATTAGCGCAGCAAGCTCTTGGAGATATCAAGCTAGTACGAGCCGATATCCCGTGGTGGCGTGAGCAATCATATTACGATGTGCCAGGTCGCGGAAGCTACGAACGCGACGGCGGTGGTGTGCTGATCAGTCAGGCAATTCACGTTTTAGACTACATGCTCAGCGTTATTGGCCCGGCCAAAAGCGTTCAGGCCATGATGGCCACCACAGCCTTCCACCAAATGGAAGCCGAAGACTTTGCAACAGCTGGCATTCAGTTTCAATCCGGCGCAGTTGGCTCAGTCGTCGCCACCACTGCTACCTTCCCCGGTGCCACGGAGAGCCTCACGATTGATGGCTCGCTAGGCTCGGCAACACTCAAAGCAGGTCAATTACAAGTCAACTGGCGCGATGGCCGCCATGAAGAACTCGGTGAAGTGACTGGCACTGGTGGTGGTACAGACCCCATGGCATTTCCTTGCGACTGGCATCGGGACCTTATTGCCGATTTTGCCAATGCTATTCAACAAGACACCGTCCCTGCAATAAGCGGTAGAGAAGCACTTTCCGTACATGCTTTGATCGATGCCATCGTCGCTTCATCGCGTAGCGGAAAGTTAAGTAACGTAGAAACGGTCAGCTGAACAATGAAAACACCAATTAAGTTTGCAGCATTGGGTCTGGATCACCGACATATATACGGTATGGCGCAAGGTATGATCGATGCCGGCTGCCAATTTTCAAGTTATTGGTGCGACCAAAACCCGCAGCCTCTCGCTGGCTTTGTTGAACGATTCCCTGATATACCACGTGCACAAGAGCGCCAACGTATATTGGACGATGCAGAAGTGTCGCTGGTTTTGATCGCATCAGCGCCCAAATATCGCGCGCAACTGGCAATCGAAGCAATGCTACACGGCAAGGATGTCATGGTAGATAAACCAGGCTGTCTGTCACTCGAAGAGCTATCTGAAATAAAAAAGACAGTACAAACAACTGGTCGATTGTGGAGTGTGAATTTTTCAGAGCGCTTTGAGGTCCCTGCGGTGACTGTCGCCACGCAGTTGGTTCGCGAAGGACGCATAGGACAAGTGATTCAAACACTTGGCATAGGTCCGCATCGACTCAACGCAGCGACACGCCCCGACTGGTTTTTTGACAAGCAACAATACGGCGGAATCTTGACCGATATTGGTACTCATCAGATCGATCAGTTTTTGCATTTTTCCAATCAACCAAGCGCAAATATCGTGCACTCAGCAGTTGGGAATTTTGCTAATCCAGAGCACCCCGAGTTTGAAGATTTTGGTGAAATCAACCTAGCCGCCGGACAAGCACAGGCGTATATCCGTGTCGATTGGTATACACCAGATGCATTACCTAATTGGGGTGACGGACGATTATTTATCACGGGCAGCGAAGGCTATATTGAATTGCGGAAATACGTGGATGTACAAGGACGATCCGGCACCGACCATTTATTTCTCGTGAACGGCACCAGCTGTGAGCACATCGATTGCTCTGACGCCCCACTGCCCTACTTCTCCGATCTTGCTCACGATGTGCTAGAACGAAGCCAAACAAGCTGTTCTCAAGAGCATACGTTTACGGTTACTGAACTCGCGTTACGCGCACAGATACAAGCCGAGAATCGAAACTCGACGCAATCTAGTGCTTAAAATAAATAGTTTGTCTCTCTGAGAACGTAGTTCAGAAAACAAGAGTCAACGACCACTTAAGCGCAACAGCGAACCACTGGTTTTATAAAACAATTTTGACTTCATCGCAAATCCATTGCAACACGGCCTCACGCGCTGTGTTTTTTTCGTTGCTTTTTGCATACGCCAAATAATAGGCTTCTTGCTGCTCGCTTTCATCTTGCCACAATAATACAAGATTGCCTTTATCTATATCGTTTTGCACCAGCATAAATGGTGACAATGCCAAGCCCTGTCCATTTATCGCCGCATCTATTGCCAACGCCGTCTGATTAAAATGCAACATGCGCGGTAGCGCTGACACACCGTGAAATTCAAACAACTGACGCCAGAACTGCGGGTGTGAATCCTGAATGAGTTTATAGTTGGCGAAGTCTGCAAAGCTTATATTTGCATCAAGTTTTGTGGCGTATTCAGGATTACAAACAACGGTCAATTTTAGATCAGCAAGGTGCTGCATCACGACCTTGCTGCCCAGCCCTTCTTGACCAAATCGAATCACAATATCCACCCCACCAGAGCCAAAATCCGAGAGTCGTTCATCGGCCAGTATCTGCAGGTCGATCTCAGGGTGTTGTTCGGCAAACGGTGCAAGCCTCGGCACCACCCACTTAGATGCAAAAGAAGGAGTAGCACTCAGTACAACCCGCTGCGCGTCCGGCAACAGTTCATCAGTGGCTTGCCGAACAATTCTCAGCGCCCTTTGCACCGCCTGGTGGTAGTGCAGTCCTGTGGTTGTGAGTTCTAGACCACGCGCTTTACGCACAAACAAAACATGCGATAGCTCCGCTTCTAAGTTGCGCACTTGCTGGGCCACGGCACCCTGCGTCAGATGTAACTCGTCAGCTGCGCGACGAAAGTTCAAATGCCGAGCAGCCGCATCAAAAACAGCCAGAGACTTTAGATTGGGGTAGCGCATATATTCAGGCAGGTGTTGAATGAGGCAGTAGGTTTTTTGCAGTCTCACATCACAACACATGATTAGTCAATAGAGCCAATTGGCCGCAAAGTCCATCACCGACAAATCAAAAACAGGCCAACATCATGCAACTGAATAACACAGAAAATACGCTCTGCATCAGCAAACCACGGCTATTCAATACCGCCTTCCTAGAGCGCCTAAAAAGCCAAGATACAACTCGCATCGCCTTTATCATTAAGTGGCTTGCTTCCATCGTGCAAATACTGGGTTACACCGCCACAGCAGCCGGCATGACGCCTTTAAATATCTACTTGTTTCTAGTTGGACTGATGGGCTGGCTTTTTGTTGGTTTGTTCTGGAAAGACAGAGCCATAATTTTGATCCACGTTATCGCGCTTGGCTCTATGATTGTGGGTTTACTCAGCTGACACGAGTAAAAGAACGTAGATAATCTCAGATCACGACATGCTCGCGCCGACGACGCGCTAAATTCGACTCAGCAGCGTTGCATTTCTAGCCAATAGTACCTGTCTAGCCCTATCAAGCATTAATGTTGATACTTTTTAGTGTTTTTTCATCGTTCGCGACACACGGCTCAAATCTGAGCAAAGTTTAACGTCGCTTTCAGGCGTATATCGTAGAATTGCTGTGCACTTGTTAGGGCAGTGCAGCTGTTTTTTTTCGCAGATAAACTGACTCCCCTGCCACTTATGCGAAAACACAGACGAACAGACCGCAATCGTTCGTTCGACACCTTTGTGAATATAGCGATTCGATCAGTATGAAAATTTTGTTTCTAGTTGATGGGCACGTCCTGCGCATGGGCGGTGCTGAGCTACAAGCATTTAGCTTGGCTCAACGGCTGCAAGCGCAAGGCCATACTGTAGAAATAGTCGCACCGCACCTAGACCGAAACACCGAAAAAAACACCGAACATCGTGGCATGAAGGTTCGCCAACTTGGTTATTGGCGAATAGCTAAACTCAGTAGTGTGTTTTTTATGCTTCGATTCGCTTGGTTCTTGCGTAAAGAGGGCCGTAACTTCGATGCCATACACATACACATGGTGCACAAAATGGCCGCTGTTACCGGGCTACTGCGGCCCTATGCTCCTTGCCCCGTCATCGCAAAAGTATCTGGCGCCTACGAATTCTTCGATGGCGAGCAGTCATCGATCATGCGCTTTGGCAGCCTGCAATACTGGCTATACAAAGCAGTATCAAAACTAGATCACTTCCAAGCGATTAGCAAAGACACCTGTCAACGACTTGAGCAAGCAGGCATCGATGCAGAAAAAATCCACGCAATTCCAAATGGCGTAGACACAGATAAATTTATTCGAAGCAAAGCCTTGCACAGCGACAAAGAGCAACACAAAACGGTGATTAGCTATTGCGGCAGATTAGTTGCTGTCAAAGGGCTACACACTCTCATCGCCGCCGCTGCCAAGCTGCAGCAACAATTCCCTGAGCGCTTTGAAATCCAACTGAATGGCGACGGCCCCCTGGGCGAAACGCTGCGACAACAAGTCAGCAACCTCGGCTTAGAGTCAGTTGTGTTGTTTAACGGCCGTAACGACTCAGTTACCGATGCACTTCAATCAGCGCATGTTTACGTGCAAGTCTCACGTTATGAAGGACTGTCTAATGCCGTGCTGGAAGCCATGAGCAGCGGTTTGCCGCTGGTTTTGTCAGCCGTTGGTGGCAACAAAGACGTTGTACAGCAAGGCCGTAATGGCTATCTAGTTGAATCGGGTGACGTTGATGCACTGGCTGATGCGCTCGCTCGCCTGATTAACGACCGCCCTCTTTGCCAAAAACTTGGTGACTATTCACGCCAGTGGGCTGAAAGCCAATTTTCACTTAACGCCGTGAGCCAAGACTTGCTGAAGCTATATGGCGAAAACCCCATTTCACCGCAACTAGAAACAGTTAGAAGCAGCTAGATAGCACTACACTAGGGCCTTATACTACAGCTGCGGTGAGCCTACAGGCTCAGACAACACTCAAGAAAGTGTACTCCTCGTGCCATCAAGCTCTATACCTCACCTCAAACACAGTAACTTATATTCTAGTTGCGGCTTTATATCTCAGCAAATGCAAACAACGGCTTCAATTCCACGATTGCTACCGTATTTGTTGACAAAAAAACACAAACTC
>Ga0114952_1001431_pt1 | contig 20254 bp, 6 predicted proteins | sample SidtaG_2_FD_87303 | JGI IMG/M metagenome (GOLD analysis project Ga0114952, IMG submission 87303) | Marine algal microbial communities from Sidmouth, United Kingdom - Sidmouth_Asex2 metaG | ecosystem: Host-associated > Algae > Red algae > Unclassified | place: Sidmouth, United Kingdom | collected...
ACGAAGTTTTTACGCCTATTGATTTGATTAATGCAAAGACTTTGTCTTCTGTTATTAATTCATTCTTTGGTACAAACCAGTTATCTCAGTTCATGGATCAAACGAATCCATTAGCAGAGATTACGCACAAACGTAGATTATCGGCATTAGGACCAGGTGGTCTGTCAAGAGAGCGAGCAGGTTTTGAGGTTCGTGATGTTCACTATACACACTACGGTAGACTTTGTCCTATTGAAACTCCTGAAGGTCCAAACATTGGTTTGATATCTTCACTGGCAGTGTTCTCTAAAGTCAACCCAATGGGCTTCTTGGAAACACCATACCGTAAGGTTGATGAGGCAAAAGTAAATACAAAAGAATTCGTTTACTTGAGTGCAGAGGAAGAAGAAGGAATGAAAATTGCACAAGCGAACATTCCATTGAACGAAGACGGGCAAATTGCTTCTGAAAAAGTTATTGCTCGTGAAGAAGGAGATTTCCCGGTTGTAGATCCAAGTGAAATTAACTATACCGATGTTGCACCTAATCAAATTGCATCTATTTCCGCATCACTTATTCCTTTCTTGGAACATGATGATGCAAACAGGGCTTTGATGGGATCTAACATGATGCGCCAAGCGGTACCATTATTGAGACCTCAATCCCCAATTGTTGGGACAGGTCTTGAACGTCAAGTAGCTTCTGATTCAAGAGTATTGATAAATGCAGAAGGTGATGGTACTATTGAGTATGTAGATGCAAAGATGATTACTGTAAAGTATGATCGAACTGATGCGGAGCGTTTGGTAAGTTTTGAAGAAGATTCTAAATCATACAACTTGGTTAAGTTTAGAAAAACCAACCAAGGTACCAGTATTAACTTAAAACCAATTGTAAGAAGAGGTGATAAAGTTAAAAAAGGTCAGGTTCTTTGTGAAGGATACGCTACGGAAAAAGGTGAGTTGGCATTGGGCCGTAATCTTACCGTTGCATTTATGCCTTGGAAAGGATATAATTTTGAGGATGCAATCGTTATTTCCGAAAAAGTAGTTCGCGAGGATATTTTTACATCTATTCACGTAGATGAATATTCTTTGGAAGTTAGAGATACTAAATTGGGAGCTGAAGAATTGACTCACGATATTCCCAACGTTTCCGAAGAAGCTACTAAGGATTTGGATGAAAACGGTATGATTCGTATCGGTGCTGAAGTTAAACCTGGTGATATCTTGATCGGTAAGATTACTCCAAAAGGAGAGTCTGATCCAACTCCTGAAGAAAAATTACTAAGAGCTATTTTTGGTGACAAAGCTGGTGATGTAAAAGATGCGTCTTTAAAGGCATCTCCATCATTACGTGGTGTTGTTATAGATAAGAAATTGTTTTCTCGTTCTGTAAAAGATAAGCGTAAGCGTTCTGAAGACAAGGAAGAGCTTAATAAGTTGGAATTAGAGTACGAAGTGAAATTTCAAGAGTTGAAAGACGTCTTGATCGAGAAACTTTTTACTTTGATCAACGGTAAAACATCTCAAGGTGTATTGAACGATTTAGGTGAAGAAGTATTACCAAAAGGTAAGAAGTACACACTTAAAATGTTAAACTCCGTTGATGATTTTGCTCACTTGGTAGGTGGTAGCTGGACAATGGATAAGGATACAAACGAATCTGTTGCCGATTTACTTCACAACTATAAGATTAAGCTGAATGACCTTCAAGGAAACTTGAGAAGAGACAAGTTTACGATTTCTGTTGGTGATGAGTTACCAGCTGGTATTATGAAGTTGGCTAAAGTTTATGTAGCTAAAAAACGTAAACTTAAAGTAGGTGATAAAATGGCGGGTCGTCATGGTAACAAGGGTATCGTTTCCCGTATCGTTCGTCAGGAAGATATGCCTTTCTTGGCAGACGGAACACCAGTTGATATTGTATTGAATCCATTGGGTGTACCATCTCGTATGAACATTGGTCAGATTTACGAAACCGTATTAGGTTGGGCTGGTCTTAAGTTGGGCAAAAAATATGCGACACCTATCTTTGATGGTGCAACATTAGAGCAAATCAATGAATATACGGATGAAGCCGGTATTCCAAGATTTGGACATACTTATCTTCATGATGGTGGAACAGGTAAGCGTTTTGATCAACCAGCAACAGTTGGTGTGATTTACATGCTGAAACTTGGACACATGGTAGATGATAAAATGCACGCACGTTCTATAGGACCTTACTCTTTAATTACTCAACAACCATTAGGTGGTAAAGCACAGTTTGGTGGTCAGCGTTTTGGAGAGATGGAAGTTTGGGCTCTTGAAGCATATGGTGCTTCGGCAACCTTACGTGAAATATTGACCGTTAAATCGGATGATGTTATCGGAAGAGCTAAGACATATGAGTCAATAGTTAAGGGCGAGACCATGCCAGAACCCGGTTTACCGGAATCTTTCAACGTATTGATGCACGAACTTAAAGGTTTGGGCTTAGATATCCGTTTGGAAGAATAGAATCCGATTGTAGCGATTGAAGAACACACATTTTAATTAGTATCACCATTAGATTATGGCTAGAATAAAAGATAATAATCCAATAAAAAGGTTTGATAAAATTTCTATCGGATTGGCCTCGCCAGAAGCAATTTTGGCAGAGTCAAGAGGAGAGGTTCTCAAGCCTGAAACTATCAACTACAGAACGCACAAACCTGAGCGTGACGGTCTTTTTTGCGAGCGTATATTCGGTCCTGTAAAGGATTATGAATGTGCTTGTGGTAAGTATAAAAGAATACGTTACCGTGGTATTGTTTGTGATCGTTGTGGTGTTGAGGTTACGGAGAAGAAAGTACGTAGAGATAGAGTAGGGCACATTAACTTAGTGGTTCCCGTGGCTCATATCTGGTACTTCCGTTCGTTACCGAATAAAATAGGATACCTATTGGGATTACCTTCCAAGAAATTGGATATGATTATTTACTACGAGCGTTATGTAGTAATTCAACCAGGTATTGCTAAAGGAGCCGAAGGTGAAGAAATCAATAAAATGGATTTCTTGACCGAAGAAGAGTACTTGACTATTTTGGAATCTATTCCAATTGAAAATCAATATTTAGAAGATTCGGACCCTAATAAGTTTATTGCTAAAATGGGAGCTGAGTGTCTTATAGACCTTTTAGCTCGTATCGACTTAAAAGAGCTTTCGTACCAGTTGCGCCACAAAGCAAATACTGAGACTTCTAAACAAAGAAAAACAGAGGCGTTAAAAAGACTTCAAGTTGTTGAAGCGCTTCGTGAATCTCAAGAAAATAGAGAAAACAGACCTGAGTGGATGATTATGAAAGTAATTCCGGTTATTCCACCAGAATTGCGTCCATTGGTACCACTAGATGGTGGTCGTTTCGCTACTTCAGATTTAAATGATCTGTATAGAAGGGTAATTATACGTAACAACCGTTTAAAAAGGTTGGTAGAAATAAAAGCTCCTGAGGTAATTCTTAGAAATGAGAAACGTATGCTTCAAGAAGCGGTAGATTCTCTTTTCGATAACACTAGAAAAGCTTCAGCTGTTAAAACTGAATCTAACAGACCCTTAAAATCACTTTCAGATTCCTTAAAAGGTAAGCAAGGTCGTTTCCGTCAAAACTTACTAGGTAAGCGTGTTGATTACTCTGCACGTTCGGTAATCGTTGTTGGACCTGAACTTCATTTGTATGAATGTGGTCTTCCAAAAGATATGGCTGCTGAGCTATACAAACCTTTCGTTATCAGAAAATTGATTGAAAGAGGGATTGTTAAGACTGTTAAGTCGGCCAAGAAGATTATAGATAAAAAAGAGCCTGTTGTTTGGGATATTCTTGAAAACGTATTGAAAGGTCACCCAGTTCTGTTGAACCGTGCCCCAACATTACACCGTTTAGGTATCCAAGCGTTTCAGCCAAAACTTATTGAAGGTAAAGCAATACGTCTTCACCCATTAGCGTGTACAGCATTTAACGCGGATTTTGACGGTGATCAGATGGCGGTTCACTTACCATTAGGTCCAGAGGCTATTTTGGAAGCACAATTATTAATGTTGGCTTCACAAAACATATTGAACCCTGCCAATGGTTCACCTATTACGGTACCATCACAGGATATGGTTCTGGGTCTGTATTATATGACCAAAGAACGTAAGTCAACACCTGAAGTGCCTGTTAAAGGTGAAGGATTGACTTTTTACTCTGCCGAAGAGGTTGAGATAGCGTTCAATGAAGGACAGGTTGATTTGAATGCGGGTATTAAAGTACGCGCAAAAGACTTTAACGAAGAAGGTGATTTGGTAAACCAAATTATTCCTACTACCGTGGGTCGTGTATTGTTCAATAATAATGTACCTGTAGAAGCTGGTTATATTAACCAAGTTCTAAATAAGAAAGCTTTAAGAAATATTATTGGTGATATTTTAGCGGTTACAAGTATTCCGGCTACGGCTGATTTCCTAGATAGAATTAAGACTATGGGATATGATTTTGCCTTCAAAGGTGGATTATCCTTTAGCTTAGGTGATATTATTATACCGCCAGAGAAGCATGAAATGATTGCTGATGCTAATGGTCAGGTAGATGGTATTATGAGCAACTATAACATGGGGCTTATTACCAATAATGAACGTTACAATCAGGTTATTGATGTTTGGACTTCTACGAATGCTGAATTGACAGAATTGGCAATGAAACGTATTCGTGAGGATCAGCAAGGATTCAACTCGGTATATATGATGCTTGATTCTGGTGCAAGGGGTTCTAAAGAACAGATTCGCCAGTTAACAGGTATGCGTGGTTTGATGGCTAAGCCTAAAAAATCTACTGCCGGTGGTGGTGAGATTATTGAAAACCCGATTTTATCGAACTTTAAAGAAGGTCTTTCTATCCTTGAGTATTTTATTTCTACTCACGGTGCTCGTAAAGGTCTTGCAGATACTGCCCTTAAAACGGCAGATGCAGGGTACTTAACACGTCGTTTGGTAGATGTTTCTCAGGATGTCATCATTAACATTACAGATTGTGAAACTCTAAGAGGTGTAGAAGTTTCTGCATTGAAAAAGAATGAAGAAGTTGTTGAGTCTCTAGGAGCACGTATATTAGGTAGAGTTTCTTTACATGATGTATTTGATCCGTTGACTGAAGAGCAATTACTTTCTGCAGGTCAGGAAATAATGGAGATTGATGCTAAACGAATTGAAGAATCTCCTGTTGAGAAAGTCGAAGTACGTTCAGCGTTGACATGTGAAGCTCCTAAAGGAATTTGTGCTCAATGTTATGGTAGAAACCTTTCTACAAATAAAATGGTACAAAGAGGTGAAGCTGTTGGTGTTGTTGCGGCACAATCAATTGGTGAGCCAGGTACACAGCTTACTTTGCGTACTTTCCACGTAGGTGGTATTGCAGGTAACATTTCTGAAGATAACAAGTTAATCGCTAAATTTAGTGGTGTAGCGGAAATTGAAGATTTAAGAACTGTTCAATCCATAGATAAGGAAGGTAACCCTGCAACTATTGTTATTTCAAGAACATCTGAAGTTAAGGTTGTAGATAAGAAAACAGGTATTACATTAAGTACTAATAATATACCTTACGGTTCTCAGTTGTTCATTGAAAACGGAGCAACGATTGCAAAGGAAGATGTTATTTGTTCGTGGGATCCATATAACGGTGTAATTGTTTCTGAATTTCCAGGGAAAATCGCTTACGAAAATATAGAACAAGGTGTTACTTATCAGGTTGAAATTGATGAGCAAACCGGTTTCCAAGAAAAAGTGATTTCAGAATCTCGTAATAAAAAGTTGATTCCTACTCTTTTGATACAAGATAGTAAAGGTGAAACATTACGTTCATACAACCTTCCTGTTGGATCACACATCATGGTAGATGATGGTGAAAAGATTAAAGAAGGAAAGACCCTTGTGAAAATTCCACGTAAATCTGCTAAGGCAGGTGATATTACGGGAGGTCTTCCAAGAGTAACTGAACTTTTTGAAGCACGTAACCCTTCTAACCCGGCAGTTGTTTCTGAGATAGATGGTGTTGTTTCTTTTGGAAAGATAAAAAGAGGTAACCGTGAAATAATTATAGAATCTAAATTAGGTGAAATCAAGAAATACTTGGTGAAGCTTTCTAATCAGATTTTGGTTCAGGAAAATGATTATGTTCGTGCAGGGATGCCATTGTCGGATGGTTCTATAACTCCAGAAGATATTCTTAAAATCAAAGGCCCGTCTGCCGTACAGCAGTACTTAGTGAACGAAGTTCAAGAAGTATACCGTTTGCAGGGTGTGAAGATTAATGATAAGCACTTTGAAGTAGTTGTAAGACAGATGATGCGTAAGGTTCGTATTCAGGATCCAGGTAACACTATTTTCTTAGAGAATCAATTGATTCATAAGGACGATTTCATTACGGAAAACGATGAAATCTTCGGTAAGAAGGTTGTTGTAGAAGTAGGTGATTCTGAAAATCTTAAAGCTGGTCAGATTATTACGGCTCGTGAATTAAGAGATGAGAACTCTGTTTTAAAACGTTCTGATAAGAATCTAGTTATTGCAGAGGATGCGGTAGCAGCTACGGCTACACCTATATTGCAAGGTATTACACGTGCGTCTTTACAGACCAAATCGTTTATATCTGCGGCATCTTTCCAAGAAACGACTAAAGTATTGAACGAAGCAGCGGTAAGCGGTAAGGTAGATACATTAGAGGGCTTGAAGGAGAATGTTATTGTTGGTCATAAGATTCCAGCAGGAACAGGTATGCGAGACTATGGAAATATCATTGTAGGTTCAAAAGAAGAGTATGATGAAATCATGGCGCGTAAAGAAGCCTTGAAATTTTAAACTCAAATAATTCAAACCCTCAATATTTTATATTGAGGGTTTATTTTTTTTCTATATATGAGCGAAAAAGAACAAAACCAAAAACAGATTAATATTGAGCTTGATGAAAAGACGGCGGAAGGTATTTATTCTAATTTAGCAATTATCAACCATTCTGTTTCGGAATTCGTTGTTGATTTCATTAGTATGATGCCAGGTGCTCCAAAAGCGAAGGTTAAGAGTAGAATAGTTTTAACGCCACAGCACGCCAAGAAATTTTTAAAAGCGCTAAATGATAATGTAAAGCGTTTTGAGGCGGCACATGGAACCATTAAAGATTATGAGCAACCTCCAATACCAATGAATTTCGGTCCAACGGGAGAGGCTTAATAATAAAAAAATGCCCTTTGTTTCTACAAAGGGCATTTTTTTATTTAATACATTAAGATTTAGTCAAACTCAGAAACAAAATGAAGTTTTACACTGGGATATTTTTGTTGAGTCATTTGTAACGAGAATTGCGAATCAGCTAAAAAGACTAATTGATTTCTCTTGTCTTTGGCCAAAAACTTCTGCTTTACTCTTTTGAATTCTTTAAATTCTTCGTTCTTAGGGTCGGATGGTTCAACCCAGCAGGCTTTAAATACAGGGAAGTTTTCATACGTACATTTGGCTCCATATTCATGTTCAAGACGATATTGAATAACTTCAAACTGAAGCGCGCCAACCGTACCAATGACCTTTCTTCCATTCATTTCAAGGGTGAACAACTGGGCAACGCCTTCATCCATTAATTGATCAATACCTTTATAAAGCTGTTTGGACTTCATTGGGTCGGCATTGTTAATGTACCTAAAATGTTCGGGAGAGAAGCTGGGTATACCTTTGTAATGAAGCTCTTCACCTTCTGTTAACGTGTCACCAATTTTAAAATTACCTGTATCATGAAGTCCTACGATATCACCCGGGTAGGATATATCCACTATCTCCTTTTTCTCGGCAAAAAATGCATTGGGACTTGAAAATTTTAGTTTTTTGCCATTTCTAACATGTAAGTAAGGCTTATTACGCTCAAAAGTACCCGATACAATTTTAATAAAAGCTAATCGGTCTCGGTGCTTTGGGTCCATATTGGCATGTATTTTAAATACAAATCCGGACATTTCCTTTTCATTTGCGGATACAAGTCTCTCTTCGGCATTTTTAGGTCTAGGTGATGGGGCAATCTCTATAAAGCAATCCAATAACTCGCGAACACCAAAATTATTTAGAGCAGAACCAAAAAATACAGGTTGTTGAGTTCCTTTTAAATAGCTCTCCTTATTAAAATCTGGATATACCCCTCTTACCAATTCTAAATTCTCACGTAGTTCTTCAGCAGCATTATTACCAATAATTTTCTCTAATTCTGGGCTTTCAATTGAATCAAAAGCTATAGTTTCCTCAATATTCTTTTTACTATCGCCACTAAAAAGGTTGATATTCTTTTCGTAAATGTTATAGATACCTTTAAAATCGTACCCCATACCAATAGGGAAGCTTAATGGCGTAACAGATAGCCCAAGCTTTTGTTCCAAATCATCTAAAAGGTCAAAAGCATCTCGCCCTTCTCTATCCAATTTATTAATGAATACAATAATAGGTATGTTTCGCATTCGGCACACCTGAACCAATTTTTCAGTTTGCTCTTCTACACCTTTAGCTACATCTACCACTACAATTACACTATCCACAGCGGTAAGAGTTCTGAACGTATCCTCTGCAAAATCCTTATGTCCTGGCGTATCAAGAATATTTATTTTCTTGTCCTTATATATAAAGGCAAGTACGGAAGTAGCTACAGAAATACCACGTTGGCGCTCTATTTCCATAAAGTCACTTGTGGCGGTTTTCTTTATTTTATTATTTTTTACCGCGCCTGCTTCCTGGATTGCACCACCAAATAACAGAAGTTTTTCTGTTAATGTGGTCTTGCCTGCATCTGGATGGGAAATTATTCCAAAAGTCCTACGCCGTTGAATCTCATCTTTAAAACTCATGAAGAAAATTTGTGCAAAAATACACTAAATTATAGTTTATCTAAATCAGAAACTAGGTTAATAACAAAGTCCCGTTATAAGTGTATTAATTACTGAATTAATCTTTATTTAATGGGATTGTAGCGTGTCGATAAACTACCAATATATTCGATTTAATGAAATCACTAATAGTTTTTTATCTATTTTTGGCGATATGTTAACTCGTTGAAATGGTTTGGTTTCTGCCCTTTGCCGAATATATCTGTTTTTAAAGGGGAAATCATAATTTATAGAATCAAAAGAATTTGGTTAACGAAATATTAAATATATCTTGCATCCATAATTGAAGCCCCCAACTTCTTACTTTTACGTTTTTAGACCTACGGCCATGGTGATTAGTTTAATAAAAGCTAAACATGTATGGAAAAGATTACTCTACTAAATTTTAAGAACAAAGCGGTAAAAGCCGCTACTTATACCTTCGCCATAGCGGTTGTTGGTTTTGGTTCTTCCCTGTACGCTAATGAAAGTAGCATTAATATACTTAGTGGCAAAGATGACCCAAAGTTTGAAAACGAAAACGAGTTAGAAGTCAACATGACCAATACGGATGACTGTATGGAATTGGCTACTATAGAAATTTTCGGTGATGATTTTGGTTTTGAAAATGGAGTTACCGATGGTAGTCTTTCCGCTGAAAATGTTGATATAAGTTCAAGATGGGGTCTTCCAGCAGGTAGCGTTTTGGTTTCTGTTACCGGTGCAAATACAAAAAGTTCTGATGGCTCTTTTGAGGTGCATAATAGACTTCCTACTACTTTTTCTTTTTCAGGAACAGTCCCTGTGAAAATTCTTGCAGAACATTCGATTAGAGTGGATGCAAATCATAGAGATGGTATTATCGCCTTGGATAATATCACGTATACTCAACCAAATGCATTGCCAGTAGGTGTTGTTTCTGGGAACGAAGGCAATGATTATTTTGTTGAAAATACAACGGATCAAGATATAAATGCTGATAGTCGCTTTACTTGGGAATCTCAGGATATAGTGGATGAAGTTCAGTTTTATACTACTTCCGATGCTCCTATTAATGGAATTCATTTAAGTATTACACCAATCAAATGCATGAACTCTGATACGGATGGTGATGGTGTACCGGATACTACAGATTTAGATGATGATAACGATGGGATATTAGATGCTGTTGAAGATCCAAATACAGATGGTGATAATGACCCTATGACCAATCCTTTGGATACAGATAATGACGGTATTCCTAATCACTTGGATATTGATTCTGATGATGATGGTATCCCGGATAATGTTGAAGCTCAGACTACAGATGGATATATTGCGCCCAATGATGACGATGAAGCAACAAGTACAGCTAACGATGGTCTAAATACGGCTTACCCAGATGGATTAACCCCTGTTAATACGGATGGTACGGATACGCCAGATTATATAGACCTTGATAGTGATAACGATTCTGTACCAGACAATAATGAAGGAAATGATTTCAACTTTGATGGTACTCCTGATCAAACTTACACTGGTATAGATACGGATGGTGACGGACTTGATGATGGTTACGAAGGAAGTGATGTTAATGATGGTTTTGATGTAAACGATGAGATCGATGATCCGGCAAATGATTTACCTGATACAGATGGTACCGAAGATGTAAATTATCGTGATTTAGACGATGATGGTGATGGTATTGATACGCCAAATGAAGATATAGATGAAGATGGAGATCCAACTAATGATGATACGGATGGAGATGGAATTCCAGATTATTTAGACCCAACCCTAGATGTTACACCAGATACAGATGGTGACGGTGTGCCGGATGCCACTGATTTAGATGATGATAACGATGGTATTTTGGATACGGTTGAAGATCCTAATATTGATGGTGATAACGATCCACTTACAGACCCTTATGATTTAGATGAGGATGGTATTCCAAATCATTTAGATATTGATTCTGATGATGATGGTATCCCGGATAATGTTGAAGCGCAGACAACGGATGGTTATATTGCACCCAACGATGACGATGAGGCAACTATTAAAGCAAATGATGGTTTAAACTCGGCATATCCTGATGGATTAACTCCTGTTAATACAGATGATAGTGATGTTGAAGATTATCTTGATGCAGATAGTGATAATGATGACGTTCCTGATAATAATGAAGGTAATGATTTCAACTTTGATGGAACTCCTGATCAAACTTACTTAGGAACGGATGCAGATGGCGACGGACTTGATGATGGTTATGAAGGAAGTGATATCAATGATGGTTTTGATGTTAATGATGAAATAGATGATCCTGCAAATGATTTACCGGATACAGATGGTACGGAAGATGTAAATTATCGTGATTTAGATGATGACGGTGATGGTATTGATACGCCAAATGAAGATGTAGATGAGGATGGTGATCCAACCAATGATGATACAGATGGTGACGGAACTCCAGATTATCTAGATTTTGATGAAGATACTACAAAGGATACGGATGGAGACGGAGTACCTGATGTAACAGACTTAGATGATGATAACGACGGTATTTTAGATGCTGTAGAAGATCCTAATACGGATGGTGATGATAATCCTTTGACCAATCCATTGGATACAGATGAGGATGGAATTCCTAATCATTTAGACATTGATGCGGATAACGATGGTATTCCTGATAATGTAGAAGCACAGACTACGGATGGTTATATTGCTCCAAACGAAGACGATGAAGCAACAAGTATAGCTAATGACGGGTTGAATTCTGCATATCCTGATGGTTTAACCCCAGTTGACACGGATGAAGACAGTACGCCAGATTATATAGACCTAGATAGTGATAATGATACGGTGCCTGATAATAATGAAGGTAATGATTTTGACTTCGATGGTACTCCTGATCAAACCTATACGGGTGTAGATACGGATGGTGATGGATTGGACGATGGTTATGAAGGTAGCGATGTCAATGATGGTTTTGATGTAAACGACGAAATAGACGATCCTGCAAACGATTTACCGGATACAGATGGTACGGAAGATGTAAATTATCGTGATTTGGATGATGATGGTGATGGTATTGATACGCCAGATGAAGATATAAATCAAGATGGTGACCCTACCAATGACGATAGTAACGGGAATGGCATTCCTAACTACCTGGATCCTACGGATAACATTCCTACAACTGATACCGATGGTGACGGTGTACCGGATATGGTAGATTTAGATGATGATAATGACGGTATATTGGATACGGTTGAAGATCCTAACACAGATGGAGATAATAACCCATTAACAGATCCATTAGATACAGATGGCGATGGTTTCCCTAATCATTTAGATATTGATGCGGATAACGATGGTATTCCAGATAATGTGGAAGCTCAAACAACTGATGGTTTTGTACTTCCAAATCAAGATGATGAAGTAACAACTATTGAAAATAATGGTGTTAACTCTGCTTATCCTGATGGTTTTACACCTGTAAATACAGATGGAACAGATGAGCCGGATTATTTAGATTCAGATAGTGATAATGACCTAGTACCTGATAATAATGAAGGAAATGACTTCAACTTTGATGGAGAGCCAGACCAGTTGCCTACGGTAGAAGATACTGATAATGACGGTCTTCTTGATGGGTATGAAGGTTCTAATGTAAGTGATGGTTTTAATGTTCATGATGAAATTAACGACCCTGCAACGGATTTACCTGATACGGATGGTACCGAAGATGTAAACTATCGTGATGTAGATGATGACGGTGATGGAATAAATACTATTGATGAAGATGGTAATGGTAACGGTGATCCAACAGATGATGATCGTGACAATGATGGTATTCCTTCATATCTTGACCCAGAAGAAGAAACAGAGATTGTAGTAATGCAAATGGTAACACCAAATGGTGATGGCAAGAATGAATTCTTATGGATTGAAAATGTAGATAAGGCATTGAATAATAGTCTTCAGATATTCAACAGATGGGGAGTATCGGTTTATGAAGGTAAAGACTATAACAATCAGAATAATGTTTTTGACGGTAGATCAAAAGGACGTTCTACTATATCTGGTCAAGACTATTTACCTGCCGGTGTGTATTTTTATATATTTGAATACACTACAGTAAACGGTGAGAATATAAATGACAGTGGTTACATTTACATTAGCAAATAATCAATATAAAGTAGGTATGATTATAAAGAACAAGTTTCTAGCGGCCCTATTTTTGGTGTTAGTCTATTGCCAAACGGCTTCCGCCCAACAAGATGCCCAATACACTCAGTATATGTTTAACACTATGAGCGTCAACCCTGCTTATGCAGGTTCTAGGGGACAGCTAAGTATTGCAGGCCTTTATAGATCTCAATGGGTAGGCTTGGATGGTTCGCCAGAGACCTTTACAATCAACTTGCATTCTCCTATACGAAATAGTAAAGTAGGTTATGGGTTGTCTGTTGTAAATGATAAAATTGGTGAGGGTACTATACAAGAAACGTATATAGATGGATTGATATCTTATTCTATAGATGTGTCCCTAAAAGGAAAACTATCTTTTGGATTAAAGCTTGGAGGTAATATTCTTAATTTGGATTATGAACAATTGAGGCAGAGACCTGGTTTTGAAGAAGCTGTAGGTACTGACAATATTGAAAATAGGTTTGCACCAAATGTAGGCTTAGGAATGTACTATCATACGAATAAATTTTATGCAGGTCTTTCCGCTCCTAATTTATTGGAAGTAGAACATTTTGATACTGCAGATTCGGATGCGAATGAAATAGATTTTTTAGCTAAAGATCGTGTCAATTTTTATTTAATTACAGGTTATGTATTTGATTTAAACGATAATTTCAAGTTTAAGCCGGCTCTTTTGACCAAGGTGGTTGGCGGAGCGCCGCTTCAAGTAGACGTATCAGCTAATTTTTTGTTTGCCGATAAGTTTTCTTTTGGAGCTGCCTACCGATGGGATGCTGCCGTTAGTGGTTTAGCCGGGTTTCAGATAAGTGACCAGATTATGTTAGGATTGGCCTATGATAAAGAGACAACCGATTTTGGTAGTACACAATACAATAGCGGTTCTTTTGAAATTTTTCTAAGATGGGAATTGGTAAAATCATTCGAAAAACTAGTTTCTCCTCGTTTCTTCTAAACCTTGCCTTATGATAAAAAAAATACACATTCTATTTGTTTTGGTCTTTTTGACGGGTGTAAGTGGTTTTGCCCAAGAAAAGTTGATTACCAAAGCCAATGAAAAATATGACGAATATTCTTTTAGTCCGGCTATCGACATCTACAAAAAAGTGTTGGATAGGGGATATGCTTCTGCAGATCTTCTTAAGAAATTAGGTAACTCGTACTATTATAATGCAGATTATGAAGATGCTGCCAATACCTATAAAAGATTAGTAGATGAGTATCCAGATGAAATTGGTCCTGAATATTATTTTAGATATGCTCAGACATTAAAGACTTTAGAGGATTATGAGGCTTCAAAGATAGTTATGGCTAAATTTTTAGAAGCCACTTCTGATGATGCCAGAGCTACAGCTTATAAAGATGAAGAAGACTATTTAAACGATATTAAGAGAAATTCAGGCAGATACAATGTATCACCGTTTCAGTATAATTCTCCGTATTCAGAATTTGCTCCATCTTTTTATAAGGAAGGTCTCATTTTTTCATCAGATAGGGATACTGGTAATTTTGCCCGTTACCGCCACACGTGGAATTCAAAAGATTTTTTGGATCTGTACAAGGTCAATGCAGATAGTGTTTCACAAGGTACGGTTATTAAGTTTGGTGATCATGTAAATACAAGATTACACGAGTCTACATCTACCGTTAGTAAAGATGGTAACACACTATATTTTACTCGAAATAATTATAAGGAAGGTAAGTATGTAAAGGACGAATCAGGAGTTATTCGTCTTAAGATATTCAAGGCAAGAATGGTAGAAGGTATATGGTCCGAAATACAGGAACTACCCTTTAACAGTAATGATTATTCCGTAGCACATCCAACATTAAGTGCAGATGGGAAAATGTTATATTTTGCTTCGGATATGCCTGGTACTTTAGGAGAATCCGATATTTTTAGAGTTGCCATAAATGATGATGAAACATACGGGACACCCGAAAACTTGGGGCCGGTGATTAATACCGAAGCAAGGGAGACCTTTCCTTTTGTTACTAGTAAGGATATTCTTTATTTCTCATCTGACGGGCATCCTGGTCTTGGAGGTCTTGATATTTTTGCTACTAAAGTTGATAATAGTAGATTAGATGGGAACGTAATGAACGTGGGGGAACCTGTTAATGGTAGAATGGATGATTTCACTTTTATTTTCAACGAAGAAACAAGAAAAGGATACTTTGCATCTAATCGATCGGAAGGAAGAGGAGCGGATGATATTTATGCTGTCTTGGAGACTAAGCCTTTGCTTATAGACTGCGAGCAAGCTATTTCTGGTATTGTAAGAGATAAAATTTCTAATGAACCTTTAATTGGAGCTTCTGTAAAAGTAATAGATGAGAATAACGAGGAAATTATGTCAGCTATTACGGATGCCGATGGTAAGTACAATTTATTGGTAGATTGTAACCAAGGCAACTTTGTCAGAGCCATGACAGAAGGTTATGTACCTTCTGAGGAGTATCTAGGAAAATCTGATGGTGAGCCTAAAGTAATTGACTTTTACTTAGAAAGAAGCTCTATAACAGCTGGATTTGGAGATGATTTAGCTAAGTTATTACAGTTAAGTACCATCTACTTTAATTTTAACAAGTATAATATCCGTAAAGATTCTGAAATTGAGGTTGAAAAAGTAATCGCGGCCATGGAAAAATATCCAAGTTTAAAAATTAAAGTGAACTCCCATACAGACAGTAGAGGTAAGGATTCATATAATTTATGGCTTTCTCAAAAGAGAGCGGAATCTACTGTAAACTACATGGTGAAAAAAGGTATAGCCAAAGAACGTTTGAGTGGAGAAGGTTTTGGTGAAACAAAATTGATAAACAATTGTTCAAATGGCGTTAAATGTTCTGATAAAGATCATGAGTTGAACAGACGCTCAGAGTTTATAATTCTCGAATAAAATACATAATACATAAGTCATGAAAAGGCAGCTATTTTAATAGCTGCCTTTTTTTGTTATTACTGTATATAAACAGGGACAAGAGAAACAGGTGAGATACAATATGTGTGGCGATTTATGGTTTAATTATGAGTGTATACAATGGTTATTTCATTGGTTATATCAATAAACGACCAGTACACAACAATAATTTACACAATAACCTTTATGAGAATATCTTAGCTTAATTGATATGCCCGTTAATATGGTTAACATATATTTTGAATCATTCATAGCTATATAAATGCTAAATGTTCCCGTTAAATTTTTTTGTTTTTTTTTGACGCTGCTGTTTACTTTTCAGTTGGTCGCTCAGGAAACGTATCTTGATAGTTTTAGTAGTGTATCTTATTCTAATAACAATGGTAGTTCAAACTTTTCTACTAATTGGATAGAGACTGGGGACACGGACAATGGTCCAGCCAGTCAATATATAAGAATAAGTAGCAACCGAATGGAGTTATACTGGATTTACGGTGAAACTATACGTAGGTCCGTTAATTTAAATGGTGCATCAACAGCTGCACTAAGCTTTAACTGGCAGGCCATAAGTCTTACCAATGGTAGGGCTTTAGGTATACAGGTTTCTAATAATGGCGGAGCATCATACACAACGATAGCTACGATTAGCGGTAACAATAATTCCGGAATATTTAGTCAAGATATTTCAGCATTTATTTCAGCAACCACAACTGTAAGATTTGCAAAATCTGGAAATAATTGGAATAACAATGATTATGCGCTTATAGATAATTTTCAAATAACAGCAACATTTCCTTCACCAATTCCTGTCATAGAAGTAGATGATGTAACAGTAGATGAAGATGAAGGTAGCGCTGTTTTTACTGTTCGGCATACAGGTACAAATGCTACTGCTCCCTTCACGGTTAATTACCAAACAGTAAATGGATCAGCTATAGATGGGAATGATTATAGCTCAACATCTGGTATTCTAAATTTTAATGGTGTAGCAGGAGATACGGAAACCGTAACGATTCCTATTCTAAATGATGGAGCCATAGAGAATCCTGAGAATTTCTCTTTAGAATTTACTTTGGTATCTGATCCCCAAGTAGATATTAGTGATACCGCTACAGGAACGATTATAGATGATGACGCTCTGATTATGACGGATGGGGGTAGTGCTACCACGTGCAGTGATACTTTCTTTGATCCAGGTGGACTTTCTAATTACAGTAATAATCAAGATATAACATATACAATATGTCCTGATACGGCAGACACCTATTTAAATGTTAATTTCACAAGCTTTGAAATTGTTTCTGGTGACCTTTTGTATGTCTATGATGGAAATTCTACTGGAGCTGCATTAATAGGTCAATATGATAGTGCTAATGTGCCAACTTCAATAAATTCATCGGCAGCATCCGGTTGTTTAACTTTTAGGTTTATTTCCAATGGAAGTAATACCGGTGCCGGTTGGGAGGCAGAAATCAATTGTTTTCCCGATGGTCCTATTATTGTAATTGAAGATATTACTATTGATGAGGATGTAGGGAATGCCGTGTTTACGGTAAGGTCTACGCGAGCTGCCCATGGCAGAAATATATTTTTCTTCGGTTTTGTTGAAGCACCTTTTACGGTAGACTTTCAGACCGTTGACGGATTGGCACTTGCGGGAAGTGATTATACGGCAACATCCGGTACTTTAACTTTTACGGGAGAATTGAATAATATTCAGACTATTTCTGTACCCATAGCAAATGATGGGGTGCCGGAATTTGCAGAAGATTTTGATATTGAATTTACAGGAGCAACTGCTCAATATGCTGTTGTGAATTATAACGATTCAGGAAAAGGTACTATTAACTCACAGATTTTAGCAAATGATCCTTTAACCCTGTTTCAAGAATTTGATGGGTATTATGATTATTCTACTACAGGAGGTACACTTCGGACAAGTCCGAACGGGGGTAATCCGTGTGCTATTACTACATCATCATCCAATAGTTTAATTTCGCCGGTCCCAGCATCGGCATCGGTAGAAAGGGCTTACTTATATTGGTCTCATTCCAGTACCGTACGTGATGCAGATGTAACTTTTGAAGGTCAAAGTGTTTCTGCTAATCTTTTGTACCAAACCTCTTTGGGAAACAGAAACTTTTTTGGATATGTAAGTGATGTAACTACAATAGTTCAAGGAGTGGCTAATCTGTCCAGTAATGTTTTTGATTTTAGTGGACTTACTATAAATAATACCGGGGAATATTGTAGTACCAATACGGTTCTAGGAGGATGGGCATTAATGGTTTTTTATGAGGATCGCTCTCTACCTGCAGTAAACATTAATTTGTATCAAGGTTTTGATGGACTTAGTAATGACGGAAATTCATTTACTTTGGATTCATTTTATGCAATTTCCGGTACTGGGGCAAAAGCTTCTTTTTTATCATGGGAGGGTGATCCTGATCTTGACGGCTCCAGTTCAGGTTCAACAAACCCTGAAGAATTATCTATTACAAACCAACGTAATCAGAACTTTGTACTTACAGGAGATGGTGGGCAAACAGGCAATAATTCATATAATTCTACTATTTACGATAATACTGTTGGTCCTCCAGTTTATAATAATGCATCTACCTACGGTGTTGATTTAGACACCTATGATATTTCATCATTTATTCAACCTGCAGATAGTGAGGTAACAGCAAATGTAGATGTGGGTCAAGATTTTGTCATTTCCGCAGCTGTAGTTCTTAAAGTACCATCTAATCTAATTGCAGGCCGTGTTTTTGAGGATATAAATTATCCCGGTGGACCGGGACGAAATCAGTTAACTTCCGGAGGAGTGGGTATTTCTGGTGCTATTGTTGAGCTTTTTGACTCCTCAGGTAATTTTATTCAAAGAAAAAATACAGCAGCTAATGGAAATTATTCCTTTGGAGGTATGGCAGATGGAGATTATTTTGTAAAAGTTGTAAGCTCAACCGTTAGGTCTACAAGAGATAACGGCGCTAATTGTTCTTCATGTTACCCTGTTCAAACGTATAGAACAGAGATTAGTTCGGGTAATCTGGTAGATGTTGTAAATGAGGTAGGAGGTACCGATCCTACTGCAGGGCAAGATGTATCTCTTGGTGTTTTTAGCAATGCTCAAAGTATATCCAATGTTGAGGTATCAGGTAACGGTGTTGTAGGTATTAATTTTGGATTTAACTTCAATACTATTGTAAACACCAATGAAACAGGCCAGGGTTCATTGGCACAATTCATCAAAAACTCAAATGAAATAGGAGAGATAGGTTTAGATATAGAAGCGAATAGCTTATTCGATCCTGCTGCAGGTGAAGATACTTCAATATTTATGATACCCTCTACTGGGGACCCATTGGGCAGAACGGCAGATGTGAATTTTACGAACGGCTATTTTAACATCACGACCTCAAATCCAAATAACCTACCTGTAGTTACAGGTACTACTACTGTTATAGATGGTCGTACTCAAACGGCCTATACAGGCAATACAAATTCTGGTGCTGTAGGTTCAGGAGGCATAGGAGTTGGTACTTCAAATACAAGCTTACCAACCTTTAATCGCCCTGAAATTGAATTATATAGTGCCACGGGAGATGTTTTGAAACTTAATGGTACCAACATCATAATTCGTGAAATAGCTATTCGTGCCAATAATAATGCTGGTATTATAGTAGAGGGTGGATCTGCTACAATAACGCAGAATTCATTGGGTTCAGATGCTCGTGGAAATGCTTCTGGGAATATAGATTACGGAATAGAAGTTATAGCAGGAGAAACTATTATTGATGGGAATTATATTGCAAATAATACAGACGAAGGTATTTTGGTAAGTGGAGGGACATCGACGATAATTCAAAACAATCACATTACAGATAACGGTAGTAGTGCTTGTTTTGATAATATAAAAATTAGTGCTGGGTCTGGAATTGTTATTCAACAAAATCTAATTGATAGGGCTGCTTCTTTGGGAATTGATGGTACAGGTTTTACGGGAGGAATAACCATCACGGATAACACGATTACTAATTCGGGACAAGATGGTGGAAATTGCACTGGAACAGAGGCCAATGTAGGAATTCGTTTAGATGGTAGTAACTCATCTATATCAAGTAACATAATCGCATTTAACGGTGGTGCAGGAATTGTATTAGGTGGGGGTGATACATCTGGTAATCTAATTTCAAGAAATTCAATTTATGCAAATGGTACGTCTGGTACGGCCTTAGGTATAGATTTGGACACGTCCGACAGTAT
>Ga0114952_1001451_pt1 | contig 20064 bp, 12 predicted proteins | sample SidtaG_2_FD_87303 | JGI IMG/M metagenome (GOLD analysis project Ga0114952, IMG submission 87303) | Marine algal microbial communities from Sidmouth, United Kingdom - Sidmouth_Asex2 metaG | ecosystem: Host-associated > Algae > Red algae > Unclassified | place: Sidmouth, United Kingdom | collected...
CCGCCACCCCTCCCTGCGCGAGCTCCGCACCGCCCTCGGCGACACCGGCAGCCTCGGCACCCTCGGGCCCATCCTTCGCGCTCACCGCGCCGAGCGCCTGCTCGCCGGGGACGCCCCCGCGCCCCGCTCCTCCGAGGCGGCGCTCGCGAAAGCCGTCAACGCCGCCCTCGGGGTGCTCGCCGAGGAGGCCGCGGACGCCGCGGAGGCCGCCGTCGCCGACGGGGCGCGCGACGCCCGGGTCCGGGTCGAGGCGGCCGAGGCAAGACTTGCCCGCGCCGAGACCGCCGCCGCCGAGAGCGATCTCGAGCGCGAGCGCGCGCTCGGGCGCGTCGCAGCGCTCGAGGACACCGTCGCGGACCTCCGGGCCGGACGAGACGCGGACGCCCGGGCGCTCGAGGCGACGCGCGAGCGCGAACGGGATCTCCTCGCGGCCGTCGCCGCACTCGAAGCGGCCGCCCGGGCGCGCGATCAGCGGGTCGAGACGCTGGAGACGGCGCTCGCAGGCGCCGAAGCCGACGCGGCCCACCGGAGCGCCGAGCGCGACGCCGTTCAGGAGGCCATGGACACCGCGCGGAGCGCCCACGCGCAGGCGCTCGACGCGCTCGCCACCCGGCACAAGCTCGCCGAGGACGCCGCGCGCGACGCCACCGACAAGGCCCGCGCGCTCCAGGGGCGGCACACCGCCCTCGAGCAGGCGCACGCCGACGCCCGCGCCCGCCTCCACCGCCTCGACGCCGAGCGCGACGACGCCCGCACGCGCGCCGACCGGCTCGACGGCGCGCTCGAGGCCCTCTCCACCCGGCTGCCGCTCCTCGACGGCGAGCTCGATGCCCTCCATCGTACGGTCGCCGACCTGCACGCCCACGTCGGCCGGCTGCACGGACAGCTGCTCGCCGCGGGCGTCTCGCCCGGGGACATCGAACCGGCGCCTCCCCCGCACGCCGGCGAACGGCAGGACGAGCTCGCCCTCGGCGATGGACCGGACGAGCCGGAACCGGCATCCTGATCTGCAGACGGCACCCCGTCCCCGCAACCCGCCCCCGCCCCGCCGACGCACGATCACGCGACCCGGGTCCACCGCGCTCGTCCTGCCGACCCTCTCGACCGTCTCCGTCAGCCCCGCCCTGGCGCGGTCACCAGGTGTTGCCGCCCGGCATCCGGATCGGCCGAGACCGACACCTCGTCGCCCTTGGCCCCGGCTCCGCATCGCGGTCCCTCGAGAGGCGCGACGCCGTCTCGGGCCGGGCGCTCGTGTCCTCCGAGCGCCCCAAGCTCCGCGGCGGCTGGGCCGACCTCAAGTCGGCGATGATGATCCGATACAACCCGCGTTGAACGGCGACGTCGGCGTGCCTCCCTGGCCCGTGCCGTTCACTCGGTTACATGCCGTTCGGTAAGCTGTCGGACTGCCCTATCGGACACCCTCGACATTTCCTGCAACCGAGGTTCTGAGATTTCTGCCCTCGGAGCACCGCAACAATGCCTGTCGTAGACGTTGTCTGGGGAATGAACGGCTTGCTCGCCGCGGAAGAATCCGCCGCCGTGGTTATCGTGGACGTGCTGTCGTTCTCGACCTCGGTCGATGCGGCCTGCAGTCGAGGAGCCCATGTCTTTCCGTTCCGATGGAATGATTCACGAGTACGCGACTACGCCTCATCGGTAGGTGCACGCGTTGCGGCCCAGCGTCAAGACGACACGCGCGGGGTGCCGAGCTTGTCTCCGCCGACCCTCCTCAAGCTGGGTGCGGGAGATCGACTGGTACTGCCCTCTCCAAACGGCTCCACGTTGTCCACCGCTTCCGCTGCCGGCTGCACGATCACCGCTTGCCTGCGGAACGTCGGCGCCGTTGCCAACCATCTCGACAGGAACAACAAGCCTATCGGAGTGACGATCGTCGCGGCGGGAGAGCGTTGGCCGGACGGTTCGCTTCGCGTCGCGCTCGAGGATCATATCGGTGCAGGCGCCCTGTCAGCACAGCTTGCCGGGAACAAGACCAGCGAGGCACTCGCGGCCGAGGCGGTGTTCGGTGCTGCGCGCGATCGACTCGGTGAGATTCTGGCTCGATCAATGTCCGGTCAGGAGCTGATCGGCCGCGGTTTCGCACAAGATGTCGCCTTCGCCAGCATGCTGAACTGTAGCGAGACCGTACCGATTCTACGGAACGGGGCCTACTCCATGCACTCTTGATAGACCGTCCAGCACTCGTGCGCACGACCATCTGAGATCACCGTAGCGACGTACCCGCGCGACACGCTTCCAGTCGACGTCCGTACTGTCGAGCGTCCATCTGTCGCAGCATCTGTAGCTCAGCGACGAGCTCGCCCTCGTCGGCGGCGACGGACCGAACGAGCCGGAACCGGCATCCTGAGCGGCAGATGCCACCCCGTCTTCCCCACCCGCAACCCGCCCCCGTCCCTCCGGCGCTCGCCGACGCACGATCCACTCGACTCGGGTCCACCGCACTCGTCCTGCCGGACCCTCTCGACCGTCTTCGTCAGCCCCGCCCTGGCTCGGCCATCAGGTGTTGTCGTCCGACATCCGGATCGGCCGAGACCGACACCTCGTCGCCTCCGGCTCCGCATTGCGACCCCTCAAGAAGCGCGACGCCGCCTAGAGCCGGGCGCCCGTGTCGTCCAAGCGCGCCGAGCTACGCGGCGGCTGGGCCAACCTCGGGTTGGCGACGATGATCCGACACGAGCCGCGTTGAACGTCGACGTCGGCACGCCTTCCCGACCCGATCACGTGCCGTCGGGGTGTGCGGAAATCCTAGAAGGCATGACTGAGATGCAGATCGACGGCTTTTCGACCGCAAGTTCCTGATCCCGGCTTCGGCTGCGCGGGTGTGCACAAATCCTGAGTTCCGCACAGTCTCCGATGCGAATCGGAATCCGGTACTTTCGTCGATCGGAACGGCAAGAGCGAGAAGATGAGATACCTGATCGCAGCACTGCTGACTCTCGTCTCGTGCGGCGGCAGCTCGAAAAGTCCGGCGGAAGGATCGGCCGGTGGAACTCTCGAGGACTACGACGGCAACTGGACCGGTGCACTGGAGGTGGGGGACATCGGACTACCGCTAGTCCTGCATGTGGACGCTGGCGCGGTGCGACCGGTGACGCTGGACAGCCCCGAACAGGGGACGTTCGGACTGGCGGCGAACGAGGCGCCATCGGATGCGGTGCGGAAGGGCGTGCTGACGGCCAGTTGGCCAAGCATCGGTGCAACCTACACCGGGCGCCTGTCGGCGGATACCGACACCATTGAGGGGAAGTTCAGACAGGGCGGCAGGTCGTTCGCGCTCGAACTCGTCCGCGCGAGCGCGGCGGATCTCGCGCCGCGTGCGCGAGCGCAGGATCCCGTACCGCCGGTACCTTACGCAGAGGAGGCGGTGCGCGTCGACGTGCCGGCTACGTCCGTTGCCCTGAGCGGCACGCTGACCCTGCCCGCCGGCGAAGGGTTGTTCCCCGGCGTCGTGCTGGTGTCGGGTTCGGGCCCGCACGATCGCGACGAGACGGTCGCCGGGCACCGTCCTTTCCGCGTACTGAGCGATCGGCTCGCCCGCGCAGGCATCGCCGTGCTCCGCTACGACGACCGAGGCATCGGCGAGAGTACAGGGACGTTCAACGGAGCGACGAGCCGCGATTTCGCTGCCGACGCCGCAGCGGCGCTCGCCTTCCTCGCATCGCGTGCGGAGACCGGGCGTGTCGGCTTTGTCGGTCACTCGGAAGGCGGCCTCGTCGCGCCGCTTTCCATCGTCGAGAACGACGCCAAGGCGGACTTCGTCGTCGCGCTCGCCGGTCCCTTCGTGACGATGCGCAACATCATCGCGCGACAGGTCGAGGACTCCCTGCGCCTCTCCGGCACGGACGACGCGATCGTGGCGAACAGCCTGCAGGTGCAGAACCGCCTTCTTGATGCGGCCCTGGTGGACGGCAATGAGGAGATGGTCTGCCGGGCGGTCGATAAGGCGGCGGAAGAGCTATCCGAATCCCAGCGTCAGGAGGCCAAGACCTTCTGCGGTCCGTGGTTCCAAACAGTGTTGCGGCTCGACCCCGCCGCGCTCCACCGCGCGGCGAACGTGCCGACGCTGGCCCTGTTCGGCGCGCTCGACCTACAAGTCGCCGCCGAACCGAACGCCGAGGCCGCCCGAGCTCTGCCCGGCGTCGAGGTTCGCGTTGTCGACGGCGCCAACCACCTCTTCCAGAGTGCGATGACCTGCGCGGTGGCGGAGTACAGGACGATCGAGGAGACAATTCGTGAGGACGTCATGACGAGCGTGGCCGAGTGGGTGGCGGCGCGCTAATGTGCTGTCAAGACGCTAAGCCTGACGGAGAACTGCTCGACGAGGTTCTTCCCGAACCCGCTCCGTTCTGCTGCGGCATGTCTTACCGGTCGGTCCGAGGGTTCACGCTCTGCAGAACGTTCGTTCTGGTGAATCGAGACAGGACCATGGGGCGCTGAGACCCTTCCCATTCGGGCGACCGTGCCACAATCGGCTCCTCCTTCAACGCCGGGACCGATCCGATCATGATGACAAGCCTGTTGACGGACGATCTCGGATCGACCCGGAACCTGTTCGTCGATCTCTTGGGATTCGAGATCGAGTACGAGGCGGACTGGTTCATCAGCATGAGGGGCCAGGAGGGTGGGCGGGTGGCGGCGATGGCGAGGACCAGTGAGTTCATACCCGAGGCGTTCCGCCACAGTGCGCGCGGAGTGGTGGTGACGTTCGTCGTCGACGATGTCGAGCGCTACTTCCGGATGGCCGAGCAAATGGGTCTCGACGTCGTGGAACCACCAACCGATCTGCCCTATGGTCAGCGCCGGTTGCTGTTGCACGATGCAAGTGGAGCGCTAGTTGATATCTCCTCACCGGTCGCACCGCTCGATCCGGCGTACAGCTGATTCATTCCGGAGATCGTGGGGCGGGGACTACGTTTCGCTAAACTCGCCAAGGTTTGGCGAAATGTACCCCCTCCCGCTACGTGCATGCGAAGGTGTCCGGCTCGAGATCCGGCACTGTCACGTAGTCGATTCGTCTTCCCTCAGAGTCGTGGACACCGCCCCAGCGATCCGCCCGGCCGAGTGCTCACTGATCGAGACCCCGTACATCCGTTCGATCACCTCCACCACCATCGCCCGCGTCCAGAGCTCGGAGGCGAAGCCCCACAGCGGCGGACGGATCAGCTGCAGCGCAAGACTCACGATCTGCACCTGCTCGTCGTCGAGCTTGGGCGGACGTCCGGGGCGGATGCACCAAGGCTACTTCTGGCCGATCTTCGGCGAGGAGCGCGAGATCTGCTTCACCTACGCGGCCAGCCGTGCACGGCGCGAGATCGAGCGCCTCCTCGCCGAGTCGTTCGAGGGGACGTTGCTGACCGATGGCTACGGCGCGTACGCCGCCTTTTGCCGGGCGAACGAGGCGATTGTGCACGCGCGGAGGAAGTTCGTCGAGGCAAGGGACGACGAGCCGGTGCTCTGCGATCGGATGCTCGATCTGATCGGCGCCCTCTACGGCGTCGAGCGCGAGATCCGCGAAGGCGGGCTCGAGACCGGGGACGCGCTCGCGCGGCGTCGATCGGACAGCGTGCCGATCGTCGAGGCGATCTTCGCCTTAGCCGCCGAGCACCGCGCCGACCCCGCCCTATTGCCCTCGAGCCCGTTCTCCAAGGCGCTGCAGTATCTTGAGAACCGCTCCGGGGAGCTGAAGGTGTTCCTTGCCGACGCGGCGGTGCTGATCGACACCAACCACCTCGAGCGCGGCATCCGCCCGATCGCGATGGGGCGGCGTGCGTGGACGTACTGCTGGACGGAGCTCGGGGCCGAGCACGTCGGGGTGATCCAGTCCTTGATCTCGACATGCCGCCTGTACAAGGTCGACCCGTACACCTACCTCGTCGACGTCCTGCAGAGGGTGGGGACGCACCCGGCGAAGGAGGTGATCGAGCTGACCCCGAGGGTGTGGAAGAGGCGCTTCGGGGACGACCCGTTGAGATCGGATCTCGCCCGACCCGGGTAGCACCCGGGAACAGCGAAGAAGGCCCCGACTCACCGAACCGACCGGCACCGACGCTGGCAGTAGCCGCGCTGGCGGGCTGCTCGTACGCGTGTTCTAGGCATGGCCACCTCGCGCGACCGGACCTTGCGTTGCCGAGCTACGTCAAGACGGCCTCAAATGACCGCATACGCTACAGAGCCTTGTCCTTGATCGCCTTGGCGAAGGCACAAGTGATGTCGCGGGCGTAGGCAATGTTCACGGCCGTGTCCGATCGGCGGTGATAGTTCGGGTTCGGGTCGGCGTCGGGTTCCGTGCCGAGGTTGGCGAAGAAGTCCTCGCTGCCGAGGACGGCGCCCCAACCCTGCTGGTGAAACGCCGCGTGATCCGAGCGGTTGATCGCTCCGTCGTACACGTCACGATCGGGCGCACCACCATGACCTGTCCCTCGGTAGATCTGCGCGGGCGCGAGCGTGCCGTACGCGGCGGCGGCGGCGGCCACCTCGTCAGCCAGCGGTACGCTCAGGTCCCGCACGGCAGGGTCCGGGTAGCCGGCGTGCAGCTCGAAGACGCGACTGCTGTCCGAATCGAATCCGATCATGTCAGCGCAGTAGACTGCCCGGACCGGCGCGTCCGATGCCTTCAGGCTGGAGGCGTAGGCCTTCGAGCCGACGAGCCCCGATTCCTCGGCGTTGAAAAAGCAGAAGCGGATGGTGTGAGTGAGTTTCCCGCGCCACGTCGTGAAATACCGGGCGAGCGAGAGCACCGCGGCTGTTCCGGAGCCGTTGTCATCGGTACCGGGGGCCGGGTCGTGCGGTGCGGAGTAGTCCGGATCGAACCCGGCGGTGCTGTCGAGATGTGCGCCGACGATCACGAGCTCGGCGTCGATGCCGGGCACGCGGCAGCGCTTTCGCCACCAGGGGTACCACGGGCGCAGCATCAGGATCTCCTCGACCCGTCGACGCAGGATCGGATCGGGCAGGTTAGCGATCTCGCTCGACAGCGCCGCGCCGAGGATCGGTTCGAGACCGTCCGCGATCGCCAGGCGCGACCGCTCGGTCACCTGCCGCCGCAAGATCTCTTGGTAACGCGCCACGACGTCCGCTCGGATTTGCAACCGCCCGGAGCCCGGGAGATCGGCGATGATGTTGGAATGAGTCTGCCCGGCGTGGGTGAAGTCGTGCCGGTAGGCGCAGTAGCCCATCCCGTCGAGATCGGCCAGCAGGGCCGCCTCCGCCCGCTTGTTGTCCGGGTGCGCCGTGTGGCGCGACGCGATGGTTCCGCGCGCGTCGAGCGGGGTGACGCCGGTGTAGCGCGCGAGGTCGGCCTCGTAGCAGGCCGTCACCTCGGCGCGGCGCGGCAGCACCCATCGCCGCATGGGAGCGTCACGCGGCCCTCTCGGCACGGGCTCCAGGAGACATTCCGGATCGTCGATCATCATCGAGAGGGCGTCAGTGGCGAAACGCTCCTCAGCACGCACGGGTGTCCTCATCAGCTCCGGATCGGGTGTCAAGAGTTCCGCATGGCCGTGCCCGCCGTGAAGGTGAAACGCCTGAGCATTCTCGTGCGGCGCGAGCGACAGCAGCATCTGTCCCGGCTCGGCGTAAAGGATCGACCGGCCGGACAGCGCTTCCTGCGCCTCCTTCGAGGCCTCGTCAATGCGCGCCCAGACCAGGTCGTCCAACTGTGCATCGTAGTCGAGCCGAACCACGGTCAGCCGAGCGAGCACGGCCCTGGTCAGGGCCGTATCGGTGCAGAGCGCGATCAGGGCCCAGGACGACAAATGCTCCGGGGCGGGCTGAAACTGCATGGGTACGACGCCCCCCGGGGCCACCAGCCGCTGCAAAGCGTCGCGCGGACCGCTGATCCGGGCCGCGTGGATCTCATGGCCCTCGGCCATGAGTGGCAGCAGTGCGGCGTGGGGCGCCGGCTGCAACCCGGCGACCCGAGCCTCGCCGCGCATCCGCCTGTCAGCGGTGACCAATGCCGTGCTCGGCTCGTCAGCCGCCAGCGCCGACAGGCCCGTCAGGCTGTCGGCGCTCAGGTACTCCAGACCGGGCAGGGGCACGACCCGCGAACCCTCGACGAGGCGGTCGAAGTCGACCTGAGCGGCAAGTCCCGCGTCCGCCCACCCGGGCACGCCGATCAGAATCTCCATGCGGCACCGTTCGATGACCGACGCCACGGCGGGATGCAGGTCGAGACCCCGCACCTCGCCGTCGTCCTCGCGCAGGGCGCCGCCGGCCTGATCCAGCAGGATGACGGCACGGGCGACCTTCTTCGCCATGATCAGGCCTCCCTCGTCGTGACGATCAGGCGACGTCGTCGCCGCCGTCCATCTCGAAGATGATCCGTCGAGGCTGGCGCTCGCGCAAGATGCGCAGGATCTCCTCGATCGTGGGACGGCGCACGACGATCGGGTCGTCCTTGTCCACCGTCGGCCTTTGCGGCTCGTCGTCGTCGTCGCCGGCATCGAGGGAGAGCGGGTAGCTCATCCCACCGCTCAGCTCGCCATCGAGGAAAGTGCGCGTGACGATCTCGGCATCGCCCTGCTGCATGGCGCGTTTGACAAGCTCGGGCTTCAACTCGTCGCCCGGCTCGATCTGCAGAAGAATCTTGCGTCGCTCGAGCGGGCCGATCTCGAACTTCGTGCCGCCCTCGGAGATCACCCGGATCTCCCATCCGAGCCGACGCATGAACCGTGGAAGCTCCACCTGAATGACCGCCACCTTCACCTCGCGGAACGGGTTGCGCACGATCAGAAGGTGCTCGCGGAAATAACGCGCCAGCCACTTCAGATCCGGCAGCACCGGGTTGACGTTGCGCTGGGCGACGTTGTTGTCGAACGGCACGAAGCGATGCTCGGCGATCGTTCCATTGATTGTCGTGTCGTTCGCCGGATCACCGTCGCCGCTGGCGATCGCCATCAGGCATTCGTGGCCCACCTCCGTCGGCACGAACGCGAAGGGTCCGACGATCGCGCTGCCACCGGAGCCGATCGGTCCCGGGGCCGGCAGCGTGCTCGTCGCCATGGGAGACCAGTCGTCCGGGAACGCCAGTCCGCTTCCGGGAATCGCGTGGTAGGCGTCCACCCGGACGTTGTCGGCCGTCTGCGTGCCGCGGTTCTTGACCCGGACGTACAGGTAGTTCGTCTGGTTCACGACGGGTCGCTGATGGTTCGCGCCGCCGTCGGGGTCGCGACGCACCCAGATGTCCCGGCAGGACCAGTGGTTGGCGAGGTACTGATACTCGCCGTCGCGCCCGTCGTCGATGTAGACGTCGACCTCGGGCGGGTTGCCCTCCGTCTGCACGCCGTTGCCCTGCCCCGGCGCCGCACCCGGCTGGAAGAGACCCTGCTTCTCGAAGGACCACCGGATCACCTTGTGAAGAGCCCCGCCGGCGATTCCCTTAAAGTTCGGAGTGGTCAGGTCGGCCGTTTGCAGGCTGTTGGCGAAGATCTCGGGAAACGGGGTTGTCGAGGTCAAGAGACCGATCGCCTTGAAGATCAGGAAGGCGCTCGTCTCGGATGCGCGGGTCTGCGTCGGTCGATGGCTCGAGTCGCCGCCGATCGATCGGTAGAAGCGGAACATCGTCGAGCTGAGGATCTGCTCGCCGCTGTACTGGGTGTTGTAGTTGGGTCCGAACCATGCCCAGCCGGACGTGACGGTGCGATCGTGACGTCGTCCGATAGGAGTGGCCTCCTGCACCCACGGGAAGGTGTCGAACCGGTCCGGCTCCAACGAACCCGGGTCGTTGAGGATCGCCGCGAGACTGTCGCCGGCGGAGTGAGCGAACCCGAAGTTGGGACTGCCCACGTGATCCCACAGCAGCGCGTGGCCGAACTCGTGCCAGACCACGCGGTTGGACGTGGCCATCCCCACTGGCTGACCGGCTTGGAGCAGCGCGAACCGAAGCTCTCCTAGGCCCGTGCCCGTGGTGTTGCCGGGCGCCTGCGCGTTGACCGTGTCGCCAAGCGCCCGATGATCGACGGGCACCGGAAAAGCGGTTCCGTCGAAGTAGGAGGAGACGTCGAACCCGTACTCCTGCATCGTTCGGAACAGCCTGTCGCAGTGGTAGTAGGCGTTGACCGCCGAGAAGTCGTCCGTTCGGGCGTTGTAGTCGAAGGCGCTCGCCGGCGTCGGGACGGTGGGCGCCGCGACGACCGGGTCGGACGTTTCGGCGATCTCGACGAACTCGCCGCTCAGCGACTGCGGCGAGGCGGGCGCGAGTCCCGCCAGCGTCACGGAACGGCGCAGCGGGTTCAGCACCGCATCGCTCGACCCGCCCGTGGCCGTAACGGCGCCCTGGGTCTGCGGATCTCTCGCGAAGACCAGACCGGTTGCGCAGGCGACAAGCGCCCGGAGGTAGAGCACGTCTCCACTCGCCGGCTCCACGAGCGCGCGCCAGTTGACCGGCTCCTCTCCTTCCCGACGCCCGGCGGTGAACAGGATTTCATCGCAGACGTAGTGCTGTCCCTTGGCGAGTCCGTCGATGGTCGACGCCGGCAGATCCGGCACGCTCGCCCTGTCCGGGCCGATGCAGCCCCCGTCGTGTTGATCGTGTGACTCTTCGCGCTGGTCCGGCTCGTAGCGATAGACCACCTGCCGGGGGATCGCGCCACCCTCCATGTTCGGAAGCTCGAAACCGAGCAGCTTCTTGAGCGCGGCTCGTGACACCTTCCGCTCCCTATCCCGCTCCGCGATCTGATCAGGGTTCGACACATCGACGTCACCGTGTATCGAGGATTGCATCGATGCCACCGCCATCGACGCATCGTCGACCCGCACGCCCATTTGCGCCTCGAACACGTCCAGCCCCAGAACTCTCTGCCGGTAGACGACGACCGTGGTGCCGGCGATGTTCTTCTCCGACTCGAACGCGACCACCGGATGGGCTGACGAGGTCGAGTCTCGGCCGGTCATCAGATCGTTCTCCAGCCGAGCGGTGCCCATGTTCATCTGCGACATGTTGTCGCGGATGAACTGGTTGGCGACCTGCTGCACGGTCTGGCCGTCGAGGTCGAGACCTCTCGGCCTCGAGTCGGTACTTCCCATGAACACGATCTCGCCGTATTCGTTGCGAATGACATCGTCGGCCATGTTGCTCTCCGCTCTCGAAGGTCGCTTGGCGGGCCGCCGTCGTGTCGGCACGACGATCACGGCCACGACAAGTCAGGAAACGCCGAACTGGCAGTTGTCAGATACTACAACTGCGGCTATTCGACGAGAATTTGTCGTTCGGCTAAGACGAACTACCAGTCGTGTCTCCGGTCCTTTCGAACAGCAGGCCAGGGGCGAGCCCGCTGGGGCAAGAATTCACACGATGGCCCCTTCCCCGTCTGATCGGCCCTTGCCACGAAAGCCGGATCGCGGGCTCGCCAGGCCGCGCACCGACGTGCTCGAGATCGATCCCGACGAGCTCGCTTTGGCGGAACGCCCCGTCTTGGCTGGAGAGAAGGAGCACACGGTTCCGACACCCGAGGGTCGTCGCAACACCACAGCTGTCGACGAGCTGGCGAACCACCCCGTCAACCGCCGCCGTCTGCCGGCGCATCGGCACACCCCGCCAGTCGCATCGGCGTCCTCGCGACCTCGCGACGGTTGCCGGTAGCTCGGCGCTCAGGAGCGGGTACGGGAACCCCATCATTGCGGAGATTCCTTACGCCCAGCGTCGGCAGTGGGAGGACCGTCTGCTCGCCACACGCGTCGGGACGTCGACCACCTTCCTCGAGTGGCTCGGCACACCGCCCTCGCGGCGTTCGACGGGCGCGCTGAACGCCGCGCTCGAGAAGCGAACGTTTCTGGTGGATCTGTCATTCCCGCACTACCCTCTGAGCGAGATCCGCATGGACAACCTTGTCGATCTCGCCAAACGCTGTCGGCGGCCCCGGCCCTCGCGGTTCAGGCGTCTGCAGACACCGACACGGACGCTCGAGATCGCCTGCTTCCTGCGTCACGCCTGGCTCGAAATCAACGACTCGGTACTCTCGCTCGCCGACGGGCTGACCATCGATCTGCGGCGCCAGGCACGCGATCGCAGCGCGCAGGGTGCGGCCACCGAGCTCGCTGGCATGCAGGCGTTGCTCGGACGCGTGCGCGCCGCCGCGTCCGATGCGCGCCGGTCCGATCGGGAGGTGCGCAAGTTCGTGTTGAGCGAGATTCCCGAACGGGCGGCGATGTGCGCCTCCCGCGCGTGGTATCACCGCGAGGCGTTGATCGCGGAGCGGCAACGGGTCCGCCACCTGCTCGAGAGTCTCAACACGCCCCGTTTTATGGCCGTGCCCGGCTCACCGCTCGACGTCATCTTGGCGTACGTCGGGCAGCGCCGGTCGCGGTACCGACGACCGCTGCCGGCGGAGGTTCTCGCGGCGATGCCGATGCGCTGGCAGGCACATCTCGCCGACGCGGACGTCGCCGCCACGCACGCCGTCTTCGATGCGGCCGCGCTCGTCATGTTGCAGCGGGCCCTGAAGAACGTCTCCGTCTGGGCGTCCGAGAGCCTGAGCCACGTGCGGCGCGATGCCCTTCTGATCGACGAGGCCGTCTGGCGATCCGAGCGCCTCACCCGCTACCGCGAGCTGAACCTGCCGATCGACGGCGCCGCCTGGCTTCGCCAACGTCTGGCGCTTCTCGAGAGCGGGCTCGAGGGTGTTCGGCTGGCCATCGAGGCGCAAACGCTGCCGATCAACGAGCGCGGCGTGGTGCTCGAGCGACCGGCGGCCGAGCGCACCGACCGCTCGTTCGAGCGTTCCCGAAAGCGGTTGATCGGACACGTCGACGCCGTGCAGTTCTCCGAGATCATCGTCGACATCGATCAGGCTGTCCGATTCAGCTGGCAGCTGTTGCAGCGGGCACCCTTCGATCGCGAGGAGCTGCTCGCGGTGTACGGCGCGTTGCTCGTGCACGGGACCGCACGGAGCGTCTCGGAGGTGTCGTTGATGATGCCGTCAATCCGTCCCGGCGACATCAGCGGCGCGCTCTCGCTGCTCGAACAGCGCGAGGTGCTGCGCACGGCGAACGACACGGTCGTTGCGCTGATGGCTCGCGAGCCGATCACGCAGCACTGGGGGAGCGGCACCGCGGCGTCCTCCGACGGGATGAGCCTCGACGTCTCCCGATCGCTCTGGAACGCGCGCGTGGACCCGCGACGGCGAGCGTACGGGATGGGTCAGTACCAACACGTGCTCGATCGCCGGGGCATCGTCTACAATCAGCCGCTGGTGCTAGGCAGCCGTCAGGCGGGGGCGGCGATCGAGGGTGCTGTGCGACCTTAGCCTTACCCACAAGTTGCCTCCTCGACCCGCCAGATCGTGGTGATCGTGATGGTGCGAGCCTCGGCGATCGGGCAACGCCCGGTGTCGCCCCCGCCGCTCACGCCCCGCCCTCCTTGTCCGGGCAACTGGAGAATTCGGACAAAAACGGGCGCTAAGCTCTGGACAACCAAACCAAACCAATCACTTGCGCGTTGTGAGCAGCCGCGAGCAGCGTCTCAGCCTGACGTGCCGCAAGTTGCTGATTCCTTTGAATTGACGAGGGCTTATCGTCCGATATTGTCCGGATTCTCCAGTTGCCCGGAACTCGACGCGGAGCGGCGCACGGCCGCCGACCGACTCGAGTACGCCGCCGGGCTCCGCGCACAGCTGCTCGCCGCCGGCGTCGACGCCGAAGCCGTCCTCGCGCCACCCTCACCCCGCACCCCGGAACGCCAGGACGACCTTGCCCTCGATGGGGGCGAGTGAGTTGCCGACCGCCAACACGGCGGGCGGTCTGATCACGGCGCGCTAGCCACCAACGGCGGGGTGATCCGTTTCGCAGAGTGAACAGGTGTGGAGGCAGGCATTCGCCGCGCCACACCCCGCATCAACGTCACCGCGGCAGTACCGGTGATCGGCGGCGAGCGACCCGCGCGACAAGTCATCCTTCCCCGCCACACGCCGCTCAGCGAGACGGCTTCGCCGCCCCCAACGCCAACCCAACACGATACCCAGCCCGCCGACGACGCCAACGACCACCAGCGCGCCGAGAGAACCGACCCAGCTCGCGATCAGCTTGACCGCAACGACTCCCGCCATCAGCAGCGCACCGAGCTTCACGCGTCGCCCCTGCCCGGGCCCGGTGTCTCGCTTGAGCCCACCTCGTCACCCGTCAAGGCGCGTCGTTCATCCAAGCGCGACCTCGATTCCGTCGTCGTCTCGGCCGGCCGCGCGGCGCACGAACAGGAGCCGCTCTCGCCAGAAGGACATCGACAGACATCAGCACGACCGGCGCCGGGCCGCTCGCGCTCTGCGACATTGACCGCCGAAGGTCGCTCGCCCCGGTGCTTGCCCTGGCGGCGGCCCTGTGAACTCACCTGTAGGCAGATCAGCACGTGCAGCACGAACGAGAGCCCGCACATCGCCGCCGGCGCGAACACGCCGTTGCGAATCCCGTAGACGAGCCAGAGGGCCGTGCTCGCGGCGAGCAGCGCGTGTCTCGAGAGCGGATGGGTTCCGGGGTTGGCGCTCCGCTGCCATACGGTGCGCAGCAGCGGCAGCGTCGCCACGAAGGTCAGAACCGCCGCGCAGCCCGCGATCAGCTCGTCGATCGAGACCGTCACGAGAACGCCCCCGGGCGAGCGTCCGCGATGGCGCGCATCATCTCGACGAGGTCGCGCGTCTCGTCTCCCTTGACGCCTACCCCCGGCAGCTTGCCGACGGTGCGGAACCCGCGGGCGCGGTGAAAGCGGATCGAGGGCTCGTTGGAGGCATCGATCCGCGCGACCTGCGTGAGGAAACCCTTGCGCTGGAGCCGCGCGCGGAGCTCGGCCAGCATCAGGGTGCCGGTACCGCCCCCCCGACGGTGGTAGTCGCAGTAGATCCCGTGGGATGCCGTGCGGCGGAAGCCCGAAGCGGGATGGTAGAACTCGGCCGAGGCGAAGCCGATCGGGCGATCGCCCGCATCCACGCCGACGATGAGCTCGATCTTCGGGCTGGCTCCGCCCGGAAACCAGGCGATGATGTCCTCGAGCGTCGCCGGTGTCTCGCGCCAGCTCACCTCTGGTCGGCCGAGACTCGTGTTCAGGATCTCGCACATCGGCTCGATGTCGCCGACGCCGGCGTCACGCACACGGACACACGGGCTCGGGTCTACTCCCTTCATGACGGCGCTCCTCGTCTGAGTCGAAATTCGGACGGGTAGTGCAACCCGGTGAAGGGCGGGCGCGATGGGCAGTTCTCGCGCGAGACGCTCGACGGAAAGGCGCTGCCACCGTCCGTATTGCCGAGCGGATACGGATCTGCACGCATCGCACGCACATGGAAGGTGCGCACGCACCGGTTTCGTGCAAATCGCCGGTGCCGGATACCCCCGACGACGGCAGCCGTCTTGGGGCGAGCGCCAAGTACGAGACGTTCGTGCGCCTCGGCAGTCCCCGTGTCACGCGCTCTTGCCCCAAGCGCCGGGCCGCGCGCGTTTCGATACAGAAAGATGGTCGATCGCACGCGATCTAGCGTCGGCCGCCGGAGAGAGGGCAAGGCCGTGCGGGTGCTCGTCGGTCAGCGACGCCAGCGCCGTGACACGTTCTTCACGATCGGACAGGCGTCGGACGCCGAGGTGGCGTTCGACAGCCCCCCTCCCCCGGGGCTCCAGCGACTCGAGCGCCTCGTCCGATACATCCAGCCATCCTGCCGCAGTCTTCAGACGGTGGCGTCAACCGTCAGCGGCTTCCTGACGGCAATCTGCGACGCGCCCTCTCCAGCGCGTCGCGCAGCTGAGCCGTCCGCCGCGGCCAGTAGCCGAGCGAGCGCGTCAGGGGGTGATCGTTCAGGTAGACGATATCCGCGTTCGCGAGCGAGGCACACCGTTCGGCTTCGATCGCCTTCCGGGAACCGGGCGCCGGCCGTCCGATCGTCGATGCCCGCAGCAGCGCGATGTGCACGGCGGCGCGGCACGCGGCGAGGCGAAGTCTCAGTCGCGTCTCGCGCCCGAGCCCGAGGGCGATCTCCTCGGCGTCCGCGAGTAGCGCCACCGCGTTCTTGAGCAGCTCCTCGCGTACGGGTCCCCTCTCGCCGAGGGCGAGCGAGCGCGCGATGTCGGCCTCGACGATCAGCATCGACGCTCGTTCGCGCGGATAGCGGAACAGGTGCAGCATCGCCTCGTCGGCCTGGCGGCGGGCGATCTCGACGTAGGGGCCCGCTCTCCCGTGCCTCGCCCGCCGGATCTCGGAGAGCCTGAGCGCGGTGCGGATGAACTGCCTCTGCACGTTCCCGCTCGCGAAGTACACGTCGGAGTCCGCGCAGCGGGCGAACAGTGCCCGCCTGAGTTCCTCGGCCATCGTGAAGACGGCGAGCGCGATCGCGTACTGTGGTGCCTGATCGGCGCGTGCGTCGAGCGTGTCGGGCAGATATACCCGCCGCACGCGCGCACGTCGCCGCGCCCCGGCTTCGGCTGGGCCTCCGGCCCCGGGCGCTTCACTGTCGGCATACGCCGCGTCGCTCTCGTGACCGAGTTCAAGGTCGGCCGCGATCGCGTGGTGCTCGCCGATGCGAAACACCACATCGACGACGCTTGCGATCTCGTCGCGCGGCCACAGATGAGCCAGCAGGGTGTCGATCACCTCGTAGGCGGCTGAGCGCACAGCGCGCGCGCGCCCGCTCAGGGCGTTGCGGGCGTCCTCGCTTGCCCCCTCGCCAAGCGCGTCCGGCGACGAGCTGCCGAGGTCTCGCTCGACCGCGCGCTGCAACCGAATGATCGCCTGCAGTGCGCGGGCGGCGACGGAGCCGCCGAGCGAGCCGTCCGAAAGACGCACCGTCTGGAGCTGCACGCACTCTTCCGTCCAGAGCCTCTCGAGACGCTCACGCACATCGTTCGACCCCGGCTTCATCCCGAATCCACGGACGTCGAGGGCGAGCTTCGTGGCGGTCAGGTGCAGCGAACGTGGCGTGCCGCTCAAGTCGGGCGCCTGCTCCGGGTCGAGCTCTCTCAGGATGCTCGTGATCAGGGTGAGGTTGCCGAGCGAGAGCGAGGTGCGTGCGAGCGCCCGCCGGTGACTGCCGAATAGGCCCTCGGTGTTGAGCTCGGCTAGGCGACGCACGATCGAGACTGATCCGAGCCGCCTGTGATGGGCGTTGCGGTACCCCGTCGGCCACAGTTTCGTGGGGTCGTCGAAGGCCTCGAGGATCTGCTTCTTGAGGCTGTCGGCGCCGTGGAAGCGCGAGAGGTTGAACGCGGGCGCACGCTCGAGCATGCGTCGGAAGGCGAAGAAGTAGAGCCAGCGCCAGAACGCGGCCTGGCCGTGCACTACGGCGTCCGGGTCGAGTAGCTCCTCGGCCAGCGTGGCAGAGGCCGAGCCGTTCCGTTCGATCTCGAGACTCTGCAGCCCGCTGTTGAGCACGCTCAGCAACCGCCGCCACCCACGCAGCGAGAGCGCCGCCGAGGCGTCGGTGCGCCGGAGGATCGCGCTCACCTGCCGAAGAGCGTCGTCGGCGATCGCTCGGTGCAGCGCTTGGTAGTCACCGAGCTCGACCTCGTCCGACATCCACTCGACGAGCAGCCCGCGAAGTGCGCCGAGCGGAAAATGCAGCGCCCGTTCCTGCTCGCTCCGCGCACGACGGCCTTGTGCGCGGAGCGACGCTCGAGCGGCTCCGGCGAGCGCGTTCACATCCCGATCGAGCGCCTCGACCCGGTCATTCCCCCCTTCCGAAACCAGTTTCGGGAAGGTCTCGAGGAGCTCGCCGATGTCGGCACCGACACACGCTGCGTCGAGCTCGGGCAGGGGGTTGGTGGCGTAGTGCGGGTCGGTGGAGGTTCGCTCGACGATCCGCCCGACGGTCTGGCGCCGGACGCCGTCCGGCGAGCAGGCGATTAGGGAAAGAAGCGCGCGCCAGGCACGCCGTCGTCGCGCGCTGGGCGGGCTCCCGCTCTCACCGATCTCCTCGTCGAGCTCCGCCATCAGCGCGCGCACGAGCTGCTTGCCGGGTGGGCCGTCCCAGTGGGTCTCGCCGAGTTCGCCGGGTGACAGAGCTTCGAGCTCGCCCGTGCGCATCGCTCGCGCCTGGCAAAGGGCGTCGACCAGCTCGAGAACGAGCTCCGAGCGAGCGCCGTAGAGCATCGGGTTGTTCTCATAGGAGTCGCGCAGACACTGAACACGCGAGAGTCGCCGGCTACCGTCCTCGGCGATGAGGTAGCCCGCCGAGTCGGACGACATCACCACCTCGTCGGGGGCGCGCAGACGGGCGTGGCGGTCCATGTGCAGGCACCACTCGCCCACGTCGAGGGCGACCGGGTTGTCCTTGTCGGGCTCCTCAGGCATCGGACCGACATCGTTGGACACGGACTCGATCACCGGCTCGTCGGCGAGCAGCACGATGCGGTTGTCGCACCACCGCTCGAGCATTCCGACCTCCGGCACCGAGCAAATCGGCCCCTCAAGCAGGCGACTCAGCAGGCGGCACAGGTCATCATCGGCGATGTGTCGATCCATCTGCGTGCGCTCGGCGTTTACCGTGCCGGCGCGCACCCCGACGAACACGAGCACCCATGGGCGGCGTGCCATCGCTTGGCGGATTTCATGCACCGCCTCGAAGAGGGATTCGTCGTCACCGATGGGACGGGTGGCAGGAAGCTCCGAGGGGTCGATCTTCTTGACCAGGGCTGCCCGCAACCAGCCGACGATCATCGGGATGTCGGGGGTGATAAGGGGGGCGGTCGGCTTGTCTGGCTCGCTTCGGGGGCGATAGCTCGACACCGGAATCATCAGGAGTGGCCGGATGCTCGAACGAGCCACCCCGCTCTCGCGCAGCGCTGGCGTGCGGGTCGCCGCCCCGTAGCGCTCGGCGAACTGCCACGCGATGTCTCGCTGCAGTAGCCACAGATCCCCGGTCGTGATCTCGGCAAACCCCGGTGTGCGGACCCGCTTCGGAGCGATCTGGCCCGGCGGCGGGGGCGTGACGAAGGCCATCAGCTTGTCGACCGCCTCAGCGACGCGCGGTGAGGGACGGTCGATGGGCTCTCGCGGCCCGAGAAGCGGCTGAAGCATCGGATCGTAGGCCTTCAGCGTCTTCTCGAAGTCGGCGATCCCGGACGGACCGGTGTAGGGCTCGTCGAACAGGCTCTGTCGCCAGACGGGCGTTCCGCGGTGAGCGCCGACGAGGATGGCGACGCCGTCGAGAAAGGTGTCATGGGGGCGCTTCTTAGGGCTGCGATCGGAGCCGAGATTCATCGTCTTCATGAGCATGTCCTTGCTCTGGACCTGCTCCCACTGCTCCTTGGTGACTTTCCCGAAGCCGCGCCTGACCGCCGCCCACACCGCCTGAGCCGGGGGCGCCGAGTCGCCCGTGGCGTGCATCTCGGGGTCTCTCGCTGCTGTCCAGGCCGCCCAGTAGAACGCGGTACGGGAATACACTCGTTTGTGGGTGAGCTTGAGGTTGACCGTGTCGAGACAGCGCTCGATCGGCGCCCTGAGCGCCTCCTCGATCAGCAGTAACCGCGCGCCGAGCCCGACACCACCATCCTCGGGCCGCACGATCTGATGCTCGGCCTGTTCGTGCAGCTGGTGTTTGGCGTCGAGTCGGCATGCCGCCGTCCAGGATCGGTCGTTGTCGTGGTAGGCGTTCCAAAGTTGCCGCGCGTGTTCGCCTTGCCACTTGGATTCGCCGCTCACGCCGTCGCACTCCATTGCCCATCGAGTCGCCGTCGACCCGTTCCGTCGAGCATCTCATCGTCGATGCTGTGCATTCTGTGCAGATCGGCGCAAACGTCGAGCCAACCTGTGAAGCGCAACCTGACGCCGGCGCATTGACGCTCTCGGCGCTTGTGTGCCTCTGCCCCGCCGGCCTACATCGGCGCGTCCCCGCCTGCGCTCGCGAGCAAGGTCTGCCCGACCGGAGCCTCTACGGATGGGGACGTTGCCCTGTCGGGCTCCCCCGTGACGTCGCCCGCCGACACCGGGCTGCCCGGTCCACCAGGCGCTCGACGATGGGTCCCGGAGACCGCCCCGTTCATCGCTCCGCACGCCACCGGAAATGCGATGAACTCCGCCCGGTCAACCCTGCAACGAATGCAGCGCTCTCCGAACAGCCCGCAGGCCACGAAAGTGTC
>Ga0114952_1001453_pt1 | contig 20041 bp, 20 predicted proteins | sample SidtaG_2_FD_87303 | JGI IMG/M metagenome (GOLD analysis project Ga0114952, IMG submission 87303) | Marine algal microbial communities from Sidmouth, United Kingdom - Sidmouth_Asex2 metaG | ecosystem: Host-associated > Algae > Red algae > Unclassified | place: Sidmouth, United Kingdom | collected...
ACCAGTTTGGAGTAATTCATTTTAAAACATGTTTGTAGTTGATTGCTAAAATACAAACCCACTATAGATTATGAAATACTGGAATTCTGGTATTTTTACACGTTTCAATTAAGAGTGTATGTTTGCCACAATTGGTTGGAGGTTATTCCGATAAGCTTAAAATCAACAAGCTAATTGTAGGTGAAAGTATTGGATTCGCCCTCTTTACGGACGTACCAAGAGCCAAAAATAGATGGTTTGGACGCTGAATAGAACTTTTATCGGCCCTTTGCAGAAAAGTATTTGGGCAAAGGGACCTATAAATTGGTAGACTAAATTATAAGAAACTCAAAATGGCTGTTCTACTTTACAGTGTAACGGCCATTATCTTTTTATTTCTAGTATCTTTAGTATGACGGTATTCTCTCCAATATTTTCTAAATCATGAACCATTTCTCCTTCTTTGCTTTTCCAATAGAAACATCTTCCTTTTTCAATGCGTATAAGGGCTATCTGACCATTGGTGTTACGTGATAATAAAAGGCCATCCGTAAGACTAGTGCAGCTACAATCATTTTTATGATTTCTAAAAGGTAACCGTTCTTTAGGCTTTAGCACAATATCATATAGAATACATTGCTCATCTTCATGAAGAATATCACCAAGCTTATCATTGAATCCATTTTCTTTTATTTCCTTAAGTTTTTTTTTATCCCAATTTTCAAAATGACCTTTTGGGTTGAGTTCTGTAACAATCATAAAAATTATACTGGTTTAAAAAAATAGCTGAGAAGTTACATTGACTAACTTACTTTTGATGAATTTAATTATTCACTTTTTTAAAGCTTCTTGAGATTTAAACAAATAGAAAGAATAATATTACAAAATGTTTAGTACCTAGCATTGGAACGCGTCAAAAGATTTTGAAGGGAATTTGATGTTATTCAGGGAAGTACCAAAAGGGGATTGTAACTAAGGTCTTCCTAATTGTTTTTGAATCACTATCCCATTTGTTTTCTTTTGCAGGGCCAGTAATTGTTAATACATGTTTTCCATCTGAAAGATTCTTGATATTTAAATAAGTCTCAAATCCTAATCTCTTTTTTGCATTTCTGGAAACTATAAAATCGTGTTTATAAGTCAATGAATCTATTTTGACCGAGTATAGTTTGCTGACCACTTTTAAATAAACTTTTAAATCACTTTGTTTATCAGGCCCAATTACCTCCTTTTGAGCTATGCCTACAGAAACGCCTTCTAGAAAATTGGTAGTATAACCTCTTTTATTACTATCCGATTTTAAAGATGTATCTTTCTCTATTACAAAATCTTCAATATGTTCCCTATATGTCATAAAGACCTTTAGGTAGTTTTTATCGATAACTTTTGATGGTATGGATGCAATATTAATGAATTCGGTATCCTTTAAAGTTTCGTTTTCATAATTTCTAGAGTCTGCATAAAACGATGTAGAATTATTTAAATTTAATAGGTAACCAGAGTTTTTATAATAAGAATCTGTAATTAGTGCTAATAGAATGTAGATGGGAATCAGTAATATAACAACTCTTTTGCCTAATTTGTTATCCAAGAAATTGTAGGCCAAAGGGCGATATAAGAAAGAGAAAGTAATTTTACTAAATACCCAGTAAATTGGAAAGTACAATTTGGAAGTCCATCTTTTTTTCTTGAGTATACCTTGACCGAAAAAATCAACCATTACAAAAACAGAGGCCAATAAAAATAGAATTTCAATGAAACTTCCCAAAACTTCAAGAATATTTTCCGGAATAAACGTTAAAGTGGCAAGTGTCTCGGAAAACAAATAAAGCGTAAAGAAAGCAGTAAAAATGCCTGTTATATAAAATATAAGAAGAAAAGAAATTGCAAATAATACGCTGCAATAATTCTCTAACCTTGCTATATATAAATCAAATGAACCTACATTCTTTTTTAAGTAAGAATCAAATTTTTCGGAGTAATTGAGTTTCTGGTAATCAATATCGCCAGAAACATATCTAAGGCCTATGGCACCTATCCATAGACCTCTAAGCAGAACGTGCAGTATAAGGTTGAAGGTTAGTATACTGCAGCATATTAAAACTAACTGAAGGGCATTGGATTGTAAATCTTGATCGCTCAATGCCAATTTAAAAAGCTTAATCTGTAATGGCTCATAGGCCATAAGTAACCCATAAATAGCAAACCCGGATATAATTAGCTCCAACTGCCAACTCTCTTGTTGAAGCTTATCTAACCATTTTTTAAAATCAGGACTAGTGTAATCCATATACTTACATATTTTTACGGAAGATATGAATTTTAACAAGAAAAAACGCCCAGCCGCTGAACTCAGCAATTGGACGTTTTGTAAGTGTATTTATTTAAATTTACTTCACCATCTCGTAGCTACGCTTAATGAAGTTGGTTAATTCCTCACCTTTCAACAAGCCTTTTGAAAGACGGGCCAAGTCAATAGACTGACTGATTAAACGCTCACGTTTTTTAGCTGTTTTGGTATTCAATATTTCACCAACCAATTCAGAATTTGTGTTTACGATAAGGTTGTACATATCTGGCATAGCACCCATACCGAACATACCACCACCGCCGCCGGTTTGTTGCATCTCTTTCATACGACGCATAAACTCGGGCTCCGTAATTATAAAAGGGGAAGCATCACTATCCATCGCTTCCAATTGAATGGTGTAGGTTTTGTCTTCTATAACCTCTTCTAGATTCTTTTTGAGCGTTTCTTTTTCCTCATCGGATAATTTAGAAATCTGAGTATCCTCCTTTTTGATAAGGTTGTCTAAATGATCTGCATCAACACGTGCAAAAGAAACCTTCTCCTTGGAAGTTTCCAGTTTTTGCATTAAGTGGCCAATAATGGGAGAATCCATCAAAAGAACCTCATAACCTTTAGCTTTTGCAGCTTCAATATAACTATGCTGCGCAACTTTGTCAGATGCATATAGAACAACTAGTTTATCGTCCTTATCCGTTTGAGTTTCTTTAAGGTTTTCCTGTAATTCTTCAAAAGTAAAATACTTTCCATCTACGGTAGGGTAAAGGGCAAATTTATCTGCTTTTTCAAAGAATTTATCTTCGCTAAGCATTCCGTATTCAATAACTATTTTAATATCGTTCCACTTTTGCTCAAATTCTTCTCTGCTGTTTTTGAAGAGCGAATTTAATTTATCAGCTACTTTTCTAGTGATGTAGGAAGAGATTTTCTTTACAGCTCCATCTGCCTGAAGGTACGATCTAGAAACATTCAAGGGAATATCCGGAGAATCAATAACCCCACGTAACATGGTCAAGAATTCCGGTACAATACCTTCTACGTTGTCTGTAACAAAAACTTGATTTTGGTATAATTGAATGCGGTCTTTCTGAACGTTGAGATCGTTTGTTAGCTTTGGAAAGTAAAGTATACCTGTAAGGTTGAACGGATAGTCTACATTTAAGTGAATGTGGAACAAAGGCTCCTCAAACTGCATAGGATACAGCTCACGGTAGAAATTTTTGTAATCCTGATCTTCTAAATCCGCAGGTTGTTTTGTCCAAGCTGGGTTAGGGTTGTTGATAATATTGTCTACTTCTTGGGTAGGAGCAGGATCCTCTTCCTTTGCATCTTCCGGCTTGGGTAGTGTTTCCGTTTTCATTCCGAACTTGATCGGAATAGGCATAAACTTATTGTACTTGTTTAAGAGTTCACTAATACGGTTTTCTTCTAAAAATTCTGTAGAATCATCAGCAATGTGCAGAATAATCTCAGTTCCGCGCTCTTTTCTGTCTCCTGGTTCCAAGGTAAAGTTTGGTGAACCGTCACAACTCCATAATACAGGTTCAGCATCTTCTCTAAAGCTTTTAGTACTGATCTGTACTTTATCCGCTACCATAAAAGCAGAATAGAAACCAAGACCAAAATGACCAATGATACCAGAATCTTTAGCACCATCTTCGTACTTGTTCAAGAATTCTTCAGCACCTGAAAAGGCAAGCTCGTTAATGTATTTTTTGACTTCGTCTTCGGTCATACCGATACCTTGGTCAATAACATGTATTTTTTTTCCTTCTTTGTCAACTTTCACTTCGATCATTGGTTGGCCATACTCAACTTTGGCCTCGCCTATAGAAGTTAGGTGTTTTAATTTTAAGGTAGCATCCGTTGCATTGGATATCAGCTCTCTTAAAAAAATCTCGTGGTCACTGTACAAAAATTTCTTTATCAGCGGAAAAATATTCTCCACCGAAACATTAATCTTACCTGTAGCCATAAATTATAAATTTTATAAATGTTCTTGCTTTAGCTTGAACGTAGTTTACTAATAGTTTTTAATTCTTCGCCTTGGAAGAATCCTGGCAGTATATACCTGTTATCCTGGTTGTCAAAAAAAATACCACATCTTAAGACTGTGACAAACTGACATATTCTATGACGAAATAAACACTTACAATATTTTTGTTTAATTTATTTTCAAATAAGTTAAACATTTTATATCTTTGGGTCAGATGTGATTAAGATTGCTATGAGAGAGAGATTTTTCGATCAATATCACGTTTATAATCATTTATTGGTTAGGTTGTTTTTAAACGTGCTTTCTCAAGAAAGCACGTTTTTGTGTTGTAGATTAAAATTGGTATACCGTTAACAGTGAATACGGCTCTTTAGACGTATTTTTACTATATAAAAAACAGTTCAAAATGGTGGCAAAAGCAAAAGCAAAAAAAATTACGGAAGATAATATTATAAGTATGTACATGGATTATGTTTTGGAGCATGAAAGTGTTCCCAAATCCATTTATAAGTTTTGCAAGGAAAATAAAATACCAGAAACGGATTTTTATGCATTTTTTGGTTCCGTAGAGAGTTTGCAAAAAGACATTTGGAATAAATTCTATTCCAATACAGAAACGCTTCTACATAAGAACGCAGAGTTCGAAAGCTTTACGAACAAAGACAAAATGCTCACCTTTTTCTACACGTTCTTTGAATTGCTAACACTGAACAGGAGTTATGTGCTTTTTGCTTTAAAGCAGAGCAGTAGTCCATTAAAGAATTTGGAGCAGTTAAAAGATTTACGCAAACACATTAAAGGTTTTGCTACAGGCCTTATAAATGATGCCAATGCGGATAAAAACCTGAAAATCACTAAATATAACCCGCAACTTTTTTCAGAAGGAGCGTGGTTGCAGTTCTTATTTGTACTTAAATTCTGGATGGATGATAATTCTGCAGGATTTGAAAAGACGGATATGGCCATTGAAAAATCAATTAATACCATTTTTGACATTTTTGATAATACCCCTTTGGAAAATATTTTGGACTTTGGAAAATTTCTTTACAAGGAAACATTTGCATAGGTAATAGGAAAGTCTCATAAAAAAAAATATATGAAAACACTTGATAGTATACCCACCGGTAAGATAGAAAGAGCCAGCAAATTGGTAAAAACAGGTGTGAAGATAGGGGGCAACTATGTAAAGTATTTCGGTAAAAAACTGGTAAATCCGGAATTGGATAAAGATGAGCTGAACGAGAGTAATGCAGAAGATATCTATGACGGATTAAAAAGTTTGAAAGGTAGTGCGCTGAAAGTGGCACAGATGCTTAGCATGGAGAAGAATATCTTACCTAGGGCATATGTAGATAAATTTTCTCTTTCTCAGTTTTCGGTACCACCGTTGTCCGCTCCGTTAGTGCGAAAAACATTTAAGAAATATCTAGGAAAGTACCCGGAAGAATTGTTCGATACTTTTGAAAAAGATAGTATAAATGCCGCCAGTATTGGTCAGGTACACAAAGCTACGAAGGATGGTAAGCAATTAGCTGTAAAAATTCAGTATCCGGGTGTTGCACAAAGTATTTCTAGTGATCTGGCTTTGGTAAAGCCTATTGCTATTAGAATGTTCAACCTTCAAGGAAAGGATTCCGATAAGTATTTTAAGGAAGTAGAGAATAAGCTTATTGAAGAAACCGATTATTTTCTTGAGATTGACCAAAGCATGAGCATAACGGATAGCTGTTCGGTTATAGAAAATCTTCAATTTCCTGATTATTACAAAGAACTGTCTAGTGAGCGTATCATTACTATGGATTGGATGTCCGGCCAACATTTAAGTGAATTTACCAACAAGGATTTTACGCAAGAAGTAGGGAATAAACTGGGGCAAACACTTTGGGATTTTTATATGTTTCAGATACACGGACTTAAAAAAGTACATGCCGATCCACATCCTGGAAACTTTTTGGTAAGTGAAGACCACACCTTAATTGCAATAGATTTTGGATGTATCAAAGAAGTACCTACAGAGTTCTATGTGCCTTATTTTGAATTGGCTCAAAAGGAGAATATAGAGAATGATACCGTTTTTATGGAAAAACTGTACGAGTTGGAAATTCTAACGGAAACAGATTCCCCAGAAGAAATCGTATTTTTTAAAGCACTTTTTAAAGAGATGCTCAGTCTTTTGACCTCTCCATTCCATGAAAATTATTTTGACTTTGGTGCAGATGATTTTTGGGATAAAATTGCTGATTTAAGTGAGCGTTATTCCAAAGACAGTACTATACGAAAAATGAATGGCAATAGGGGTTCTAAGCACTTCCTTTATATGAATAGGACCTTCTTTGGTCTTTATAACCTGCTACATGACCTAAAAGCTAAAATTGAAGTAAATAGCTATAAGCAATACCTCTCTTAATTGCGAGTATGTTAAAATTCATGCTATTTATTTTGCTTATCTTAGAAATTAACGGGTTACTTTGCAGTATGGTTTAAAGCAGTAGCTTTTTAAATTTTAAAAAACCTTCTATGTACAATTCAAAAATAACGGGACTAGGATACTTCGTGCCCGAAAACGTAGTGACCAACGATGACTTGGCCAAGGTAATGGATACCAACGATGCATGGATCCAGGAACGAACGGGTATTAAAGAAAGAAGACATGTAGTAAAAGGTGGCGATACTACCACTACAATGGGTGTGAAAGCCGCTAAAATTGCTATTGAACGTGCTGGGATAGATAAAGACGATATAGATTTTATTGTTTTTGCTACCCTTAGTCCGGATTACTATTTTCCTGGCCCAGGTGTTCTAGTACAGCGAGATTTAGGTATAAAAACGGTAGGCGCCTTAGATGTAAGAAATCAATGTTCTGGTTTTATTTATGCCTTAAGTGTCGCAGATCAGTATATTAAAACGGGTATGTACAAGAATATACTTGTTATTGGTTCTGAATTACATTCCCATGGGTTGGATATGACTACAAGGGGTAGAGGTGTATCTGTAATATTCGGAGATGGAGCAGGGGCTGCTATATTGAGTAGAGAAGAAGATAACTCAAAAGGGCTTCTTTCCACTCATTTGCATAGTGAAGGCCAACATGCCGAAGAACTATCCTTAATTGCACCAGGAATGGGAAAACGCTGGGTTACGGATATTATTGAAGATAATGACCCTAATGACGAATCGTATTATCCATATATGAACGGTCAGTTTGTATTTAAAAATGCGGTTGTACGGTTTAGTGAGGTTATTATGGAAGGGTTGAAAACCAATAATCTAACTCCCACAGACATAAATATGCTGGTGCCTCACCAAGCTAACTTGCGTATTTCTCAATTTATCCAAAAGAAATTCGGTCTAGGAAATGATCAGGTTTTCAATAATATAATGAAATACGGTAATACTACCGCTGCTTCTATTCCCATAGCACTAACAGAGGCTTGGGAAGAAGGAAAAATAAAAGAAGGAGACGTTGTAGTCTTGGCCGCATTTGGTAGTGGCTTCACTTGGGGAAGCGCTATTATAAAGTGGTAAGTATTTTATACACAAAACCCCAATGTTTCCATTGGGGTTTCTGTCGTTGATGCTACTATACTAAACACTAACCATTAACTATAAACATATAGTATTATCACCGACCTAACTTATTGTGTTGTCGTTCTATTTCAACCGACTTCAGTAATAGACGATATTTTTACTAAAAAGTTACACTTTAAATGAACTTTAACATCATATTTAACATATGAAAGATACCCTAGTTTTTGGCGCTTCTCTTAAAACAAATCGATATAGTAATCTGGCCGTAAATAGGCTCTTAGACCATAAAATCAAAACTGAAGCGTTTGGTTTGCGCGAGGGCAAAATCAGGGAAACACAAATAAAGACCAATTTAAGTGATTTTCAAAATATTCACACCATTACTTTATACATAGGACCAGCTCGTCAGCCTGAATATATCGACAAAATCCTACAATTAAATCCTAAAAGGGTGATTTTTAATCCGGGAACGGAAAATCCCGAATTCTTCGCATTACTGCAAAAAGAAGGGGTTGAGGCAGTTGAAGCATGTACTCTGGTACTTTTGGCTACAGGACAATATTAAAGATCGATGAAATACATGTAAGTTTTTTCCTATAAAACTTTAACGTTTAGGAAGTTACATTTTTATCCGATGAAGGGGAATTATTTTTGTCACGGATGATATAAAGTCCTATAAATGTCAAAATACCGTTCAAAGGTAGTAATTCATATCCAATTTTATAACCTCCCAAAAAATCTGCAGGAAGGTTGGCAAAACCTATGATGGAAAGAACGGATATAAGGGCTACTAACCATACATAATTGTCCTTAACGGCATACTTTGTGAAAATACCAAAGCTAAATAACCCTAGTAACGGACCGTAAGTGTAGGTGGCTACTGTTAGAAGACCGTCAATAACGTTTCTATCCAAAATGTATTTAAATAGGATTACGGTCATTATCAATAAGATACTCATACCTACGTGAGTGCTCTTTCTTATTCTATTTTGATCCTTATCTGGCTTTTCATCAATACTTAAAAAGTCTACACAAAAAGATGTGGTTAATGAAGTTAAGGCACTATCTGCGCTACTGTAGGCAGCCGCAATTAGGCCAAGCATAAATGTTATGGCCACTACCATTCCCAAACCGCTATTAAGGGCAATTTCAGGAAATAAAAGGTCGGGTTTTGCCTGTCCATCCATTAAGGGGACTGCAATATTGAATTTATTGGCGTAAATGAATAGCAGCGCTCCTAATAACAGAAAAATAAAATTTACTACAACGAGCACTACGCTAAAGGAAACCATGTTCTTTTGGGCATCTTTAAGAGAGCGACAGGTAAGATTTTTCTGCATCATATCCTGGTCAAGACCCGTCATGCAAATGGTAATGAACATACCGCCAAAAAAGGACTTTAGAAAATGGTTCTTTTCATAAAAACTATCGGTAAATATAATTTGATTGTATTGCTTTAATTCATCGGAAGAAAGAAATTCAGCGAAACTCCAATCTAATTTTTGATTGATAAAGTAGATGCTCAGCCCAACGGATAAAAGCATAAAGGCAGTTTGTAGCGTATCCGTCCAAACAATAGTTTTTATCCCACCTCTAAATGTATAGATCCATATCAATAAAATAGATAGAATAACGGTCACCTCAAATGGCACGCCTAACTCATCAAACACAAATTGCTGCAGCACAATAGCAACTAGAAAAAGTCTAAAAGCAGCACCTAGTACTCTAGAAATAAAGAAGGATACAGCACCTACTTTATAGCTTATGGTTCCAAAACGCTTCTTTAAATACTCATATATTGAGGTTACATTGAGCTGATAATATATAGGTAGCAGTATAAACGCAATGACAAAATAGCCTGCTAGATAGCCAAAAACAACCTGCATATAACTGAACCCCGAAGCTTCTACCCATCCAGGTACGGAGATAAAGGTGACTCCGGATAGGGATGCGCCCACCATTCCAAAAGCAACCAAATACCACGGTGATGATTTTCCGGCTTTGAAGAAATCAACATTGGAGTCGTTTTTTCCCGTAAAATAAGATATTAATAAAAGTAAGAGAAAATAAGCACCTATTAAGATTAGGATATGGGTGGCGGTCATGTAATAAAATTTAAAACCAAAGTACAAAAAGTAAAAATAGTACGTAATTTTGTACCTATGGATTTTTCTTCTAAACTTCTCGAAAATGCCGTTTATGAAATGTCGCAATTGCCGGGAATAGGCAAACGCACGGCACTTCGCTTGGTACTCCATTTGCTTAAGCAACCTACGGAACAAACAGAAAGACTTTCTGGTGCACTTTTAAATTTGCGCAGTGAAATAAAATTTTGCGAAAACTGTCATAATATTTCAGATGTGGCCTTATGCGAAATTTGTGCCAACCCTAAGCGAGACAGAAGTTTGGTCTGTGTGGTTGAGGATATTCGTGATGTAATGGCAATAGAAAATACAAGCCAATATAAAGGGTTGTACCATGTTTTAGGAGGAAAAATATCACCCATGGAAGGTGTTGGTCCGCAAGATTTAACCATTAATTCTTTAGTTGATAAAGCCAAAAAAGGAGAGGTCAAGGAGTTTATTTTTGCGTTGAGTTCTACAATGGAGGGTGATACCACAAATTTTTATATTTATAAGCAATTAAACGGTCTAGACATAAATACCTCTACTATAGCTAGGGGGATAGCAGTTGGTGATGAATTGGAATATGCCGATGAGGTAACACTGGGACGGAGTATTTTAAACCGAATTCCATTTGAAGGTTCGCTGAAAGCGAATTAAAAATGTGATAAGTTTAACTGATGGGTGTTTTTTTTGGTATTTTTGCGACAAAATTAGAGTAAAAGCAGTCTAAAATAAGAATATGTCAAAGTTTGAACTGAAATTACCGAGGATGGGAGAGAGTGTTGCAGAGGCAACGCTAACTACTTGGTTGAAAGAAGTTGGTGATACTATTGAGTTGGATGAACCTATTTTTGAAATAGCTACCGATAAAGTAGATTCAGAGGTTCCAAGTGAAGTTGAGGGTGTTTTGGTAGAAAAACTTTTTGATGTAGATGATGTGATCAAAGTGGGTGATACCGTGGCGATTATTGAAACGGAACAATCTGTTGAGACGGTTCAATCCGCAGCAATGGCCGCACCTAGTGAGGAAGAGAAATCTGCAGCCCTGGTAGAGGAAACCGTAAAGGTGGCAAAGGAAACGGTTAGTGCTCCTGTGCATCAGGTTCAAAAAACTACTTCCGATAGATTTTATTCGCCTCTGGTAAAGAATATTGCTAAACAAGAAGGGATTTCTGTTGCAGAGTTAGATACGATTCAAGGAACGGGAAATGAAGGTCGTGTTACTAAAAATGACATTCTTGCTTATTTAGAAAATGACAAACCTAAAAATACTGAACAGCCCATTGTAAAAGAAGCTGCTCCAGCGGTCGTAACGGCTCCCGTTACAAATAATAAACCTATAAAGAGTAATGAAGCCAATGGATCCGGTACAAGTACAACTGCGGACGGCGAGGTAGTTCCCATGAGTAGAATGGGTAAATTAATTGCCAAGCACATGGTAGATAGTGTTTCTACTTCTGCGCATGTTCAGAGTTTTATAGAGGTAGATGTTACTAAAATCGTTAATTGGAGAAATAAGGTAAAGAACGTTTTTGAAAAAAGAGAAGGCGAGAAGTTGACATTTACTCCCATCTTTATGGAGGCTGTAGCAAAGGCACTTAAGAAGTATCCTTTAATGAATATCTCATTGGTAGGTGATAAGGTTATAAAGAAGAAGAATATTAATATTGGAATGGCCGCCGCCTTGCCGGACGGAAATCTTATAGTTCCAGTAATTAAGAATGCAGACCAATTGAATTTGGTAGGTATGGCCAAAGTGATAAACGACTTGGCATCTAGGGCTAGAGAGAATAAATTAAAACCGGACGAAGTTCAAGATGGTACTTATACAGTTACTAATGTAGGTACTTTTGGCAGTGTTTTTGGCACACCAATAATAAATCAGCCGCAAGTAGGTATTTTAGCGTTGGGAGCTATCCGAAAGATACCTTCGGTTATTGAGACTCCGGAAGGAGATTTTATTGGGATAAGAAGTAAAATGTATCTGTCTCATAGTTATGACCACAGGGTTGTGAACGGTGCTTTGGGTAGTATGTTCGCTAAAGCGGTGGCAGATTATTTGGAAGCTTGGGATGTAGATAGAGAGGTTTAGGGATTGTGACTTTTTCCTATTTGTTGAAATATTCGCTTAAAAAAAAGAGTTTTTTTTAAAATCTGTGAATAATTTCGGTTTTTTACCAGCCTTTTGCTTTTAGTAGATTAATAATCTTATTTTCATGCGATAGACTAGTAATCAACAGGCTTTCCAAACCAAAATGCCAAACAGAAATTTTACAGCACGATTAGGTCGAATGCTACGTGTATTCTGCTTTGTTTTGTCCATTACGCCTATCTTTACCAATGCTCAAGAAGAGAGTGATGGCGAAGAGGCAAAAGCTCCTTTAAAATTATATATAGATTGTAACTGCGAAAAGAATTATCTACGGCAGGAAATTACATATGTCAATCACGTTCGTGATCAAGCGCAATCCAATATTAAACTATTTATTTATGACATTGCCAATGGAAGCGGTGGGCGTACATATATGTTGGAGTTTGAAGGTGTTGAGGATTACAAAGATATATTAGGTAAGCTTACTTATGACAGTACCGCAAGCATGACTGATGATGAGGTACGGAAGGGACTTCTCAAAAAAGTACAGTCAGGATTACTTCAGTATGTTCTGGAATCGGATTTGGCGGAAAATATTACTTACACAGTTAACAAAGATGGACTGGCCGAGATTCAAGAAGTTGATTTTAGAGATCCTTGGAACAATTGGATTTTTGAAGTGTACGGAGAAGCCAAACTAAAAAGGGAATCCAGTCGGAAGGAGTTTGAGTACGAATTAGGTTTTCAAAGTGATCATGTAACGGAAAAAATAAGAATCCGTACGGATGTAGAGCTTAATCAAGCAAATAAGGAGTTCGTTAGGGACGAGGAAACTTTTACCAGTGAGCGCTTCAGGTATTCTGCTGATGCCAGTATTGTAGCTAGCTTATCCGATCATTGGTCTGCTGGCATTTTTGGTGGGATGCAACATAATACATTTACAAATCTAGATTTTAGGTACTACGCTAGGCCAGCTATCGAGTATAATATTTATCCTTATAAAGAAGTGCTTCGCAGAGAAATCGTATTCGCTTACAAAATAGGCTACTTTCATAACGATTATATAGAGCAAACCGTTTTTTTAAAGGAGGCGGAAGGTATTTTTAGTCATTCCCTAGATGTGCAGGTAAGATACCGTCAACCTTGGGGCAATATTTACGCCCGTTTAATCGGGTCTACTTTTTTGAATGATTTTACCAAGAATAGAATTCAATTGAACGGTAGTTTTTCTATACGTCTTTTAAAAGGGCTTGCTGCCCGGTTTTCAGGAAGGTTTGAGCTTATACGAGATCAAATTAATTTACCTGGTGGTGACGCTTCATTAGAAGATGTACTATTACAACAAAAGCAGATTGCAACAGACTTTGAGACCAGCCTGAGCGTAGGTCTTAGTTACACTTTTGGTTCTGCTTTCAATAATGTTATAAATACTAGATTGTAAGGTGTTATGTTCGTTAAGAAATGTAAGGATATGTTTTATTGATGCCTGTTAAAGATTATCTTTGTTAAAAAATTGCACAAAAGATGGAGCTTAACCTCACACGTCCCATTTGTTTTTTTGATTTGGAAACTACGGGTACGAACGTAGCCAAAGACCGAATTGTAGAGATATCTGTTTTAAAAGTTTATCCCAACGGGAATAAAGAAAGTAAAACCTGGCTGGTGAATCCAGAAATGGAAATACCTAAAGAGGTGATTGCCATACATGGTATTTCCAATGAAAAAGTGGCCAATGAGCCTACTTTTAAAGATCTTTCCAGAACCATTTACGCAATGATAAAGGATTGTGATTTAGGTGGTTTTAATTCTGATCGTTTTGATATACCTCTATTGGCCGAAGAAATGTTACGGGCAGAATTGGATTTTGATATGAAGAGTATGGTTTCCATAGATGTGCAAACTATTTTTCATAAAATGGAAAAACGTACGTTGGCCGCCGCATACAAGTTCTATTGCCAAAAGGACCTTACGGATGCCCATAGCGCAGAAGCGGATACCCTGGCCACCTATGAAGTGTTGTTATCTCAATTGGATAGATATCCAGATCTTGAGAACAATGTGAAAAAATTAGCTGAATTTTCTACACACCGTCAGTTTGCGGATTTTGCGGGTTTTCTAGGTTATGATAAGGATGGGGCCGAGGTTTTTGCATTTGGCAAACATAAAGGTAGAAAAGTATTGGATGTACTTGATAAAGAACCCGGCTACTTCGGGTGGATATTAAATGCCGATTTTCCCCTGTATACAAAAAAGGTATTGACACAAGTTAAATTGAGTCAGCTCAACAATAAGTTAGGTTAGGGAATTCTAAAAATGTTTAGATGAAAATTATCTGTATCGGTAGAAATTATACGGAGCATATAGAGGAATTGTCCAATGAGAGGCCAGACGAACCTGTGGTTTTTATTAAACCGGACTCTGCAATCTTACCAAAAGAACAAGATTTCTATATCCCTGAGTTTTCGAAAGACGTGCACTATGAAGTTGAGGTGCTTGTGAAAATAAAAAAAGTAGGGAAGCATATTAGCGAAAAATTTGCTCATAATTATTATGATGAAGTTGGTTTGGGCATAGATTTTACTGCCAGGGATTTACAATCAAAGCTAAAAGAAAAAGGTTTGCCTTGGGAAAAAGCAAAGGGTTTTGATGGTGCTGCGGTCATTGGAGAGTGGCTTCCCAAAACAAATTTTGAAAATTTAAACAACATGGAATTCTCTTTGTTGAAGAACGATAAAGAAGTGCAAAAGGGCAATACTAGTCTCATGCTGTGGAAGATAGATGAACTGGTCTCTTATGTGTCTCAATTTTTTATGTTAAAAAAAGGGGATGTAATTTTTACGGGAACACCAGCAGGTGTTGGTAGAATTGAAGCAAATGACTACCTTTCAGGTGTTCTGGGGGGACGCGAACTTTTTCACTTAAAAGTAAAATAATGATTTACAATCTTGATAAAATCAATGAGATGGCCGAAGGAGATGAAGATTTCATCAACTCCGTTATCTCTGTATTTTTAGAAGAAGTGCCTCAGGATTTAGAAGATCTTGAAATTGCGCTAAATGAACAAAACCACGATCAGGTGTACAAATTGGCTCATAAAATTAAGCCAAATGTAGATTTGCTAGGTATGGAGCAGACTCGTGCAGCGGCCCTGCAAATAGAAACGCTGGGAAAGGCGGAAGCCAATATGTCCGAGATACAGGTAGTTTTTCCAATGTTAAAAAAAGATATACACCAAGTGGTATCTGAGCTTAAAAAAGATTTTAATATCTAATGCTTGCCGAAATCATTACTATTGGTGACGAGATTTTAATAGGTCAGATTGTTGATACCAATTCCGTCTTCATTTCCAAAGAACTTAATAAAATTGGAGTATCTGTATATCAGATTACTTCAATACAGGATGATAAGGAGCATATTCTTCAAGCTTTGGCAGATGCCAGGAAAAGAGTGCAAGTTGTTATTATAACGGGTGGTCTTGGTCCTACGAAGGATGACATTACAAAACATACACTGTGTGAGTTTTTTAATGATTCTCTGGTAGAAGACAAAAGTGTTCTTGCCCATGTAGAGGAACTTTTTAAAAAGTACATTACCAGCACACCTATATCGGATATTAATAGAAAGCAAGCTTTAGTTCCTTCTAAGGCCACGGTTTTGCCTAATGCCTTCGGAACGGCACCTGGTATGTGGATACAGGAAGATGGAGTAGCATTTGTTTCTTTACCCGGAGTGCCATATGAAATGAAGAATCTGATTACGGATAAGGTTATTCCAAAAATCATTTCAGATTTCAAACGCCCGTATATTTTACACAAAACAGTAGTTACTTACGGTTTAGGAGAAAGTGCTATTGCCGATAAAATCGAAGATTGGGAAAATAACTTGCCTGAATTCATAAAACTGGCGTACCTACCTAATTTAGGTAAGGTAAGATTACGTTTGAGTGCCAAGGGACCTGATATGCAAATCCTGGAAAATGCAGTAGAGGAAGAGATTAAAAAGTTAATCCCTCTAATAGGTAACATTATGTACGGCACAGAAGATGAGGAAACCTTAGAGCAAGTTGTTGCCAAGTTATTAACCAAAAAAGGTCTGACTTTGGCAACGGCAGAAAGTTTTACCGGAGGTAAGATAGCAGAGCAATTAACGGCAATACCAGGAGCTTCGGCCTATTTTAAAGGCAGTTTAGTGAGTTATGCTACGGAAGCCAAGATAGATGTACTAAAAGTACCTAAAGAATTAGTGACAGCCTATTCCGTTGTAAGCGAAGAGGTAGCTAGTGAGATGGCTAAAAATGTAAAGCAATTATTCAAAACCGATTATGCAATAGCTACAACAGGTAATGCGGGGCCCACAAAAGGGGACTCGGACGCGGAGATTGGAACGGTGTTCATAGCTATTGCATCTCCAACGGGAGTTCATGCCCAAGAATTCACTATGGGCAACCATAGAGAGCGCATTGTAGAGAAGTCTGTAAACAAGGCTTTGGAGCTGTTGCAAAAAGAAATTTCAAAAATCTGAAATATTGTTTTGTGCATCCATAAAAATGATATAAATTTGCACCCTGTTTAAAGAAAAATCAGCGCGATGTCAAAAGTTTGTGAAATTACGGGAAAGAGAGCGATGTTCGGTAACAACGTATCGTTTTCTATCAATAAGACCAGAAGAAGGTTCAATGTCAATCTTTCTAAAAAACGTTTTTATATTCCCGAAGAAGACCGTTGGGTAACCTTAAAGGTTTCTGCAAAGGCGTTGAAAATTATCAACAAAAAGGGTATTTCTGCTGTATTGAAAGATGCAAAAGCAGAAGGATTGGTAAAATAAGCTAGAATACGATGGCAAAGAAAGGAAATAGAATACAAGTAATATTGGAATGTACCGAGCACAAAGAATCGGGACAGCCAGGTACTTCAAGGTACATTACTACCAAAAACAAAAAGAACACTCCGGAAAGAATGGAGATTAAAAAGTTCAATCCTATTTTGAAGAGGATGACAATCCATAAGGAGATTAAATAAGTTTTCGTCTTAACGAGAACATAAAAGCATATTAGTCATGGCAAAGAAGACGGTAGCAAGTTTACAGACAAGTTCAAAAAGATTAACAAAGGCCATTAAAATGGTTAAATCACCAAAAAGTGGTTCCTACACTTTTGTTGAGTCAGTTATGACCCCAGAAGCGGTTAACGAATGGTTGTCTAAAAAGTAAGATACTTTTACAGTATTACAAAGCCTCTTCATAAAGAAGGGGCTTTTTTTGTTTGTTTAACTCAGAGTTAGGGAAGTAGAGTGTACAGATGGAAGGAGTTAGGTTAACGGTAGTATCATTTTAAATAAAAAATTCCACCTTACTTTATTATCTTTGAGACTATTAATACAAAGAACACATGAGTTTATTCAAAAACATATTTTCTTCAAAGAAAAAAGAGAGCCTTGACAAAGGGCTGGAGAAATCCAAATCTTCCTTTTTTTCTAAACTTAGTAAGGCAGTTGCCGGCAAGTCAAAAGTAGATGATGATGTTTTGGATAATCTAGAGGAAGTTCTTGTTTCTTCGGATGTTGGGGTAACAACTACATTAAAAATTATTGACCGTATAGAGGCCCGTGTTTCAAAGGACAAATATATGGGCACTGATGAGCTGAATGCAATTCTTCGCGAAGAAATTTCAGGTCTTCTTTCAGAAACCAATGTTGGTAATCAGACAGAATTTTCAGTACCACAAGACAAAAAACCATATGTAATTATGGTAGTAGGAGTTAATGGTGTTGGTAAAACTACTACCATTGGTAAATTGGCCTATCAGTTTAAAAAACAAGGTTACAAAGTGGTTTTAGGAGCGGCGGATACGTTCCGTGCTGCAGCTATAGATCAGTTGCAGGTTTGGGCAGATAGAGTAGATGTGCCTATAGTAAAACAGAGTATGGGTAGTGATCCTGCTTCCGTGGCTTTTGATACGTTGAGTTCTGCGGTTAAGCAAGAGGCGGATGTGGTTATTATTGATACGGCAGGGCGTCTTCATAATAAGGTAAACTTAATGAACGAGTTGACCAAAGTGAAACGTGTAATGCAGAAAGTAGTTGATAGCACACCTCATGAGGTAATGTTGGTGCTTGACGGTTCTACCGGTCAAAATGCATTTGAGCAAGCAAAGGAATTTACAAAAGCTACAGAAGTTACTTCTCTAGCGGTTACTAAATTAGATGGTACTGCAAAAGGAGGAGTAGTAATAGGAATATCGGACCAATTTCAAATTCCTGTAAAGTACATTGGCGTTGGTGAGGGCATAGAAGATTTGCAGGTATTTAATAAGCATGAATTTGTTGACTCGTTTTTTAACGTATAGCAGGTTTAGTTTATAACAGCATTCAATTTTGCCCATAGTTCATTGTCAAAACTAGAAAGGCCTAATTGCGTTTCTCCTGCTGTTTCACCGCTACGCACAACTACCAAATTTTTGCTGGGTACCACATATATTTTTTGGTCGTTGGCACCTAATGCGGCAAATAGATCAGAAGGTGCATTTGGTATTAGATTACTTGCTATTACTTCTTGAGAAGTAGTTCCCATATAACTTTGTTTTCCATTAAGCCACCATAGGTAACCATAGCTCTTATTAAGTTCTTGAGAGGTAGAGATCATATCATTAAAATAATTCTCACTAATTAGTGCGTTACCATCCCATGTACCTTTATTTAGAGCAAGTAGTCCAAACCTGGCCATAGTGCGCGTGTTACTGTTATAAATGTTGAGTCCAAGAGCTTTGGTCCAATTTCCTTCCATGCCTATTACATCTTCGAGTTTTGTTTTGCCGTAATTTTGAAAGCCTACTCCTGTACTTTGAGAAATAATATCTTGAAGTAAGATAAAAGCGCCTTGATGGTAGGCCCATCTTGTTCCTGCATCTGAAGTATAATCAAGGCAATTTGGCAAGGTGCATACCCATGCGGTATAATCTCCCACATGGTCAGTTAGGCCCGAAGTCATAGTCATATGGTGTTTTATTGTGATAAGGTTTTCTTTTTCGGTGGATAAAGAGCTCCAGTTCATGCCTAGATGATCAGATGTTTTATCATCAATGTTGAGCAAACCTTCTTCTTGAGCTATACCGGCAATAGTAGCAGTCAAGCTTTTTGCGGCAGAAAACCAAGTCCATTTTGCATTGGCATTATGACCATTAAAGTACTTTTCCATTACGATGCGCCCATTTTTTAAAACTATAAAGCCTTTGGTCTCGTTGGCTTCCAGATACGAATACAGATTTTCTATTTCAGTATCGTTCCAATTGAGCTGGGCTATGGTGGTAGTTTCCCATTTATTATCCGTTATCGATGGGAAATACATTTCTTCAGATTCATTATCTATCTCGGTGGATGCAGAATCAACTTTATCTTTTGAACAGCTTGCGAGTACTATCAAAAGAAAGCTTAGTAAGAGAGTGGTTTTAAGTTTCATGGTAATGGTTTCTTATTGGACATCAACTTGTTACTAAAGTTTAACGCAATTCAACAAGAAATCGTACCAAAAGGAAGCTGTTCGTTCATCTTGTTGTATTTTTGCGCTCAATTTCTAGTTATGAGAACAAAATCGCAGAAGCAAAATAAAATCAATGTAGTTACTTTGGGATGCTCTAAAAACGTGTATGATTCCGAAGTACTCATGGGGCAGTTGCGTGCCAATGACAAAGAAGTGGTACATGAAGAGGAGGGTAATGTTGTTGTAATCAATACCTGCGGATTTATCGCAAACGCAAAGGAAGAAAGTGTAAATACTATTTTGGAATACGTTCAAAAAAAAGAAGCTGGTCAGGTAGACAAAGTATTTGTAACCGGTTGCCTTAGTGAACGTTATAAGCCAGATTTACAAAAAGAAATTCCTAATGTAGATGAGTATTTCGGTACTAGTGAGTTACCCAATTTGCTAAAAGCATTAGGTGCGGATTACAAGCATGAATTAATTGGTGAACGTCTCACGACTACACCAAAAAACTATGCGTATTTAAAAATTGCTGAAGG
>Ga0114952_1001466_pt1 | contig 19898 bp, 14 predicted proteins | sample SidtaG_2_FD_87303 | JGI IMG/M metagenome (GOLD analysis project Ga0114952, IMG submission 87303) | Marine algal microbial communities from Sidmouth, United Kingdom - Sidmouth_Asex2 metaG | ecosystem: Host-associated > Algae > Red algae > Unclassified | place: Sidmouth, United Kingdom | collected...
CGCGAAGGGGCGGGGCGATCGTGTGCCGAGTTTGTCGCGCGATCAGCGCCGCGTAGAACAGCGTCGCCGAGGTCAGCGTCACCGCGAGCACGCCCATCAGGGGGTAGAGCGTCGCGAACACCGGATGGCTGCGGTTGAAGTGCGATGGCTGGCCGACGGCGGCCGCCGCCGAAATCCAGGCGAGCTCGACGACGGTACAGGCGACGATCAGGGCGGTGAACAGCCGGTACCAGGGACGGTGTGTCCAGCGCCGCTCGATCCAGCCGGCGTACCAACAGAGCGTGCCGAGATAGATGGCGATCGCGACGTGGAACTTGATCGGCTTGACCCAGAGGCTGACGCCGCCGACGGTGCGTTCGTCGAGCCGTGCGAGCAGTAGCAGTGGCGGGACGCAGAGAAGGGCGATCAGCGCCGTCCGGGCGAGCGTCCGCTCCCGTGAGTACCAGTCGGCGACGAGGCGCGTGGTGGGAGCGGTGGTGAGCGCCGGTGGGGGGGGAATCATCATGGGTGTCACCATGGCACGGTAACGCGGCACGGTAGTCCGTCCCGGGGATGATTCTCGCTCGTGCCGAGGGCTGGTTCTCGCGCGCCCGGAGCGCGGGAGGCGAGAGGCTTGATCGGGGTTCGGCTTCAACGCTCGCGAACGTCCTCCGCGGTGGAGGGATCGAGCGCGAACTCCGCGATGTCGTCCAGCACGCCGTCGGCGAACGCGTCCTCGCCCATGAGTCCGAGCTTCAGGAGAAAGGCGAATCCCGGGTCCTGACCGTCGAAGTGTTCGACGCGCAGCAGTCCGTGGGCCGCGTCGGCGTAGGTCTCGACGTGCAGCGACGCCCGTGGCGGCGTCGGCACGAGCCGTCGGTAGGTCGCGCGCGACTCGTCCACATCGACGTTCGCGTCACGATCGCCGAACAGCGCGAGCACCGGCTGATCGATGCGGGCAAGCGCCTCGCTCGCGTCGGCGTCGATATTCGTCCGCACGAAGCGGTAGCGATCGCTCGACATCGGATCGCAGCCCGAGGGCAGGATGCCGCGCCGACACTTTTCCCGTTCGTGGCGCAGGTAGTCATCGTAGTCGTGCGCGCCCTCGAACAGAGCGAAGCCCAGCCGGTTCTGCGCGAGTGCCGCCTCGACGGTCGCTGAGTCCCGGCCCTCGCGTTCGAGCCGGCGGCGGGTGAGATAGTCGCTCTGTCGCTTCCAGTGGATGGCGCCCGAGACCAGTATCAGGAAGTCGGAGCTGCCCCCGCTCGCGGCGACCTCGGGCAGTACCCAGCCCGCCTGACTGAACCCGATCAGTCCGATGGAGGAGAAGTCGACCCCGGCGACCGACGAGCGGAGGTGTGCGACGGCATCGACGACTTCCTGCGCTCGCTCCTCCATGCTCTGGTGAAGCCAATTGCCGCTCGAGGCGCCCACTCCCGGCTTGTCCCAGGCGGCGCTCGCGATGCCGCGTCGCGCCAGATGGTTCCAGATCGGCGCGTAGTAGCCGTACGCGTCCGCCGGCAGGGCCCCGTCGCCGTGCACGAACACCAGCAGCGGTGGCGGCCGACCCTCCGGCGAACGCGGCAGGTTCAGCGTGGCGGCCAGGGTGTTGCCGCCGCTCTCGAAGAGGAAGGCGCGGCTGTCGCGGCTCGCGCCTGGATGCGAAAATCCGAGACAGCCGGAGAGCAACAGCGCCGCGACGAGCAGGACGCTCCGGAATCCGACCCGACCGCACGAGCTTGGCGTGACTCCGCTCATCCGCTGCCCCTCAGTAGGCCCGGTACAGCACACCGACGCTGAGCGTGCTCGGCTCGCCGATCACGGTCAGCGGGCTGTCGTCGAGCAGCTCGTCGAGCACGCGGATCCGCAGCGAGTGGAAGAGGCCCCAGTCGGGACCGAGGCGATAGTTCAGCGAGTAACCGACGCCCACGCCGAGCGTCGGCTCGTCCACCTCGAAAGCCGGGCGAGCGGTGCTGGTCTCGTCCTCGTCGACACCGTAGTAGTAGTCACCGTTGGCCTCGTCCCGGTACGTGGCGAAGAGGCCTGGGGAGAAGGTGAGCGTGTCGAGCCGCAGCGGGAGCTCGTAGCGAGCCCGCACGCTGTAGCCGTCGTGCGCGCCCTCCAGGTCCGCGTTCGCACCGATTTCGACGGTGCCCCATTCGCCACCGGCGATCAGCTTCAGACCGCCCTCGAGCGTGGGTTCGCGATCCTCCAGATCGGCCAGGTGCGTCTCGTCCCTGACCTCGAAGCCGTCGGCGGGCAACTCGAGCAGGGCGGCGAGTCCCCAGTACCCGCCGCCGCTCTCGCTCCCGAGTAGGTAGTAGCCGAGCTCGGGGAAGTCGACGTAGAGCCGCCCGTAGCTCGCGTAGAGCACGGGATAGCCCGCGGACTGACTCTCCGTGCTGAACTCGGTCTCGCCCTCGGTGAAGCTGCCTCCGAGCAACAGGCACGGGGCGTTCCCACGCTCGCCGACGACGCGATCCCGCTCGCTCGTGCGCTCGTCGCACAGCCCGCCGTCCGCCGCCGCGGCGGAATCGAAGGCGAACAACGCCGCGAGTGCTGCTGCCGTGGTTCTGACGATCATGGCGAGTACCTCGACGGAGGTCCTCATCCGGCGCCGAAGCGGGACGATCGCGCGCTGCATTCCCCCCGCTTCCGAGCCCATGCGTGCCGGGTAGCGGATCACGAGCAGCACCGGCGACGACGCGATCTGGGGCGCGGAGGGCTGGCTCGGGGCTCGGGACACGGCGGCCGCGGTAACGGTCGGAGGAGGAGGAGGGTGATTTTATAAAGCGGATAACCGTTCTCATAATGGATCGGCTTTCCCTCGTTTGTCAACTCCAGCAAGATCATCCCTTGCCGCCTTGCCGCCTTGCCGCCTTGCCGCCTTGCTGTCGGAGCCCCCGTGCGCACCAAAGACGAAGCCCTCCATCGCCGACGCCGCCACCAGATCCTGACGGCGGCCGCCGCCTGCTTCGCCGAGCGCGGCGTGCACCGCAGCACGATGCAGCAGATCTGCGAGGCGTCGGGCGTGAGCGCCGGAGCGCTGTACCGCTACTTCCCGAGCAAGGACTCGATCGTGGTGGCCCTCGTCGAGGCCGAGCGGGCCGAGAACCGCGAGTTGGTCGAGCACCTCGACGCCTCGCCCGACGTGATCGCGGGATTGCGCAGCGTCGCCTCCGCGCTCGTGGCGGCGTTGATGGACGAGCGCTACGGGCGGCTGTCGCTGGAGATCGGGGCGGAGGCGGCGCGCAACCCCGCCGCGGCCGCGGCGATCTCGGCGAGCGATACGGAGCTCAGGCTGGCACTGTGCGCGGCGCTCGAGCGCGGGCAGCGCGACGGGGCGGTCGAGGCGAGCCTCGACGTCGAGGCGAGCGCCTTCCTGCTGATGTCGCTGTTCGACGGCATGGCCGGACGCGCCTCCTTCTCGGTAGCGCCCTCGAAGAGGCGGCTGGTCGCCGCGTTCCGCGGGCTGGTGGTGCGTCTGCTCGCCCCGCGGGAGCCCTGATGCCGAACCCGCCCCCAGGTGTTCTGGCTAGGCCGGCCCCGTCCTTGGGCGGCCAGGGGAGGGTGGTTGCCTCGAGCCCCGCGCTCTGCAGCCGAGTGGCTCAGGAAGATCAGCGACACTGCCGGGAATTCGCTCGAGCGACCGCAGACAGGTTCGCTCTTTCACTCTACCCTCACTCGGCCGGGTCTGGCCTATCGAGCCGCTGTCGCCGATCGATGACTCAGCTGTCCCGGCCAACGATGGGCCCCGCTGCGGCAGGACCGACGGCGTCTCCGCCCGTAGGGGCGAATTTGCGGAGACCATCCCTGAGCCGTCGGCGCAGCAAGATGCTGCGGAGTTGAACGAGAAGGACAGCGACTGAAACGGACCTATCGACGATGAACCAGAGGACCCCATCCGCAGCCGACGACCTCGAGACCCGGAAGGGTTTCCGCAGTGCTCCCTATCGCATCGCCTCCCCCTCCCCTGTCTTCACCGTCGGCGTGACGGGTCATCGCGCCCTGCATGGGTCAGAGGATGCCGAGCGGCTCGAAGCACGGGTCGTGGAGCTCCTCGAGAACCTTCGTGGCCTGTGTCGCGAGCACGTCCCAAGCACCCGATGCCGTCTGCTCTCGGCGCTGGCTACCGGGGCGGACCAGATCGCCGCGTCGGCCGCGGTGCAGGAGAACGAGCGGGACGAGAGCGAGAAGCGCTGGTGCCTGCACGCGATTCTGCCCTTTGCTCGCGAGGACTACCGCGCGACGCTGAACGACGGGCTGAACGGCGCCGACACGGCGGACGTTGCCGACCAGAGCCAGCCGCGCTTCGACATGCTTCTCGAGCATACCGATCGCGTGCTCGAGCTCGCCGACTGGTCGCTGCCACGCGAGGCGGACGCCTCGGCGCGTGCGGCCTACTGGAAGAACCGGCGGCTCCATACGCTCGGGGAGATGCTGGTGCGCCAGTCCGACGTGCTGCTCGCCATCTGGCGGGGCACGCCGCCGGCGGGCATCGGTGGCACTGCCGACGTCATGGCCATCGCGTTGCGCCAGCGGATACCGGTCATTCGGATCGATCCGGACACGGGCCTGCTGTCACTCGTGTTGCCCGACGCCGGAATCGACGATCCGTTGCATCTGCCGACCGATGCGACGGCCGGGCACTTATCGGCTGACGAGCAGCAGGAGGAACTGCAAGGGGCGTTGGAGGAGCTCGTCGCTCGCGTGCTTCGCCCGCCCGTCGCACACGGTACCACCGAGCATTCGGAGCGCTCGGATACTCCTGGTTCGCACGATACCGTCACGCAGAGTGTTGCCGAACAACCGAAGCCTTCGGATACCCCCGACTCGCTCGACGCGCTGCTCGGTCTGAATCGCTGGCAGGACAAGAGCGAGCAAGCCGCTGCCACCACGCTCTGGTCGATCTACTCGTGGTTCGAACGGGCGGTGCTGCCGGGACGACGGGCGGATGGGACACGGGTCGGGCGTCCGCCGCTGCGGCTTCGCGTGGACTACCTCTCCGACGTATGGTGCCCACCCGATCACGAGCGCGCCCCGCACCTCGATGCGACGGACGAGACGCTCGGGCCGACGATGCATGCGGCCGACGCGATCGCGACGGCCCGCGGCCACGCCTATCGCTCGAGCTACGTGATCACCTTCCTCGGGGCCGTGCTCGCCGTGTGGCTCGGTCTCCTCGGCCTGTTCTCCGCACACAAGTGGTTCTTCGTAGGCGCCGAGCTCCTCGTGCTGATCGTGTTGCTGTGGCTCTACGGCCTCGCGCGGAGGAAGGCGTGGCACCGACGCTGGCTCAACGCCCGTCATCTGGCCGAGAGCCTGCGCGCCCTGCGCCCCCTCGCTTGGCTCGGCCTGGCGGGGCGTCGCGTCACCGGAGCGCGCGCTCGGTGGACCGCGTGGCTGAGCAACGCGGTCGTGGCGCAGTGCGGCATTCCTCATGGGAGGCTGACGCCCGGCGCGCTCGCCGACATCGCGTGCGAGCTCCGCTGGCATGTCGACGACCAAAAGGCCTACCATCGAGGCAATCACGTGCGCCTCGAGACACTGCATCACCGGCTCGACACGATCGGCCGGGGGTGCCTGTACGTGGCGATGATCACCGCGGCGCTCTACGTGGTGTTCTTCGATCCCTGGCACTGTTTCGGCGCGGCCTGGTGCACGGACGAGCGGCTGCAGGGCGTCAAGTACGTCGTGACGGTCATCGGCGCCGGTCTGCCGCTGCTCGCCGCGGCACTCGCCGGCATTCGTTATCAGGGGGACTTCGAGCGCTTCGGCAAGCGCTCGCACGACACGCTCGAGGCGCTCGACACGATCACGCGACGGCTCGACGATTTCGAACGCTGCGCGCGACGCACGACCTCGCCGGTCGATGCCGATACCCCGCCCCTGTTCGAGCGGCTCGCCTCGATCGTCATCGAGCTGGCCGAGATCTACGAGTCGGACCTCGAGGACTGGCGTTTCGTGTACGCCGCCCGCCCCAATCCGGATGTCGGATGAACGAGCGCCCAACAGCGCCGTCCGAGTGGGCGCAGCACGAGCCTCTGGGCATCGCCGATGCCACGCCGCCGGACGTGGCACCGGCGGTCGATAGGGGGCGGACAGCGGCGCCCGGGGCGGCACGACGGATGGCGATGCGCGAGGATCGCGATCGATGAACGCTCGGCCCCGTGCGTCGACCATCGTGCTGGTGGTCGCGGTGCTCGTATGCCTCCTCTTCGGGCTCTGGGGCTGGTCGATGCAGGGCGGCGCGCTCGGGCTTAGCCCGGGCGACGTGTTCTACCGTTCGCTGTCGGCACTGTGGCTGTCGGATCTGTTCCAGAGTGGCGCCCACTGGGGACACGACCCACGCGTCGAGATCGCCCGCTGGGCCGGACTGATCGCCTTCGCGATCGGCGCGACCAAGACGCTGATCGCGCTGCTCTCCGATCGTTGGGAAACGCTACGTGCCCGCCGTCGGCGCGGCCACGCGGTGGTGATCGGGCACGCGCCGCTCGCCACGAGCCTCGTGCACGGCGCCCTCGAGCGGGGTCTGGTGGTGCATTGGCTTTCGCCGTCTGCCGAGGCGATCGACGCGGCGCACCGACGGCTGTACTGCGCGAACGAGCCGTTCACGGTACCCGGTGCGCTCGAGCTCGGCCTCGTACACGCCACGTGGGTGGCCATCGCCGTCGACGAGGACGCCCGCGCGCTCGCCATGGCCCGACGGATCCGGCAGGTGCTGCCGGGTTCCGAGCGGCCGGCACTGCTCGCGAGCGTACGCTCGCCGTGGCTCGCGCTGCACGTCGACACGCTCGAAGGGACCGACGGTATCGCGCTGTTCTCCGAAGCGCAGATGGCCGTACGGCGTCTCCAGCGGCGGCATCCGCCGTTCCTGATTGCTCGGACGCTCGGGCACGCGCGCCTCCACAGCGTCATCGTCGGCTTCGGCGCGTACGGGGAGGCGGTACTGATCGAGACGCTGCTCTCGTCGCTGACGAGCGAGCTCGCGTGTCCACTGTTCACGATCGTCGACCCCGAGGCCGATCGCGTCAGCCAGCACCTCGCCCTGCGCTACCCCGAGCTCGAGGAGAGTGCCGAAATCCGGGTCGTCGCCGGTGCGATCGAAGGCGCCGGGGCGAACGTCGCGCCCTCGTCGCTGCACGCGATCGGCGAGGTCGCGCCCGTGAGTAGCTACCACGTGTGCCTCTCGGACGAAGACCGCGCCCTATCGGTCGCGCTCGCGCTCCGAGCACTGGCACAACGTGAACGCCGGAGTGAGGGGCCGATCCACGTACGCCTGTCGAACGCCGGGACCCTGCCGTCACCGCCTCCCGGCGCGTCGCGGCTCGAGGCCGGTCACCTGGTACCGTTCGGACTGCTCGATCAGCTCCTGCTCGAGACCGGTCTGTTCGACACGGACACCGATCACTTGGCTCGGCAATTCCACGAGGCCTACCGCCGTGTGGCCGCGCCCGAGAAGCGGGCCAACGTGCCGTGGGCGGATCTGCCTGAGGACCTGCGCGACAGCAACCGCAGGCTCGTGGCGCACATCCCGGCCAAACTCTCGAGCGCGGGCATCGACGTCGAGGCGTGGCTCGCGGGCGCGACGGGGGACGTGCCCGACACGTGGCCGACGATCGACGCAGAGCCAGACGCTGCGACGCTCGAGGCGCTTGCCGTGCTCGAGCACGAGCGCTGGATGGCTGATCGACGCATCAACGGCTGGCAGCACGGCGCCGAGCGCGCCGACGGCCGTCGTCGTCATCCGGATCTCGTGCCGTTCGAGCGGCTGTCGGCGGACTCGCAAAGCTATGACCGAACGATGGTCGCCACGCTCGTGAAGGCACTGCGCGACGCCCCTACGAGTGAAGGTCAATGAGTTCGCCTGGAAAAATCGCGGCTCCTTTGAACGAAGCCTTGTTCCACTCATTCTCTTGATCACTTCCACGTTCGCGTCCGGGGCGACAGCGTCATCCTCCATGATGGAGCCTCGCGCGTCGAAGGCACGCGGCTCGAGTCTACAACTCGTCGGACGTTGACGAAACGAGGAGCCACTACCGACCCGAGTAGATGCCGAGCCGAACAGCGGCAACGGTGGATGCGCTGGTGCCGGCGAGCCTGATCACGATGATCCTCGGCAGACAGCTGCTCGACGTTCGACGCCGACGCTTTCGAGAGCAACTCGTTCTCCCGAGGGGCGGCCGTGCACGTCGACGAGCGGAATCAGCCGCACGCGACGCAACCGCTCCATCGGCTGCATCGGCTCTCGGGCGGCGCTGCCGCAACCTCTATCTCTGCCGAGCGATTCACAACTTTCCCGATCCGTGTCGGACGGAGGACGTTCCGCGCTCCCGTGTCCGTTATAGCGCACAGGGCATTGACGCCCCGTAACCGAGAACCGCCGATGAACCGACGTTTCACGAACACCGCGCTCGCTAGCGCGCTCTGTCTCACACTCACCGCCTGCGGCGACAGCGGAGGTGACGACAATCCGGCGAACCCGAGTGGCGGCGGCTTGGAAGGAAGCTGGTTGAGCAGTTGCGTCCCCGACGGCGAGGGTGAATTCGATACCACCCTGCTCGAGATCTCCGGAAGAGACTTGACGGTCACGGTCACCACCTTCGAAGACCCGACGTGCACGCGTCGGAGTATCGGGATCAGTTCTGACGGCAGCCTGACGCCGGGAGAGCAGGTGCCGATTCCGGGCGAAGCCCCGGCAACGGAAGTCACGATCCGCTACGGCTCGGTAGCGCTCACGCTGTTCGAGGAGCAGAGCGTGCAGAATTTCAACGCGGCGGCGGCCTGCGGCCGTACTGACTGGAGCGTTGGCGTCAGTTTCGACGTGATCGGTTGCGACCTTGGTACCGGACCGCTCGTTCTTCCGGACGAGTACAACATCTATCGTGTCGATGGTAATGTCCTGCTGTTGGGGGACATCGAGGCGGACGGCGCCGGAGAGACGCCGCAGACGCGACCGAGCACGCTGGATCGGAGCGAACCCTTCGTCCGCACGACCGCGGGCTGACGACCGGATCGGCGGAAACCGTCGCGGCAGGGGGTGTCCCAAACCGCGGCTGATCCAGAGAACTTGGTAGGTTGCATATGCGGCGAAACTGGCGACCGCGACCAGCCCGAACGAAGCGACTCGGCGTGGCATTCTGCTCCGCCGGTGTCGCTTCAGCCTGCTTGTTCCGCTAAAAGGCTCGGACCTGTAACGGACGTGTGCGGTGAGCGTTGAAAGCACCAGTGCCTGGACGCGACCCTCGCACCGCGACTGACTCGCGCATGCCACGTTCCGCCAGATCATGTACGGGCGCAGCTCGTGCGCCCAGCACAGCTGGCGACGATCCGGCGGCACGTCCGCAGAACAGGCGTAGCCGTCGGTTACCAGCACGCCACCGGAGTCTCCCAGCAGCCCTCGCGCGGCGATCTTCCGACCTCTGCCGCCGGCCGTGAAGTAGCTCGCCTCCTCGCTCGCGAGCGCCCACAGCCACCCCGAACCGCGACTCTCGTGCCGGTTGTTGACCGGGTGGGGTGGCTCGTCGGCATAGGCGACGGCGAAGCAGCGGTCGCTCTCGGGGGTGAACTGCGCGAAAAACCTCAGGACCGCTCGACTGGCCCGCTCGCGCTTGCGAAGCTCGCTGACGACATCGGTGTCGATCGGGAACACGATGACTGTCGTCGTCAGCCACCATCCTCGCAAAGCCCTCGTCCGTGCAAAGCCCTCGTCCGTTCCGACCCGTGGGATCTCGGTCAGCGCCTCGGCAAGAGTGCGCCGTCCGGGCCCTCGCAGCACCTGGTCGAGTGTGGCGCGGTCTCCTACAAGCGTGTCATCGGTCCAAGGCTTCAGGCGGTTCGGAATGCCGTGCAAGAGGCAGCGCAGCGAGCGCTTGGCGGCAAGATCCACCGGCCGATCGAACAGCTCGGCGACCCCCAACCGCTCGCACAGCTCGACCAAGCGCACCTGGTCGATCGGTCGATCGCCGATTCGGTGCTCCCGAGTCGTTGCCATGCGCCCCATTCCCGCATCCTCATGCTGTAGCGAGAACGTATCGACGCCTCAAAGCCGCGTCACGGCTGCCGCGGCTACGCTCCACTGACGCGCCGAATCATCGCTTCGAGCGGACCGCGACCGAGCCGTCTTCGCCAGAGCGAGCACCCCGCGATCACGATCGTGCCGATGCCGAAGCCGACCAGAACGGCACCGGGCATGCCGACCCGACCGCCCACGGCAAGCCCGTGGGCGCCGAAGATCCAGTCCGCGAGCGCGCCCTGGGCGACGTAGCCGGTCGCCGACAGGCATCCCGCGGCGGCGATCGGTCTCGCGCGCAGGCCGCGCTCGACCAGCAGGGCGACGGCGAGGGCATACAGCACCGCGAGCGAGGGGGCGGCGAGCGCGAGCATGCGTCTCGCGTGCCGTCGACCGAACGCGATGCCGCGGCGCTCGGCCGAGGCGAGGGCGGTGCCGAAGCTCCAGCCGAACAGGAGCGAGAACAGCACGAACGCATTGCCCTGCACCAGCAGCGCGACGGTGAACGTGCCGAGCGAGTCGAACGTCCCCGCGGGCAGGCTCGTCGGGTCGAGCCCCGCTTGCAAGGGCACGTTGACGAGGCCGATGCCGAGCAACGCGGTACCGCGTAACAGATCCGGCGCGGTGGCGCGGGCGCGCGACAACGGGGCATCGCGCGCGCGCTCGGACCAACCGGTGGTTGAGGGTGTGACAGGCTCATATTATTAAAGCGGACGACCATTCTCATAATGGAAGAACTGATCGAACCGATCAACTGTTGAGAGAGTCGTTCGTCCACTCGCATGAGGGGTGCGCTCGCGCCCGGAAGGACGGCGCCCAGCTGGCCGGGATCGCTGCCCTCATCGCGCTCCGTGCGATCTTCGAGTCGCACGCGACGGACGTAGACCACCGCCTCGCGTTGCCTCTCCCGTGTCGCTCGCGCGCCGGATCCTGCAGCGCGACGGATGGCGCTATTCTCGAGAAGCTGTGACGAGCGACGAACCGCGTTCCGCTACACAGCGCTCCGGCGCTCTCGCCGCCACGCCGGCCAGGCAGGTGTCCGGCCGAGTCTGCGGCGCCGGGCTCGGCGCCGAGCACCGCTCGGGCGGTCCCGCCACGCGGCCGGTCTCGTCAGCCGAGCCCGAGGTAGCGTCGGATCAGTCCGGCGTCGGCACGCACCTCGGCACCGGTGTGCGTGCCGCGCGCTGTACCGTGCTCGACGAAGGTGACCGCGTCGGAGATGTCGAGCACCTCGTCGAGACGTTGCTCGACGAGAAGCACGGCGACGCCGCTCGCGGCGAGCGCGCGGGCGGTCTCGCGGATCGTCTGCACCATCGACGGCTGCAGGCCCTCGGTCGGCTCGTCCATCAGCAGGAGGCGCGGACCGACGGCGAGGGCGCGTGCCGTCGCGAGCATCTGCTGCTCGCCGCCGGAAAGCGTGTCGGCACGCTGTGCGAGGCGCTCGCCTAGAACGGGGAAGCGCGCGAGGATCTCCTCTCGGATGGGGCGGGCGGTGCCCTCGCCGTTCGCCTCGGCGCCGGGCGCCCCGGCGGCGATGTCGAGGTTCTCGGCGACGCTGAGCGCGCCGAACAGACGCCGCCCCTGCGGGACATAGCCGATACCGAGACGCGGGCGCGCGTGGGCGGGCTCGGTGGTGATGTCGGCGCCCGCGAGCAGCAGCCGGCCCGCCCGTGGCCGAACGAGCCCCGCGATCGCGTGCAATAGCGTGCTCTTGCCGGCGCCGTTGCGCCCGGTCAGGCAGTGCACCGTGCCGGCCTCGACGGCGAGGGAGAAATCGCGGAGCACGACGACCTCGCCGTGTCCGGCGGTGAGGCCCTCGACGGCGAGCAGGTTCACCGGTGCGGGTGTCCGTCGGGCGCGGTGGAGCTTCGCGGCTCGGCGCCCAGCGTGTCGGCGAGGGGTGCGTCGTTCATCGGGATGCCGAGGTAGGCGTGCTGCACGTCGGCGTTCGAGCGGATCTCCTCCGGGGTACCCTCGGCCAGGAGACGCCCCTCGTGGAGGACCGACACCCGGCTCGCGAGCGCCATGACGACGTCCATGTTGTGCTCGATCAGGAGGATCGTGCAGCGCTCGGCGAGTCGCTCGACCACGGCGGTGAAGTTCTCGATCTCGGTGTCGCTCAGTCCCTGGGTGGGCTCGTCGAGCATCAGCAGCCGCGGCTCGCCGGCGGTCGCCATCGCCAGCTCCAGCAGGCGGCGATGGCCGTAGCTGAGCTCACCCGCACGACGCCCGGCGAGCGAGCCGAGCTCGAAGCGGGCGAGTGCCCGCTCGACGGCCGCCTCCCGCGCGCCGGCCGCGACCCGGCGCTGCAGCCCGACGATCACGTTGTCGCGCACGCCGAGCTCGGGGAACACCCGGGTGATCTGGAAGGTGTAGCCCATGCCGAGGGCGACACGGCGCGCGGGCGAGAGGGCGGTCACGTCACGGCCTTCGAACCGCACGGTGCCGCTGGTCGGGGTCAGCCGCCCGACGAGCATCGCCACCAGCGTGGACTTTCCGGCCCCGTTCGAGCCGATCAGCGCCCGGATCTCGCCGGCATGGACGGCGAGATCGACCTCGTCGACGGCGAGCAGGCCGCCGAAGCGGCGCGTCAGGGCGTGCGCTTCGAGAAGCGGGGTCGTGCGCGCGTCGCCGGACCGGGCCAGCGCGCCATCGCTCGCCCGCGCACGCGTGTCGTTCGGGTCGGTCACGGCAGCCATCGCCAGCGGTAGCGATGCTGCAGGGTGCCGAGGAGACCGCGCGGGGCGAGCAGCACGAGCGCCACGAGCACGGCGCCGACGACGAACAGCCAGGCGGTGGTGTAGCCGCTGACGATGTCGACGAGGTAGAACATCAACGCGGTGCCGAGCAACGGGCCGAGCACCGTCGCCGCCCCGCCGACGAGCACCCAGAGGAGGGCGAGGATCGAGTACTGGATGGTCGCGAAGCTCGCCCCGACGTAACCGAAGAGCAGGGCGTAGGCGGCGCCGGCCGCCCCGGCCATCAGACCCGAGAGCACGAAGGCGAGCAGCTTGTGACGGAACGGGTCGTGACCGAGCAGCTCGAGTCGCTCCTCGCTGTCGCGAAGGGCGAGCCAGACGCGGCCGGTGTCCCCGCGCACGAGCGCCCAGGCGATGCCGAGGCAGCAGCTGTAGAGGGCGAGGGCGAGGGCGAAGCGGACATCGCCCGAGCCGAGATCGAGCGCGACCCCCGCGGCGCGGCGCACGGTCGGGACGACGAACCCTTCGTCGCCGCCGGTGTAGCGGTTCCAGTGCAGGATCGAGAGGTAGCCCGCCTGAGCGAACATCATCGTCACGATCATGAACGCGACCCCCGTCGTCCTGAGCGCGAGCGCGCCGACGAGAGCGGCGAGCGTTCCGGCGAGCAGCACGCCGAGCAGCCAGGCGAGAACGGGATCGAGCCCGAAGCTGGTGACCGCGAGCCCCGCGCCGTAGAGTCCGGCACCGAGGTAGAGGGCGTGGCCGAGGCTCAGCAAGCCCGTGTAGCCGAACAGCAGGTTGTAGCCGGTGGCGTAGGTGGCGAGGACCAGGATGCGCGCGGCGTTCCCCTGATGGTAGTCGGGGAGGAGGGGGTAGAGGAGGGCGATCGCGAGCGGCACGGCGGCGTGCAGCGAGAAGCCCACGAGCTCGCCGCCGCGACGACGGCTCGCGCTGTCGTCGCCACCCGACCGGCCGCCCGGGAGCGGGCCCTTCTCCGGCGGGGACGGCACGGTTCTCATCGCGAGCGCTCCCCGAACAGCCCCTGGGGGCGGAATATCAGTACCAGGGCGACCAGCAGCGTGGCGAGGATCTTGGCCAGCGTCGGGGCGAAGAACACCGAGACGATGCCGTCGCTCAGCCCGATCAGCAGGGCGGCGACGAGGGTGCCACGCAAGGAGCCGAGACCGCCGACGATGACGACGACGAAGGAGAGCAGCAGCGGATCGAGCCCCATCAGGTAGTGCGCCTGCTGGATCGGTACGATCAGCACGGCGGCGACGGCGGCGAGCATCGCCCCGAGCGTGAACACCGCCGCGTAGACCCGACGCGTGTCGATGCCACCGACGGCGCGAGCCATCTCGGTGTCGATCTCGGTCGCCCGCATGACCAGCCCGGCACGGGTGTTGACCAGCACCCAGCGGGCGACGAGCAACAGCACCGCGGCGAACACGATGACCGCGAGCTTGTAGCCCGACCAGCCGAACCAGTAGAGATCGAGCCGGAGGTCGAACGGGGCGCGGACCGGGCGGGCATCGGGGCCGTACAGGGTCAGCACCCCTTGCTGAATCATGTAGAGCAGTCCGATCGTGGCGACGATGGTGGGCTCGGGTCGGTAGTCGAGGCGGCGCAGGATCAGCCGCTCGGCGGCGAAGGCGACGGCACCGGCCAGCGGCGGGGCGAGGAGCAGGGCGGCGACGAAGGCGACGGCGGGCGAGGAGATGCCGATCTCGGCGACGAGCGAGGCGATCCACCAGGCCGAGACGGCTCCGAGCATGTAGAACTCGCCGTGGGCGACGTTGACGATGCGCAGCACCCCGAAGACCAGCGAGAGCCCGAGCGCCGTCAGCGCGAGCACGGCGGCCATCAACAGGCCCTCGAGCGTCGCGAGCAGGAGGTAGGGGCCGAACTCCATCCCGGCGGCGGGGGTGGCGGACGCCGGAGCCTAGAACGCCTCGGTGGTGTAGTCGATCTCGTCCTCGTAGAGCCCGTCCTCGATGCTCGTGGTGTGCACCACGTCCAGACGCGGCGCGCCGCCGTCGCCCTCGTTAAGACGCGTGATGAACTGTCGGCCGAAGGCCTGGTGGGTGCGGCCGTTGAACGTCTTCGCGCCCTGCGGGTGCTCACGGCCCTCCTCGAAGCGCTCGAAGCCCTCGACCGCCTCGATCAGCGCCTGGCGGTCGCCGGTGCCCTTGTAGCTCGCCGCCTCCATGCCGCGGCGGATGACCATCAGCGTCTCCCAGACGGAGAACATGTGGCCGTAGGTGGAGACGTCGCTAGGATCGTCGAGACTCGCCCCGCTGTCGTCCACGCCGAGCCGTTCGCGGTAGAAGGCGTCGTGCTCGGAGCCGAAGGCGTAGCGCGGCATGCCTTCCCAGAAGTGACTGCCGAGCAGGGACTCGAGCCCGGGGCTGCCGATGTCGACACCTTCCAGCGAGTCGATGAAGCCGAAGATCTCCGGACGGCTGCGACCGAAGAACTCCCCCATCTCCTTGACGAAGGTCAGCACCGCCGGGCCCACCATCACGTGGTAGAGCACCTCGGTGCCGCGGGCGATGCGCGGCAGGTACTTGGTGAAGGAGCTCTCGGTGGGCGGGATGGCGATGACCTCCAGCACCTCCCCGCCTTGGGCCGCCATCGCCTCGGTGAAATTGTCGCGGTGGTCATAGCCGAAGGCGTAGTCGGGGATGACCATCGTGACCTTCTTGCCGAGGTTCTCCGACACCCAGGGGGCCATCGCGATGACCTGGCTCTTCACGTCGGTGATACCCGGCTGCACCGTCCAGCGGTTGAGCAGCCCCGAGGCGACGTGATGGCCTTCGCTGCAGACGAAATAGGGGATCTTGAGATTCCCCGCCCGCGCCGCCGAGGCGATCACGACGTTCGAGAACAGTGGCCCGAAGACGAGCTCGACCTCGTGCAGCGTGGCGAACTTCTCCACCACCTCGGCGCCGCGCTTGGGATCGGTGCCGTCGTCCTCGAAGACGAGCTCGACCGGACGTCCGCCGATCCCGCCGTTCTCGTTCACGTAGGTCACGGCCGCGTTGGCGACGCGCTCGTACCAGCGTCCGTAGGTCGCACCGATACCGGTGCGGTGTACCTGGAAGCCGAGTCGGAGCGGGGCATCGGTCGCGCCGTAGAGGTGCCCGGTGCGCAGCACACCGAGCGGCAGGGTGGCGAGCGCACCGGCCGCGGCGGCACCGCCGAGAAACCGCCGGCGGGACCTCGTCGCGCCGCCGGCGGACTCGGCCGTCGAGCTGGAGCCGGTGCGGAGGCGGACGTGCGGATCGGCTGGATCGTTCATGAAACGGCTCCGGTGCGGTCCCTCGGGACGAGGACGGACACGAGGTCGGGAATGGGGATTGGACAAGGAAGCGAGGCGGGACGAGCGCTCAGGGCCGAACGGCGCGGAGCACGACCACGCGCTGCTGAGCGGCGTTCGCGTTCTCGGGCAGCAGGCGTGCCTCGAACCCGCCCTCCAGACCGTTCAGCGCACGCACTTTCGCCGCCGGGAGGCCGCTCGCGACGAGGTAGTCGCGCACGTTCGTCGCCCGCTCGAGCGCGACCTCTCGGTTCACCTCAGGAGACCCCTCGGGGTCGGCGAATCCGAACACCGAGACGCCGCTGGCGCGGTTGCGCTCCTGGGCGACGAGCGAGTCGAGCACCCGTGCCGCGTCGGCGGTGATCGCGGTGCTGCCCGGCCCGAAGTAGATCTTGTACTCGACGCCGCGTGCGCCGACGAACGGCTCCACCGCAACGCCGTCCGCCGCGGACACCTGCTCGCTCGTCGAGGCGACGGCCTCGGAGCGTTCCAGGCGATCGAGCACGCGCTCCAGGCGCTGGTCGATCTCGTCGAGCCGGACCAGCGTCGCCGCGTCGCGCCGGGCCGCGGCGTTCAGCCGCCGCTCCAGGTCGTCGAGGCGGCGCTGCACGGCGGTGGTCTCCTCGCCTCCCGTCTCCTCGCCCGCTCCGATCTCGTCCTCAGGCCGTGCGCCGTCGATGCCCGCCGCCTCGTCGGTTTCGGGTGTCGCGGCGAGCGCCGCCGGCGGGGAAGGGCGGGTGTCCTCGGCCTCGTTCGCGGCGGGCGCGACGGCCTCGGTCGCCGCGGAGTCCGCGCCGGGATCCTCGGCGGCGAGCGTGTCCGTCGGAATCGGCTCGGCGGTCGAGCCGTCGGCGTCACCGGCATCCGGCGAGCGACCCGCCACGGCCTCCGCCTCGGCCCCTTCGGGCGGGCGGGGGTCGGCAGCCGAATCCGCAGGCGAGACGAACGGCAGCGGTGGAAGCCGATCGCGAACGGCGACGAGCTCGTCCTGCACCCGAGCGGCGACCGCTCCGGCCTCCCGCCGCGCGTCGGCGGGGGTACCCTCGGGGTAGGTCAGCTTCCACCACGACGCGCCCAGTCCGAGGGCGAGAAGCAGCAGCACGCTCAGTGTCTTCATCGGCGGACGGATGGTCTCGGGCGTCGTGACGGCGAGGGCGAGTGTAGCCCATCGCGCATCGCGCGCTCGACCCGGCGCGCGCCTCCGAGCGCCGCCTCGCTCTCGCTACCGCCCTTGGCCGTCGCTCTCGCGCTCGAGCACCAGTACGCCGAGCGGGGGCAGGGTCAGCACCAGACTGAAGGGTCGTTCGTGCTGCGGTTCATCGCGTGCCTCGATCGCCCCGCCGTTGCCCTGGTCGCTGCCGCCGTAGAGGGCCGCATCGGTGTTCAGGCGCTCGAGGTAGCGCCCCGCCTCGTCCACGCCGATGCGGTAGCCGGAACGAATCACGGGGGTGAAGTTGCAGACCGTGATCGTCGAGCGCGAGCCGTCGAGCGAGCGGCGGTAGAAGGCGACGATGCTCTGGGCGGCGTCCTGGCAGTCTATCCACTCGAACCCGCGCCCCTCGCAATCGCTCTCGTAGAGCGCAGGATGCTCGCGGTAGAGCGCGTTCAGATCGCGCACGAGACGCTGCACGCCGCGGTGCAGCGGCTGCTCGGTGAGATGCCAGTGCACGCTTCCGTCGTGCGCCCATTCGGCCACCTGCGCGAGCTCCGCGCCCATGAAGTTCAGCTTCTTGCCGGGGTAGGTGAACATCAGCCCGTAGAGCGCGCGCAGGTTGGCGAAGCGCTGCCACTCGTCCCCGGGCATCTTGCCGATCATCGAGCCCTTGCCGTAGACGACCTCGTCATGGCTGAACGGCAACACGAAGTTCTCGCTGAACGCGTAGATCATGCCGAAGGTCAGGCTGTTGTGGTGGTACTTGCGGTAGGCCGGATCGTGGCGCATGTACTCGAGCGTGTCGTGCATCCAGCCCATGTTCCACTTGAACGTGAAGCCGAGCCCGTCGGCCCAGGTGGGGTGGCTCACCCGCGGGAACGAGGTCGACTCCTCGGCGAACGTGATCCCGCCCTCGGCGTGCACGAGCTCGTTCATGCGCTTGAGGAAGGCGATCGCCTCGAGGTTCTCCCGCCCGCCCTGAGCGTTCGGAATCCACTCCCCTTCCTTGCGCGAATAGTCGAGGTAGAGCATCGAGGCGACGGCGTCCACCCGCAGAGCGTCGAGGTGGAACTCGCGAATCCAGTAGATCGCGTTCGAGTGGAGGTAGTTGGCCACCTCGCGCCGCCCGAAGTTGTAGATCAGCGTGTTCCAGTCCTGGTGGAACCCCTGACGGGGGTCGGCGTGCTCGTAGAGATGGGTGCCGTCGAACAGGCCGAGCCCGTGGGCATCGGTCGGGAAGTGCGCCGGCACCCAGTCCATGATCACGCCGATGCCCGCCACGTGGCAGCTGTCGACGAACCAGCGAAAGTCGTCGGGGCTGCCGAAACGCGAGGTCGGGGCATAGAGCCCGATCGGCTGATAGCCCCAGCTCGGGGTATAGGGGTGCTCGGTGATCGGCATCAGCTCGACGTGGGTGAAGCCGTTCTCGACGAGGTAGGGCACGAGCTCGTCGGCGAGCTCGCGGTAGGAGAGCGCTCGCCCCTCCTCCGTGCGCCGCCAGCTGCCGGCGTGGATCTCGTAGATCGAGATCGGCAGGTGTCGGGCATCGACCCCTCGTCGCTCGGCGAGGTAGTCCCGGTCGCGCCAGACGAAGCGGCTGGAGAAGACGATCGAGGCGTTGCCCGGGGGCTGCTCGAAGTACTCGCCGTAGGGATCGTGCTTGAGCGGCAGGAGCTGGCCCTCCGGCCCGAGGATCTCGTACTTGTAGAGCGTGCCCTCCTCGAGCTCGGGGATGAACATGTCCCACAGCCCGCTCCCGGGATGGTGACGCATGACGTGACGGCGCCCGTCCCAGTCGTTGAAGTCGCCGACGACGCTGACGCGCGAGGCGTTCGGCGCCCAGGTGCCGAAATGCACGCCGGGCACCCCCTCGAGCTCGGTCAGGTGCGAGCCGAGGATGCGGTAGAGCTGCTGGTGGGTGCCTTCGCCGGCGAGGTGACGATCGAGCTCGCCGATGCAGGAGGGCATCGCGTAGGGATCGATGATCTCCCACGTCTCGCTTCCGCGGGTGAGCTCGAGGCGGTAGCGACCGGCCGGTGGGGAGATCCGCGCGGCGAACACGCCGCGCTCCTCCACCCGCGTGAGCTCGATCCGGCGCCCGTCCTCGGCGAGCGCGCTCACGCCCGTCGCGTGCGGCTGGAACGTGCGCAGCACCGCCCGCTCGCCCTCCACGTGCTGACCGAGGACGGCGAAGGGAGCGGAGTGGCGGCCGTCGGCGAGGGCGGCCGCTTCGGTCGGGTCGATCAGGGGTGCGCTCATCGGATGTAGAGCTCCTCGAGGTAGCGCCGCGCGCTCTCGCGCCACGGGAAGCGCCGCGAACGGGCGGCGGTGACGATGTCGGCCCAGCCCTCGTCGTCGCGCTCGCGGAGAGCGAGCACGTCCTCGAGGCGCTCGAGCAGCGCGTCGGCCTGGGCGCCGATCGAGTCGCCGCCGAAGGCGAAGCCGTCCACGCCGTCGTCCACGGTGTCGGCGAGCCCGCCGACGGCGTGCACGAGCGGTGGCTGTCCGGCGCGCATCGCGAGCATCTGGCTGATGCCGCAGGGCTCGAACGCGCTCGGCATCAGGTACAGGTCGCCGTTGGCGAACAGCAGGTCCGAGAGGCGCGTCGAGTAGCGGCGAAGAAAGCAGAACGAGCGGTAGCGGGCGGCGAGCCGCTGGAAGAGGCGCTCGAGCACCGCGTCGCCGGTGCCGATGAGCACGAGCGCCCCGCCTCGTTCGTCGAGCCGCTCGAGCAGC
>Ga0114952_1001471_pt1 | contig 19879 bp, 21 predicted proteins | sample SidtaG_2_FD_87303 | JGI IMG/M metagenome (GOLD analysis project Ga0114952, IMG submission 87303) | Marine algal microbial communities from Sidmouth, United Kingdom - Sidmouth_Asex2 metaG | ecosystem: Host-associated > Algae > Red algae > Unclassified | place: Sidmouth, United Kingdom | collected...
AGACGTGGATGCGCTTGAGGCTGCAATGGCCGACAGTGCGGATTTGCAGGCATTGCTAACGTCACCGCTTTATAGCCGTGATCAGCAGGGCACCGCGATTGCAGCGGTTGCAAAGAAAATGAAGCTGTCACCAACAACATCAAACGTACTTGCGCTTATGGCGTCCAAGCGTCGTTTGTTTGTGTTGCCACAGCTGGTGTCCACGCTGCGGGCGCAGATTGCAGAACACAAAGGCGAAGTGACCGCCGAAGTGACATCTGCCAAGGCGCTGACCAAGGCGCAGTCTGACAAGCTGGCGAAGACACTCAAGGCGCAAGTTGGCGCCGACGTGAAGATCAAAGCGACCGTGGATGAGAGCATCATCGGCGGTCTTATTGTAAAAGTGGGCTCGAAGATGATCGATACGTCGATCAAATCCAAGCTCAACGCACTCCAGAACACTATGAAAGAGGTCGGATAACATGGCGATCCAAGCGTCTGAAATTTCTGCGATCCTGAAGGACCAGATCAAGAACTTTGGCCAAGAGGCCGAAGTGGCCGAAGTTGGCCGCGTACTGTCCGTCGGTGACGGTATTGCGCGTGTTTACGGGCTGGACAATGTCCAAGCCGGTGAAATGGTTGAATTCCCCGGTGGTATCCGCGGCATGGCCCTGAACCTCGAAGCTGACAACGTTGGCGTTGTTATCTTTGGGTCCGACCGTGACATCAAAGAAGGTGACGTTGTTAAGCGCACCAACTCTATCGTGGACGTTCCTGTTGGTGACGCGCTGCTTGGCCGTGTTGTTGACGGTCTGGGTAACCCGCTGGACGGCAAGGGCCCGATCAAAACAAAGACACGTGCTATCGCTGATTCAAAGGCGCCGGGCATTATCCCGCGTAAATCCGTGCACGAACCAATGGCCACTGGCCTGAAGTCCGTGGACAGCATGATCCCCGTTGGCCGTGGCCAGCGAGAATTGATCATTGGTGACCGTCAGACTGGTAAAACAGCGATCGCGCTTGATACGATCCTGAACCAGAAGTCGTACAACGACGCTGCAAAATCCGAGGGCGAAAAGCTTTACTGCGTGTATGTTGCGATCGGCCAGAAACGTTCCACTGTTGCGCAGCTTGTGAAAAAGCTCGAAGAATCCGGCGCGATTGAATATTCAATCGTTGTGGCCGCGACAGCGTCCGATCCAGCACCGATGCAGTTCCTTGCACCATATGCTGCGACATCCATGGCGGAACACTTCCGCGACAATGGCCGCCACGCGCTGATCATCTATGATGACCTGTCCAAGCAAGCGGTTTCTTACCGCCAGATGTCCTTGCTTCTGCGTCGCCCACCAGGGCGTGAAGCGTATCCAGGTGACGTTTTCTACCTTCACTCCCGTCTGCTCGAGCGTTCTGCGAAACTGAACGAAGACAACGGGTCCGGTTCTTTGACCGCTTTGCCGATCATTGAAACACAAGGTGGCGACGTGTCTGCGTTTATTCCGACAAACGTGATTTCGATCACCGATGGTCAGATCTTCTTGGAAACAGAATTGTTCTTCCAAGGTATCCGCCCAGCTGTGAACACAGGTCTGTCCGTTTCCCGCGTTGGGTCTGCCGCGCAGACAAACGCGATGAAATCTGTCGCTGGTCCGGTTAAGCTTGAGCTTGCCCAGTATCGTGAAATGGCTGCGTTTGCGCAGTTCGGCTCCGATCTTGATGCATCTACACAGGCATTGCTGAACCGTGGTGCGCGTCTGACCGAGCTGATGAAGCAGCCACAGTATTCGCCACTGACCAACGCCGAAATCGTCTGCGTTATCTACGCAGGTACCAAAGGTTATTTGGATGAAGTCGGCGTCAAAGACGTTGGCCGTTTCGAGGCTGGCCTGCTCAAGCACCTGCGTACAAACGCAAAAGACGTGCTCGACATGATCACCAAGGACGATCCAAAGATCAAAGGTGAGGCAGAAGACAAAATCAAGGCAGCGATTGACGCGTTCGCCAAAGATTTCGCCTGACCCTAGACCTTAGATAAGGAGACTTAGCTCATGCCTAGTCTTAAGGACCTAAAAAATCGGATCGCGTCGGTCAAATCGACCCGCAAGATCACCAAGGCGATGCAGATGGTCGCGGCAGCAAAATTGCGCCGCGCCCAAGACGCAGCCGAGGCGTCGCGCCCATACACAGAACGGTTTAACGCCGTGATGGGTGGGTTGGCGTCCGGTGCGGCAGGTTCTGCCTCTGCGCCGCGGCTTCTGTCAGGTACTGGAAGCGATCAAACCCACCTTCTGGTGGTGATGACTGCTGAACGTGGCCTGTGCGGCGGCTTTAACGGCAACATCGCAAAATTGGCGCGTACCCACGCTCAAGAGTTGATGGCCGCAGGCAAGACGGTGAAAATCCTGACTGTCGGCAAAAAAGGCCGTGACGTGATCAAGCGTGAATTTGGCGACCATTTCGTGGGCCACGTTGACCTGACCGCTGTTAAGCGGATCAGCTATGCCAACGCCCAAGACATCGCAAAAGACGTTCTTGGCAAATTCGATGCTGGTGATTTTGATATCGCCACATTGTTCTTTGCGCGTTTTGAAAACGTTGTGTCCCAGCACCCGACAGCTTTGCAGATTATTCCTGCAAAATTCGACGTGGCTGACGATGCAGAGGCCGCATTGTATGACTACGAGCCGTCAGAGGATGCCATCTTGGCCGACCTTCTGCCGCGCGGTGTGGCCACACAAATCTTTGCTGCGCTGTTGGAAAACGCCGCGTCCGAACAGGGCGCACGGATGTCCGCGATGGACAACGCCACACGCAACGCTGGTGACATGATCGACCAGCTGACAATCGAGTATAACCGCTCGCGTCAGGCTGTGATCACCAACGAGCTGATTGAAATTATTTCGGGCGCGGAAGCGCTCTAGAAACCCGGAGAGACCATTATGGCTAACGCTAAAGGTAAAATCGTACAGATCATCGGCGCGGTCGTTGACGTGCAGTTCGGCGACGACCTGCCACAGATTCTGAACGCCCTGACAACAGACAACAACGGCAAGACACTGACGCTTGAAGTTGCACAGCACCTTGGTGAAAACACCGTGCGTGCCATTGCGATGGACGCAACAGAAGGTCTGGTTCGTGGCCAAGAAGTGACCAACATGGACGGTCCAATTTCCGTGCCAGTTGGTGACGCGACATTGGGTCGTATCATGAACGTGGTTGGTGACCCAGTTGATGAACAAGGCCCAATCGGTGAAAAAGAGCGTCGTTCTATCCACGCTGACGCGCCAGCATTCGAAGAGCAGTCCACTGCCTCCGAAGTGCTTGTAACAGGTATCAAAGTGATCGACCTTCTGGCGCCATACGCCAAGGGTGGTAAAATTGGTCTGTTCGGTGGTGCGGGTGTTGGTAAAACAGTTCTTATTCAGGAATTGATCAACAACATCGCTAAGGTGCACTCCGGCTACTCCGTATTTGCGGGTGTGGGCGAGCGGACACGTGAAGGTAACGACCTTTACTACGAATTCATCGAATCCGGTGTTATCAACGAAGAAGACCTGACAAAGTCCAAAGTGGCCTTGGTTTATGGTCAGATGAACGAGCCTCCAGGTGCGCGTATGCGTGTTGCCCTGTCCGGTTTGACGATGGCTGAATCGTTCCGCGACCAGTCTGGTACTGACGTTTTGTTCTTCGTGGACAACATCTTTCGCTTTACGCAAGCTGGTTCCGAGGTGTCCGCGCTTTTGGGTCGTATTCCTTCTGCGGTGGGCTACCAGCCAACACTGGCAACCGATATGGGCCAGATGCAGGAACGCATTACATCCACCAAGAACGGGTCGATCACATCCGTTCAGGCCATCTACGTACCTGCGGATGACTTGACCGACCCTGCGCCAGCGACATCGTTTGCGCACCTTGATGCGACAACCGTTTTGAACCGTGCGATCTCCGAGAAGGGTATTTACCCTGCGGTTGACCCGCTCGATTCCACATCGCGCCTGCTTGACCCACAGATTGTTGGCGAAGAGCACTATGCAGTGGCAAACGACGTGCAGCAGATCCTTCAGCGTTACAAATCCCTGCAGGATATCATCGCGATTTTGGGCATGGACGAATTGTCAGAAGACGACAAAATGACCGTGACACGTGCGCGTAAGATCGAAAAGTTCCTGTCGCAGCCATTTGACGTGGCCAAGATCTTTACAGGGTCCGACGGTGTTCAGGTGCCGCTGGAAGACACAATCGCATCCTTTAAGGCCGTTGTTGCGGGTGAATTCGATCACCTGCCAGAAAACGCCTTCTATATGGTCGGTGGCATCAACGAAGTGATCGCCAAGGCAGAAAAAATGGCGGCTGACGCCGCTTAAGGAGGCCACTGATGGCAAACGTACAATTCGATCTGGTTTCCCCCGAACGCCGTTTGGCGTCGGTGGAGGCAAGCGAAGTGCAAATTCCAGGCGCTGACGGCGACATGACGGCAATGGAAGGCCACGCGCCGACCATCACCACATTGCGCCCGGGTGTCTTGCGGGTTGTGCACAGCGGCGGGGCGGATGAATACATCGTGTCCGGTGGCTTTGCGGAAATCACATCAACGGGTGTGTCTGTTCTTGCCGAACAGGCATTGCCACGCGGTGAGATGACCCAAGAGGTGTTTGACGCCATGATCGCTGACGCAAAAGCAGCGATGAAAACTGCGGAAGAAGTGTTCAAAAACGAACCTGGCCCCGTAGATGACGCGGCAAAGCTGATTTCCGATATGGTTGCCATGGGCGGTCACATCGGCTTGACGTCAAACTAAGCCAAATCGCCAAAGTCTAAGAAGGGCCTCGCATTGCGGGGCCTTTTTTCTTGCCCGGATCGCAATCATGCCGCAATTCTGTGATATGATGTTTTGATAAACTAGTAGTCGGACCAAATTATGCGGAAACTGGAAAGCAATGTGATTGGAATTGACCAAGGCGATGTCGTCTTGTTTTCCGATTTCGAACATGACGGTCAGATGTGGACAGGCGAAGGGCCGCGTCATACCCGCATGGCCGTCGTCTTTGCCGAACCGTATAAAACTGCGCCGAACGTTTATGTGTCCGTATCCATGCTTGATATGTCCAATAGCGCAAACACACGCGCCGATTTGCAGGCAGAAAATATCACCGAAAACGGGTTTGATATCGTGTTCCGCACATGGGGCGACACGCAGGTCGCCCGCTGTCGCGTGGCATGGCAGTCCATCGGTCCCGTCCTCGCAGACGACGTCTGGGAACTTTAGGCGCTGTACATTCCCTCATAGATCGGGCCGAGCGTTTTGTGATCGAACAACGATGACACAGATGTGCCGTTCCATGTGTTCAAGATCGCTTGGGCGAACATTGGAGCGGTCGGTACGATGCGAATGTTCGGGCAAGCCTTTACCGCATCGGTTGCTTGGATCGTGTCGGTGATGACCAGATTTTTCATGACCGATTTGCTAACACGTTCGATCGCGGGGCCGGACAGAACGCCGTGCGTGATGTAGGAATGTACTTCCTTGGCACCATGCGCCATCAGAACTTCTGCTGCTTTGCAAAGCGTGCCAGCCGTGTCGACGATATCGTCCACGATCAGGCAGGTGCGGTCTTTGACGTCGCCGATCACGGTCATTTCGGCAACTTCGCCGGGTTTGCCGCGGCGCTTGTCGACGATCGACAACGGCGCGCCGATACGCTGCGCCAGATCGCGCGCACGGGCCACACCGCCCACATCTGGCGACACGACCATAACGTCGTCCATGTTGCCCTTGAAGTTATGCATCACATCAAGCGCAAAGACGGGGGACGCATAAAGGTTATCGACCGGAATATCGAAGAAGCCCTGAATTTGCGTCGCGTGCAGATCAAGTGTCAGCACCCGCTCGATACCAGCCTCGACCATCATATTGGCCACCAGCTTCGCGGTGATTGGCGTACGCGCCTTTGAGCGGCGGTCTTGGCGGGCGTAGCCGAAATAAGGGATTACAGCAGTGATACGGCCCGCAGAAGAGCGGCGCAGCGCATCAGTGATAATCAGCAATTCCATAAGGTTGTCATTGGCAGGGTTCGACGTTGGCTGGAGGATATACATATCCTCGCCACGGACGTTTTCGTAAACCTCAACAAAAATTTCGCCATCGTTGAACCGCTCAACCCGTGCATCAACAAGATTGACGTCAATGCCGCGATGCATGGACATACGGCGGGCAACAGCATCGGCCAGTGGCTGGTTCGCGTTTCCGGAAATCAGCTTTGGCTCGTTGTTATGTGGCATGGGTTGGTGGTCCTTTGGCAGAAGGTCATAAGAATCGGGACGTTGACAAGGGGGTAGCACACAGCCACGTTCAGGCAAAGAAAACAGCAACCATAGGACGCGTCAAATGGCACATATCGACTACTTCTTTTCCACATTGTCACCCTTCACCTACATGAACGGTACCCGCGTCGAAGAGATCGCCCAAAAGCACAGCGCGACCATAACATATAAGCCGCTGGATATTATGGCGTTGTTTTCGCGCACCGGTGGTGTGCCGCCGAAGGATCGGCATCCGAACCGTCAAGAATACCGTCTGCAAGACATGCGTCGTCGTGCGGCATTGGCTGGCCTGCCGATCAATCTGAAGCCTGCGTACTGGCCGACGAACGGTGCGCCATCGGGCTATGCCATCATCGCAGCGCAGGCTACGGGCGGTGGTGACGTCGGCAAGCTTGTGCACAGTTTTGGCGCGGCCTGCTGGGCGCAGGAGCGCGACATTTCCCAAGATGATGTGATCCGCGATTGCCTCGAAGGCGCCGGTTTCGACGCTGCACTCGCTGATAGCGGTCTTTTGGCCGGCGCAGAGACGTTTGCGTCCAACCTGGAAGAAGCAGTGCAGCGCGGTGTATTTGGCGCGCCATTCTTTATCACCGATAGGGACGAGCGCCTTTGGGGGCAGGATCGTCTGGACGATTTGGACGCTGTTCTGGCAGGTGCGATCTAAGGGGGCCAGCCCCCTCACCCCCGAGGTATTTGCGGCAAATGGAAATCAGGACCGCAAGACCTGAAGGAATTGATCTACGGCGTCATCCGTCATCGACCAGTCGGTGACGAAACGCCCGATAAGTAGCGCGTCCGGGTCGCCCTTATTCGGGTCGCCGTCCCAGACATAATAGTGCGCACCAGCGTCTAACAATCGTTTATGATCGCGGCGCGGAAGTTGAGCAAAGATCATATTTGCCTGTGGTTCGAACATCAGAACGGCTTCGTTGTGGCCGCGCAGACCGTCGGCGAGCCGCGCACAGCTCGCGTTGGCGGCCGTGGCCATATCGTGCCAAAGATTATCGGTAAGATAGGCCTTCATCTGCGCGGACAAATAACGGTGCTTAGAGAACAAATGCCCGCCACGTTTACGGCGAAGTTCAAATTCCCAAGCCATTTCGGGATCGAAGATGATGCAGGCTTCTACGCCCATCAGGCCGTTCTTTGTGCCGCCAAAGCTGACGCAATCAATGCCTGATTTCCATGTCATATCTGCTGCTGTGCATCCGAGCGACACGAGCGCGTTACAAAAACGCGCACCATCGAGGTGGGTTTTCGAGCCAAAGCTGTGGGCGACTTGCGTGAGTGCGCGCAATTCCGCGAGGCTATACAATGTTCCCTTCTCGGTCACTTGCGTGATGGACACCGGGCCGCGCTGTGGACCGTGTACGCCGCGCGATTCTTCGGTCTCTATGGTGGCCTGCAGCGCGTCTGGCGTCATTTTGGCATCAACGGCGGGGACCAATGTAAGCTTTGCACCAGAGTAAAATTCGGGTGCGTTGCACTCATCCTCGTGGATATGGGCCATAGGCGAGCAGAAGATGGCATCCCAAGGATTTGCCAGTGTCGCCAAGAGGATAGAATTAGCCGCGGTACCTGTCGCGGTCAGATAAACAGCGGCCTGAGGTGCCTCGAACATGTCGCGGATCATCTCTCGGACTTCGTCCATGAGCGTGTCAGCGCCGTAGGCTGACTGGTAGCCCGTGTTGGCGTCAATCACGGCTTGGACGACTGACGGATGCGCAGGGCCCGCGTTATCGGATGCGAAAAACATTAGGTTGGCTCCTTGATAATGTGGTTGTCCCAATCGTCCTCGTGGACCTCTTGTTCGGGGATTGTGCGGCCTTTCATGGACACGCCAGCGGTATGCACGGACGCAGGATCGCCGCTAATCAGCGGATGCCAATCGAACAGGTCACGACCCTCGTACACCAAACGGTAGGCGCAGGTTTGCGGGAGCCAGTACATGTTATCCTCGAGCGTTTTGGGCGTCATGACGATGCATTCTGGCACAAACTGGTGGCGGATCGGGTACCGGGTGCACTGGCACGTATCGCCATCAAGCAAGCGGCAGGACACGCGGGTCAGTTCAACCTTCCCGTCCTCATCCTCAAGCTTGTTGAGGCAACATTTGCCACAGCCATCGCATAGCGCCTCCCACTCGGGGCGGGTGAGGTCGTCCATCGGGATGTTGGACCAAAATGCGGGGCGAAATTCAGACATTGGCAAGGATGTCCCGTGCTGTGACGCAATCTGCGTCCATTTGTGTGATCAGCGCGTCGAGGCCGTCAAACTTCAGCTCCGGTCGCAGGTAAGATACGAGGGCAACTGATACGGGTGCGCCGTAGAGGTCCCCCTTGAAATCAAATATGAAGGTTTCGCAGTTAGGCCGGTTTTCGCCAAACATCGGACGGACACCGATGGACGCAGCACCATCGTAAGTGCCCGCATGAGGGCCATCGCGCACGTCGATTTTAACGGCATAAACGCCAAATTTCGGCGGATGCAGACCGTCAATCGACATATTCGCCGTCGGATACCCAAGATCGCGGCCACGCTGGTCGCCACGGATCACAATGTTTTCGAGGCGGTGCCAATGGCCCAGCATTTTGGCGGCGTCATCGGGGCGACCGTCGGTCAGGGCTTGGCGGATTGCGGTTGATGAAATATCAGCGTCACCCACTTGCATCATCGGGGCGATGGTCACACCAAAGCCCATGTCGGCCCCCATTTGTTGCAGCATCTGTGCGTTGCCCTTGCGCCCTTGGCCAAAGCAGAAGTCAGCACCGACAACGAGGTGTTTGAGACCAAGTTGATCGGCGATGATCGATTGCGCAAATTCCTCGGCTGACAGGGCTGCAAGGGCGTCGTTGAACGGCACTTCATACAGTTTTTGAACGCCTAGTTTTTCGAGGCGGTGCGCCTTGGCTTCAGCGTTCATCAACCGGAAAGATTTGATATCACGCGAGAAATAGCTGCGTGGATGGGGTTCGAACGTCATGATGCCCAGCGGGGCATTGGTGTCAACGGCTGCCTTGCGGGTCAGGTCAATGACGGCCTGATGGCCAAGGTGGACCCCGTCGAAATTGCCAATCGCCGCGGCGGCGCCACAGTCGTCTGGGTCAATGAAATGTGTGTCTCGGATGATGCGCATTTCATTGCGTAACGCGCCACGCAGCTGCGTGCAACCTTAGTCGAATTTGCGGCTTGGTGCCAAAACCGTCGCGTCGCCAACAAGCACCTTTCTGCCGTCAACCAAGCAGCGCGTATTCATTGTCACACGGCGTTTGGAATGGTCGATACCGGTCACTTCGACCTCGGCCAATACCATGTCGCCGGGACGCACGGGTGCCAGAAATTTCAGCGATTGGCCTAGGTATACAGTGCCGTGGCCAGGCAGTTGTTCGCCAATCACGGCGGACACCAAACCAGCGGTCAACATCCCATGCGCGATCCGCCCGCCAAAGATGGTGTCTTGGGCGTAGTCTTCGTCTAGGTGCACAGGGTTCCGGTCGGTGGATACCTCGGCGAACATCTCGATATCGCGGTCGCTCACGATTTTTCGGATCGACCGCGTCATGCCGATTTCGATGTCTTCGATACAGATTGTGCCGCGTGGTGCGTTGTCCAACATGATATTCCCGCCGAGTAATAATAGACTACATATATAAGTATATTTGTAATTTAATTACTTTGCAAGTGCGGCGTTGGACTTAGCGTAAGAAGCCGATCGCATAGGTCGGCGACATCATTTCCGTTTCACAATAAGCCTTTAGCGCATCTGCGTCCGGCTGGGTGACGGTTTTGGTCTCTGCCGCAGCAAGGCCCCCTGTGATGAAAAGCGTATCAAGATCCTCTTGCACGCCGCCTTGTACATCGGTTTTGATTCCATCGCCGATACAAATAATGCGCGGTTCCGTAGACAACAGCTCTAGCCCCGCGAGGCGCAGACGCGCCAGATCATAGATCGGCGGATGCGGTTTGCCGAAATAAAGGCTTTCGCCACCCGTTTCGGTATAGAGCGCAGCCAAGGCGCCCGCACACCACTCGCGGGTTTCGCCGCGATCCACGATGATATCGGGGTTGGCGCAAAGCAATTTCAGCCCGCGTTCACGTGCGACCAGAAAATCGGCGCGATTTACCTCGGGGTCGGCTTGGGTATCGAACGGACCACAGCACACGATGCCAGTCGCCTGATCCAGCGGGACCTGCTGGATATCAATCGGGTCCTTAAGCATGTCCATCGGTTTAAAGAAATCGGCGTCGCGCGCGGGTTCACCCATAAACCAGACCTTATCGCCGATCACGCCTTGCAGCATTGCCGCGCGCGCACTGTCGCCTGATGTGGCGATGGTGTCGTAGCAATCATCGGGCATGCCCATCTCGCGGATCTGGTCCGCCACGGAAAATCGCGGGCGGGGGGAGTTGGTGACAAGCACGACAATCCCGCCCTCGGCGCGGAACGCTTGCATCGCCGCAACTGCCGCGTCAAACGCAACAATCCCGTTGTGCATACAGCCCCAAAGATCAACGAATGCGGCGTCGTAATGATCCGAAATATCGGTGAACTTGGTGATGATCTGCGTCATTGGAAACCTGCTATTGTTGGGCCACGAAAAAGGGCGCCCGAAGGCGCCCCATTATGATTTAGGCAGTCTTAAGGTTTGGAATGATCTGCTTTTTCCGGCTCATTACGCCAGGCAACACAACGGTGTCGCCCGTGACTGTTGCACCGAATGATGCCTCGGCCACGGCCTTGGTCAAATCGTTCGGGATCATCATCGTGGCTTGTTCGTTCAGGATGTCCACGACGAACAACAACACTTGGTCAACGCCGTCCTCTTTTGCGACGCCGTCCATGGACGCCATGATGCTGTCCTTGCGGTCGAGCACGATTGCGGGCGCAGTTGTTTCCAACACGGACACGCGGAATTTGGTGTCGCCGACGGCGTATTCCTTGCTGTCCATACGCAACAGTTCTGCGTCGCTGAACGATGACACATCGGATTTCGCCTCGAACATTTCAGTGGCGTAGTCAGGGATGCTGATCTTGAGGTCTTGGGCCAGCGCGTCCGCCAATGATTTATCGCTTGGCGTCGTGGTCGGGGACCGGAACTCAAGCGTGTCGGAAATAATGCACGACAACATCAACCCTTTGATGCCGTCTGGCATTTTCGCCCCGTGCGGGCCCATCAGGCCCAGCATGATCGTCGCAGTACACGCAAGCGGGCGGATCGTGATTTCAATCGGGCCTGCTGTTTCCAGACCGCCAACCAGCTTGTGGTGGTCGATAATCGCCGTGACGTTGGCCGCGTTGATGTTCGCGGGCAGTTCGGCTGGGTTGTTGGTGTCCACGATCACGCAGTCTTCGCCATCGGCCACATCGTCGATGATTTGCGGCAGCTCAAAACCCCAACGCTTGGCCACAAACGCGGCTTCGGTGTTCGGCGTGCCAAGCAGGCGTGCCTCGGCAGGGCGATCGGTGTGGTTCATGAACCATTCCCAAATCAGCGCAGAGCCAAGGGAATCAGTGTCGGGGGCTTTGTGCCCGAAAATCAGAGTTGTCATTGTTTTATTCCGTTAAATCAGGGAGGATTTAAGCGGCTTATAAAGGGAGAGGTCGGGGCTGTCACGTTGCAGATTGCCCATGGCCGTTATGACGTATGACCAAACCACGCGAGGCCGATCTTTATGCCCCCGTAAAGGCGTATTTGACCCGTCAGGGGTACAATGTGAAGGGCGAGGTGGGCGCGGTTGATGTGATGGCCGTGCGCAAGGGTGATCCGCCTGTGCTGGTCGAGTTGAAACTTGGCTTCACCCTCGGGCTGTTTCATCAAGGCATTGATCGGCTGTCGGTCACCGATCTGGTTTATGTGGCAGTCCCCGAAAAAGCGGGCAAACCTGCCGCGCGCGCGCTCAAGGACAATGTGAAACTGGCGCGGCGTTTGGGACTTGGTGTGCTGACCGTGCGATTGCGTGACGGACACGTAACGGCGCATGCTGATCCGGGCGGATATGTGCCGCGCAAGCAGCCCAAATCGGCCAAGCGGCTGCTTAAGGCATTTGAACGTCTCAAGGGTGACCCGAACGAAGGCGGGGCCACACGCCACGGCATTGTCACCGGATACCGCCAAGATGCGCTGCTTTGCGCGCGATTTTTGGCCGTACACGGCGCGAGTACCGGCGCTAAGGTCAAGACATGGGCAGAGGTGCCGCATGCCACGCGGATCATGGCAGATGACCATTACGGCTGGTTCACGCGGGTGTCGCGCGGGGTTTACGACCTGACGGATGCGGGCCGTAAGGGCCTGTCTGACTGGGGCGACGTCTAGCGCCGCGTGACGGTCCAGCCATCGCGGCGCAGCAAGGCCACCAGCCCTTGGGTGCCAGCCAGATGGGCGGCACCGACGGCGACAACGACGTCGTCATGGGTGTCGGTCGCGGCCTCGATGATTGGCATCCAGTTGACATTGCGGTCAAACAGCAAGGCTTGTTCACTACGCCGCACCAGCGATACCGCATCAGGTACATTCAGACGTTCGGCGACGATTTGATTCAATGCAAAAATCTGCCCGATCTGCCCTGCAAAGTAATCGTCCAAAAGGGTAACAAACATGGCTTGTTGATCATTCTCGGTAAGAATTGATATTTTCAGCATGTTTAATTGATCTTGTACCGTGCCGGTGCGAAAGACCGAGAATAGCGTGTCAAACGGCTCTAGCGCCAATTTCGGGATGCCTGCTTCATCCGCTCGGGCCATTATCATGTGATCAAGCCCGCGTTTTCCCGCCGCCAGATCACCCATCGCACAAGGTGGAATTGCGAGCGTCATCATTACGTACCACGGCTGGAATTTCGACATCAGAAACGGTGGAATTCCACGGTCACGCGCGGCAACAATAAGCTGGTCCCATGTGGCATCGTCCAGCAAATCAGGAAGCGTCTGCCCATCCGGTAGGAATAACTGGCTGGGGTCGTCGGCCAATGCGGCTTGCATCTGGGCTTCTTCGCGGGGGGTGGCTTCGACCAGCAGGATATCGGTTGCGGCTATCGTGCGGCCCAGATCGTCCATAATGTCAGCGAGGCGGGGGTCATAAATATGCAGTGTGCCGATCAGGGTTACTGTGTCCGCACCGCGCGTTGCCGTCCAAATCAGGCCATCACCATGCGGGATATCTGCGCGCAACGCGATCAGGCGGTCGCGTTGTGCATCTGACAGTCGGGCTAAGTAACCTTCACCATCGCAGAGCGCCCAAATCGGGCTTGCCCACGTGATCAGGCAGAGGGCAACGATGAAGTTACGCAACATAAGAAACCTCTTAACTTTGCAAGATCATACGGTGTCCGGCGGGGATCAACCAGCGTGCAAATGCTCCAGTACATCCAAGCCCTGTTGTTTCAGGAAATACAGGATGTCGATGAAAATCCAGTTTTCCGCCAGTTTGTCACCGTCACGACGATACAAATCCGTCACCCGCATTTCGGCGCGCGGCCCAGCAGGCAGGCCCATAAAGCCGCCCGTTGGCGTCACCGACAAATTGGCCCAGCCGAAAAATGCGCCATAGTTGCCTTCCGCAAACTTGGCCACGTGGCCGTGGAATTCACGGTCTTCTAATTGCGTGCGGAACGGGCGCTGGTGTTGGTCGACATAGCGGTCGATGGTATATGTTGCCCCGATCCCGTCAGGCCCCCACCACACCATATCATCATGCCAGCAGCGGGTAAGCTCTGCTTGCGGCGTCGCATCACGCGGCTTTGTCACGTCCTTGGCGTTGGAATTTGCCGAAATATCGCCAATCATCCGGTTGATCAGATCAAGGGTCTGCGTTCCGTCAGCCGCGCCGTCGTAATGCAACCCGTCGTGGGTGCGCGGACCGGGTTGAATAAGGTGCTGACCCGTTTGCGCGGGCAGGGGGCGCAGCCCGGCCTGATGCATCAGGTGGATCAGATCGCAGAACAGCGCAGTCTCGACGATCTTGCCATCGAGCACACGATTGTGTTCGGCGTAGCGCAGCATCGTGATTTTGCGGGTCGGATTGATGCCAAGGAATGGCGCATCGAACAGCCCCATCAGATGCCCCATCGACGCGACCCAAATGCCGTCTTCGCCATCCAGTGAATTTTCATTGGCAAAAAATATGTCTTCGCGCCGCTGCACTGATGACATGGATGTCAAAAACGGCTGCCAGAACGACGCGGCCACATCAGCGGCCCCGTAGTGCTCATAGAACGGATGCATTCCGCGCCAATGCCAATCAGCAGACGTCCGTTCCGCCAGAACGGCACCAATGGTGTCTGCGGTTGCAGCCTCGATCGCGGCGTAATGGTCACGGACCAAACGCTTGGCAGCTTGGATCATCCCTTGACGGCCCCTGCGGTCAGCCCCGATACGATCTGGCGTTGGAAGACCATGACCATCACGAACAACGGCGCAGTGATCGACACCACGGCAGCCACGGCGAACATGACGTTGCCTTTGGTCTGGGTGGTGCCAAGGAATGACGCCAGCTTCGGCACCATCGTCTGGTTGTCTTGTGACAGTAGCATCGAGGTCACGACAAAATCGTTATACGCCAACAAAAAGCTGAACAGACCCGTCGTAATCACACCCGGCCACATGACGGGGATGATGACGTGGCGGAACGCTTGGAAGCGTGTGCAGCCATCGACCATCGCGCTTTCGTCGAGATCCTTGGGGATGTTCTTAAAGAACGCATGCAGCATCCACAGGGTGAACGGCTGGTTGATCGCCACAAGCACGATGATCGTGGTCGGCAATTTACCCCAAAGGTTCCATTCAAAGAAGGGCAACAAGTAACCCGACACAAGCGTCACTGGCGGCATCGCGCGGAACATCAGCGCGAACAGCAGGAACCAGAATGCATAGCGGTGCGTGGACCGCGACAATGCGTAGCCGCCCAATGTGCCGAACGTCAGCGAAATGGTCACAACGCAGAAACACACGATGAACGAATTGATCGCAGCGCGCCAGAATTCCTCTTGAATCCATGCGCCTTCATAGCCTTGTCCGGTGAATGCGCCGCCGGTTTCCACTTGCGTCAATTGCCCGCGCAACGCGTTGGCCCAATCAGCCTTGGAGAAAAAGTCGCCTTCGACTTTGAACGATCCCCAAAGCGTCCAGATGAACGGGAACGCGGCGATCACGAGCCAGAACATCAGGAACGACATTGCAAGGAATTTGACCGAAAACGGTTGTGCTGTGGCTTTGTTGGCCATGGATGAATCCTTAGCTTGGTTTGGAAAAGTCGCGGTATGTGCGAACCAGCACAGGCGACAAAAGGATACCGATGCCGATAATCGTCAGCACGGATGTGGCAGCCGCTGATGACAGCAGACGTGTCTCGCCGCCCAGATCGTTAAAGATCGCGATGGACAGGGACGTGGCGTGGGCTTGGGCTGCGAACGAAATGATCGGCTCGAAGACACGGAAGTTATCCATCAGCTGGATCAGCGCCACGAATGTCACCAGCGGGAACAGGTGCGGGATCACGACATAGCGAATGCGTTCCCAGCGGTTCGCGCCGTCGATCATCGCGGCCTCTAGGCTGTCGGTGTTGACCGTTTGCAGACCCGCGTAAAACACGACGAACGCGAATGGTGCGGAATGCCAGACGCCGTAGAACATTAACATGATCCACATCAACGGGGTCGATGCCTTGACCGACAGGTTCGGATCATTGGCCAGCCATTGCAGCCCGTTGCCCAAAATACCGCGTGCATCGACCATCCAGAAAATCGCGAGCGACCCGACAAGCGGCGTCACGATAAATGGTAGCAACGTCAGGAAAATCGTCGGCCCTTTCAGCGCCTTGGCGACCGAATTCACCGCCACCGCGATGAAAAATCCAAGGATAATCGTCAGTGGTGTCACAATGAACGTATAGACCAGCGTGAACACCAGCGCCGAATAGAACGGCAGGTTCATCAATGTGCGCCCGAAATCAGGCAACCCGTCGGCGTTCACCCAAGCGGATGCGATTTCAGCGAACGCAAGGTGGTTGCGGTCCTTATAGACGTCCAGCCCTGCAAACTTACCCAATGGCTCTGCGGCTTGCAGCGCTTGCGTGGCCTCTTGGTTGATGGATGTTTCTTCGGTGCAGCCAAACGGCCCGCAGCTTTCAACGATCTCGAGCACTTGTTCGTGCGAGGTATAAAGCGATTGCATGACGATCGACACGATCGGCAGCGCGATGAATAACACCATAAGAAAGGCCGAGGGCAAAACAAACCAGAAGAACGTGCTGTGTTTCATGGGGGTGTGTCCTCGTGCAACGTCGGCCAAAATAATTAGGGGTGTGTTCGGGCCAGCGGGCCAGCCCGAACACAAGGATCGTTTACTGCAAGAAACCTTGCTCTTTCGCGGACGCGGTATAGGCCGCTTCGATGTCCATCAGCGCTTGTTCTGCGGACTCGTTGCCCTGCAAGAAGTCAGCGATGTTATCGCCAGCCGCTGTGTGCAAGAGGCCCATGAACGGCAGCATTGGGTATGGTGAAGCACCAGCCGCAACAGTTGCCAGAACGCCTTCGTTCACTGGCTGGCTTTCAAAGCCGTCCATCAGCCAAACCGCCTGAGACATTGTCTCGTCGTTCAGCAGGGCAGGGGATGTTGCGTGTGCAAGTGCCTGAAATGTTGCAGCAGCCTCTTCGTCAGAGATGTTCTTGGCAACGGTCCAGCCGTCCCACCACAATGTGGATGCAGCATTGCCACTATCGCCAACTGTTAATGGACCACCCGCAACTGTGTTGGAATACACTTCCATCGCAGCGCCTTCGTCGTCCATCAGGCTAGCGGTCCGGCTGCCCCACATGTTCATCAAGGCGACGTTGCCTGCTTCCCATTCGGCGTTTGTCGCGTTTGAATCGTGGGTCAGGTAGTCTGGGTTCATGTAGGCGGCCAGTGCCTTCATCATTTCCAGCGATTCAACACCCTGTGCGTTGTTGATGGAAACATTCGCTGTGCCTGGCTCAAAAAACGCGCCGCCTGTACCAAGGTACATGTTCACGAATTCCTCAGCGAGGTTCCAGCCCGCCGCATATGCGCCGCCCACTGGGTTTTCCATGATGCCCATCGCGCGGATCTTCTCGGCAGCCGCAAGGACCTCTTCATAAGATGTCGGCACGTCCATGCCGATCTGTTCCAGAACGTCACCGCGGTAAACAAGGTGCTGCGCGTTGGCCATGAATGCCACGGCCATAACCTTGCCGTCGATTGTGATCAGCTGGCGGGCAGGAATGTCTGCGCCATATTCTGCGACCAGATCATCCAGCGGGCGGATCACGTCTTCGTTGATAAGCGACACGATGGAAGAGTTGGCGATGATTGCGGATGTATATTCCGCCGGATTGCCGGACATGCCAGCGACGTTGATCGTCTGGTGCTCGGATGTCAGGTTGGCCTTCGCGTCAACGCCGCTTGCGCATTCCAGTGCTGCTGCTGCAACTGATTGGATCGCAGGGAATTCGTTGCCGACGATATTGATACGGCCGTCGGTGATTGCGCAGGCGTGACCGTCTGCCATCGCCGTAGTGCCCATCAGAGCAGCGGTCGCTGCGCCTAGAGCTGCTGTTTTAAGTACGTTCATAAGTTCACTCTCCGTTGTCAAAAGCGCCCCGCCTTTTGCGGGGTCGTGTTTGTAGCGTGATTGCGGGACACCGAATCGCGAGTGCCCATTGCATACGATTGCAATTTAACGGGGTATTGCATCGTTCACGCAAGCACTAATTCTGGTGCAAAATGTTTTTTTTGTGTTTTTCAATTGGGGTATTGCGTGATTTGGGGAATCGCGGCAGTGTTTTGCAAACGTATGCAAAATGCCAGTGGGCAGGGGGCGATTATGGCCGAAATTCAACTACGCAATGTATCCAAGAAATGGGGCACGTTCGTTGGTGTTCATGATTTCAATCTTACGATCGCAGATCAAGAGTTTCTTGTGCTGCTTGGCCCGTCAGGCTGCGGCAAGACGACCACGATGCGCATGATTGCGGGGCTCGAGGATGCATCTGGCGGCGACATCATGGTTGGTGGTGTGCGGATCAACGATCTGGATCCCAAGGACCGCGATGTGGCAATGGTGTTCCAGTCCTACGCGCTGTACCCCAACATGAATGTCTACGAGAATATCCGTTTCCCGCTGAAGGTCCGCAAGGTTGCGGGTGACCATGATGCGCTGGTGAAGCGCGCCTCTGCGATGGTTGAGCTGGACGAATTCCTGCACCGCAAACCTGCTGAATTATCTGGCGGCCAACGTCAGCGCGTCGCACTTGCCCGTGCGGTTGTGCGCGAACCTAATGTGTTCTTGATGGACGAGCCTTTGTCGAATTTGGACGCCAAACTCCGCGTCAGCACACGTGCGCAAATCAAGAACCTTAGCCATGAGCTAAAGACCACGACGATCTACGTGACCCACGACCAGATCGAGGCGATGACCCTCGCGGACCGCGTTGTCGTGATGAACAAGGGCATGGTGCAGCAGGTCGGCACGCCCACTGAAATCTACGATATGCCCGCCAACACCTTTGTCGCGGGTTTCATCGGCAGCCCCGCCATGAACCTTGTGGACGGTGACCTCAAGGGCGGTGTTTTCACCGCCGATAAAATCAGCATCGCAGGTTTGCGCACCGATGTGTCCGGTCCGGTGACCTTGGGCTTTCGCGCCGAGGATGCGTCTGTGGCCGCGACGGACGCGCAGGCCAATTCCAAGGTCTATTCGCTCGAATTGCTGGGCGAGGCGACGATGGTCACCATGCGCGCTGGCGGCACGATCCTGTCGGTCAAATCCAGCAAGGATTACCGCACAAAAATCGGTGATGCCGTGTCCGCGAGCATTCCAGCTGATATCTGCCACCTGTTTGATCCGAAGTCTGGTGAAAGACTGTAATAATGTCTGGTGCGCGTCCCGAACAAGCGGTCCTGACCCGCGACACGGATATGTCAAAAACCGATGAAACCCGTGCGGTAATCGAGGGCATGGTTGATGGCCTGAATGACCACCGCATTGGTGATATCGGCGAATTTTTCGCGCAGTCCTTTCGCTGGATGGGCAATACCGGCTGCGGCACCAAAACCGGCCTTCAGCAGTTCCAAGACAACTGGCAAAAGCCGTTTCAGGCCGCGTTCCATGACAAGGTCTGCGTCGATGAGGCGCGCCTTTATATGGGCGAATGGGCCGCTGCATTTGGCCACCAGCAGGCGACCCATGGCGGTACGTTTATGGGGATCGCACCGACCGGAAAACGCATCGAAATCCGTTATATGGATTTCTGGAAGGTCGAAGACGGCCACATCACCGACAACTATGTCATGGTCGATTTTCCCCATGTTCTGGCCCAGCTTGGCGTTGATTGCTTCAACGGCGAGGGTTGGGAAGCCTTCGATCGCGGCAACAAGGCGCCGCCCGTACCATGAGCCATCTGACCCGCAAACAGGCAGTCCATGACTGGGCGCAATGCTTTGCGACACCCGACGCTGCGGGGGCGCGGCAGGCAACGCTGGATTTGTTCGCGCAGGATGCGGTGTTTCACATCGCGCATCCGTGGAACGATCTGGCGGGCACTGGCGGCTATCTGGACGGGTTTG
>Ga0114952_1001479_pt1 | contig 19826 bp, 13 predicted proteins | sample SidtaG_2_FD_87303 | JGI IMG/M metagenome (GOLD analysis project Ga0114952, IMG submission 87303) | Marine algal microbial communities from Sidmouth, United Kingdom - Sidmouth_Asex2 metaG | ecosystem: Host-associated > Algae > Red algae > Unclassified | place: Sidmouth, United Kingdom | collected...
AATGTCATAGAAAGGGCTGTAGAATTCAGGATCGATACTAGAATTGGCATTTACATTATCAATTGACAATGCGTCATCACTAGTATAATCTTGAGATTTAACAGAAAGTAAAGTATTTAAATCATCCACTGCTAGTTGAAGTTTACCTTGCATAGCGTAAGCTTCAGCACGATTAAACATGGTTTCATCAGTAGTTAAAACAGGTGCCTGTACGTATGCATTGCCGATACCCGCAGCTTGATTTGTAGTTCTAAAATATTCATCATACTTAGGAACATTATAAAACAAATCCTGACCAAAAACCCCTTCAGACCATCTCAACCCTGCAGCATTACCTCTAAAGAAAAGATCTCTAGCTAAATCTCCGCTTAGTTGATAACGCAATCTAAAGTGGGATCTATCATACAATGATTCTGCAACAATTAGCAATAAATTTGCTGGCTCGATTGATGACGTAAATCTGAAAGATCTTTCACTATAACTTAAACCGGCTAATCTGTAATCATTTTCATAATCACGGATATTTTCGACTCCAGAACCTGAACCTAAAGCTATATTACTATGCTTAATAACGTTATCCCATTCTCCAACTGTTAAATAAAAACGCGAAGCAAATGCATTTGCCGCTTTAGTTGTAAAGTGAAATTTTGGTTCACTATAATTCAAGTCATTACCTAAATATTTTAAACCTTCAACAAGATCTGCTCTAATATTATCATAAACTTCCTTTATTGTGTTTCTAGAATATTTTGGTAACAATGTGGTTTCAGGAGCAGTTACATAAGGAATCCCTAAGTTACTTGATGCTGTTGAGGGATCATAGGCCTTTGCAAAAACATTTACAAGCATATAATGCCCATAAGCTCTACATAATAAAGCTTCACCTCTTTGGTTGACATTCGTTTCCCCTAATTCATCTAAGGATGCTAAAGCTTGATTAGCTTGAGATATGGCTTCATAAACCTCATTCCAGTAGTTTGTTGGCGTATCTTCGTCATCGTCAAAAAAGTCTCTCCAATCATACATGAAATCATTTAAGTCTGTTTGATCAGCAGAAAAACTTTTATCATCAGCATTATCAGACATCGGCTCTAAAAAGGGAGCGTATAATGCCTGAGGATATGCGTTGACAAGTAATTCACTAATTTTGTCTAATGAATCTATCTCTGTTCTGTTATCCGGAGATTCATCTAAAATATCATCACAAGAGGTAAACACCAACAGTATCATGATGATGTTTAATTTTATAAAATTTTTATTTTTCATAGTTATATTCATATTAAAATCCAACATTCAGTGTAAACGTATATAATGTAGTAATTGGAAAAGAAACTCCACCAGATCTTATAAATTCAGGATCCTGTCCAGCTAATTTATCATCAGAATAGATTAGAAAAGGGTTGGTAGTTTGTAGGCTTAATCTAAAACGATTCATACCTAATTTTTTTACAATATCCTTATCTAAAGAATACCCAAGGGTTATATTCTTCATACGTATAAAGTCTCCATCAGCAATTCTCTCAGTAGAATAATTATAAGCATTAAAAGTTCTTCTTGAATCTGTTACACCCCGCTGCTGTATTAATTGTGTTGATGGTATAACAGGAATATTAGTTATATTCTCATCTCCTGGGGTTAACCATCTATTTACAAATTCCGTTGGAAATACTGATAAATCTGAATAATCTGAAGAATAAGAAGGATCTAGTCTAATTTTATTTCCTGCAGAAAAAGATACAAAGAAACTAAAGTCAAAATTTTTGTATTTAAAATTATTAGCAAAACCACCTGTTAAAGTTGGTAAAGTTGGTCCTTCATTCTTAAGATAAGATAATGGATCATCTGTAGACTGAAAGTCAATACCACCTTCTGGCAATTCAAACGTTGGAAAACCATCTTCATCTAACCCTTGAAAATCGAAAGAAAATAAAGAGTTAGGTGCAAATCCAACAACATTTCCAAACTGACCACCAGTAATTAAATCGAAAACATTTGGTTCTTGCTGTAATTCCGTAATTTCTTGATTAAGTAAGGATACATTAAATCCAGAGTTCCATTTAAAGTTATCACTAGTTATATTGACTGTATTTAACTGAAATTCAACACCCTTTGTTACTAATGAAGAAAAATTACCCAATTTAATCGATTCTCCTCCAATTCCTGAAGTTGTTAAAAAATCTATTAAATCTTTACCATCTCTGTAATACGCATCAACATTCATAGCTATTCGGTTACCAAACAAACCAATGTCTAAACCAAGGTTATATTCTGTCTGCTTTTCCCAAGTAAGTTCTGTGTTCTGTAAATCTTCAATATCAATAGCATTTTCTCTATCAGAAATCACACCTCTATCTGTTACTTGATTTCTAAAAATAGCTTCGTTATTTGAAGCTGTGTTAGCAATTAAAGCTGATAAACCATAAGACCCTCTAAATACTAAATTATTAATAACACCACCATTATTAATAAAATTTTCCTTGTGTATATTCCATCTTCCAGAAGCTGTATATGTTGGTAACCATCTAGTACCATCCGATTTACCTGCTCTGTTAGACCCTTCATAATTTCCAGATAAGTTTAAAATATATTTTTTGTCATAATCGTATGTTGTGTTAGCAAAAAAAGTAACCTCACGATTTCTAGTTTCTTGATCTCCAAAATAATCATCACCTTCCAATATAGCTTTTCTTAAAATATCGGGATCTGTAAAAACAGTTCCTCCTCTTGAAAATTGGTAACCATACCCTGTATTAAAAGCAGAAGAACGATCTGTATGTCTGTATTCCTGACCGCCATATACTGTTAAACCATGAAGATCATTATTATACCGCTTTTTAAATTCGAAAGAGTTTCTGAAAGTATAGGTTGTTATTGTGTTTCTACTATTACGTAATATACCACCTGATGGCAATACTACACGAGGACTAGAATTAGGAAATTCAGGATCTTGAAACAGGAATGTATTTGCATCTCTTATTATAGTATTACCATCAGCTCTGTAAGCGTTAGCTACGTTTGAAAATTCTGTAGATGAATGATTACTTATAGAGTTTGCATAACGCGCAGTTCCTAAAAATGAATATTCAAGATTGTCATTGATTTTATAATCTAATTGGCCTTGAAACCTTACATCTGTAACATTTAGTTCTACCGAATTGTTTTTAGTTTCTTGAAGTATATTAAATGGTGCCCAGTTGTTTCTAACAAATTCCAAATTACCATCATTATCTCTTGGACGGATTGCACGACTAGTTGTTAAACCATAATTAAATGGGTTCACATCAAATTCTCTATTAAAAGAACCAAAAAACTGATCAGATTCTCTATTGAACGTTCCTGGTGCTTTCTGATTTCTTATTGAAGCTACTACTTGTGAAGTAACTTTAAATTTATCATTTTCTCCAAAATAGTACGAATTTCTTAAATTTCCTGTAAGCCTTCTTACTCTATCTGCTATAGTCCATCCAGCATCAGTAAAATAACCAACAGAAGCATATGTAGTACTTTTTTCTCCACCTCCTGAAAAACTCATAGTATGCGTTTGCGTAGGAGTAGATCTAAACAATTCCTTAAACCAATCTGTATTTGCTAATTCATACTGCTGTAAAAATCTAGCCCTTCCTTCTGGAGTATTGGAAACGTTAAAATTACCCTGTTCATCTGGACCTAAAGAGTTATACAATAAATTATATACACCACCATTTCTTCCATTTACAACTCCTGTATTAGTAATTTGACCTACCTGCTCACTTGCTAACTGTCTGTAAATGGACATTGTTTCTTGTGAGTTTAAAAGATTGTATTGATTGTATTTAGGAATTGCTCTTACAGCATATTCAGATACATAGCTAAAAGTAGGCTTTTGGTTTCTCTTTCCAGACTTAGTTGTTATTACTACAACACCATTTAAGGCTCGTGCACCATATTGCGCACTAGCAGATGCGTCTCTAAGAATTTCGAAACTTTCAATATCATTTGCATTCAAACCCGCTAAAGCAGAACTTAACAAACTATTAATATCTCCTGCTACCAAATCCTGAAATGAAATATCAACAATTTCTTCTTGAATAGCACCGTCAACTACCCATATTGGTTTTGTATCTCCCAAGATAGAAGATGAACCCCTAATTGTAATCCTAGGTGCAGCACCAAATGTACCTGTTACATTTTGCACACTTACACCAGCTGCTCTACCCTCTAAACTTCTTGTAACATCAGGAACAGCGTCTAATTTAATCTCTGCGGCCTTTATAGTTTGAGAGGCTCCTGTAAATAGTTCTCTCTCTACATTTTGATATCCCGTGACTACTACAGCGTCTAAGCTTTCTAAATCTTCTGTCATTGTAACATTTATAGTAGAAGATTTTCCTACGTTTATCATCTGAGTCTTCATACCGATAAAGCTCATTTTCAAAACATCTCCTGTCTTAGCAGCAAGAGAGTAATTCCCGTCAAAATCTGAAACAACACCTCTTTTTGTTCCATTTACAATAATAGTTACACCAGGCAAAGGCAATCCACTATTATCAAGAATTTTTCCAGAAACAGTACTTACTTGCGCACTAGACAATTGTATTGAAAACACCATTATAAGTGTTAACAACCAGGTCAATTTTAATTTCATATTAATAATTATTTGTATTAGTCAACCACGAATGTCTAAATATTATCTTAAAGAAACAAAGAAAAGAGTTAAAAAAAACTTAAAACCCAAAAAATTAACATTTACTAAGTAGGCTATTATTAAAAATCTTAATAAATAGCTAATTAAAATTCAACAAAAATGTAATAATTCAAAATATAATGCAATAAACTAAGAGTTGTTTTTAATTTAATAGCCAAAATGGCATATAATCATAACAATTAAAACAAATAATAATATATATTTTAGCACCATGTTATTATTAAATTATTCAGGTTTTTTATTGGAATGTGGAACAGACGAAGCTGGACGCGGGTGTTTAGCTGGACCTGTTACTGCTGCTGCTGTAATACTTCCTAACACTTTTAAAAATTTAATTTTAAATGACTCCAAACAAATAAGTGAAAAGAAGAGAATGCTTTTAAAGCCCATTATTGAATCGCAAACTTTATGTTTTGGGGTAGCTCATGTATTTCAAGAAGAGATAGATCGTATTAACATTTTAAATGCATCTATTTTGGCTATGCATCTTTCTATTGATAAATTAGAAAAAAAACCAGAATTTATAATCATTGACGGAAATAGGTTTAAACCTTATAAAAATATTCCTTTTGATACTATAATTAAAGGTGATGGGAAATATTTGAGTATTGCGGCTGCTTCTGTTTTAGCAAAAACACACCGAGATTTATATATGGAAAAAATTCATGAAGAATTCCCGATGTATAATTGGAAACAAAACAAAGGCTACCCAACAAAAGAGCACAGAGCTGCTATAAAAAAATATGGCATAACAAAACACCACAGAAAAACGTTTAGATTACTAGCGGAAGAATTAAAGTTAGATTTGTAGATATCTGTTTTTTAAGTTTTTATATTTGTAAAAATTAATTTAATTCATGAGATTATTTTACCTTTCCCTCCTACTTATAATATTTTTTAGTTGTTCAAATTCTAAAACGAAACGTTCTAATCTTTTAGATTTTGTTCCTAAAAACACTTCTTTAATTGTAAAAACTTCTAATTTAGAAAACGTAACTAACAGCATTAATAACAGCGATTTTATACTAAGATTTTCAAAAACAGCAACATTTAAGAATTTAGAAGAAAAACTTAACCGTTATCAAACTTAAATGCATCAAACGAGGTGTTAATTTGTTTTTCTGAAGATGATAATGATAGTTTACATTATTCACTTATAACCAAACTTACTAAAAACTTATTTGTAATAGATGCATTACCAAATTATGTTGAAGAAACTCTTATTTATAAAAAAAAAACCATAACAAAATTTACAATAGAAAATAATATATTTTACAGCGCTATAATTGACAGTACATTTTTTATTTCTTCCTCAAAAAACATTATAGAAAAAGCTTTTAATAGATTAAATAAAGATACTGAACTTGAAAAAATATATAAAACATCCAGCAACGACAAAACACTTTCTTTAATTATAAAGCCTAAAACAGATTTTATATCAACTATTTTTATTGATGATACGTTTTCACTTGAAAACTTTACGCAATATATTGTTATTGATGTTGAACTGAATCAAAACGAAACCTTTTTTAATGGCATTACAAAAACTACAGATTCCACTAAAAATCTTATTAATATTTTTAAAAACACAATACCACAAGTTAATCAAATTCAAAACATCACACCATCAAATAGTGATGGGCTTATGAGTTTTACATTTGATAATTTTAAAATTTTAAATACTAATTTATCTAAATTCAACAAAAAAAATTCAATTGCTATTAACACATCACTTTTTAATGATATTATTGAAGTTGGTGTTATTTATGAAGATGAAAACCGAGCTGTAGTTTTAAACACAACCGACGTTATAGCCACTCAAGATGCACTTATAAGCGAACAAACTATCGTTGATACCTACCGAGAAATTAATATTTACAATTATAGCCAACCCTTAATATTTGCCAAAACTTTTATGCCGTTAATAAGTTACGGTAATGCTAATACATATTGTATTTTAGATAACTTTTTTGTGTTTACCAATAAAGCAGAAACACTTCAAAATATTATTGCAAACTATCAGAACAAAACAACTTTAAGCAATACATTGTATTTTAAAGATGCTAAAGAAAAACTTAGCGATGCTTCATCTGTATTACAAATTACAAATGCTTCAACTTTAAAAAATATTTTCAATAAGAATATTAAAACTAATACTACTTATAACATTGATAATTACAAAACGTCTGCTTTTCAGTTTATTTATGATAACAATTTTGCACATGTAAATGGTATTATTAAAAAAAATAAAAATAGAGCATCTTTAAATTCAGTTTCAGAGGAATTAAACATTAAGCTAGATAAAGCTATTTTAAACACACCCCAATTTGTTAAAAATCACATTACTAAACAGAAAGAAATTGTTGTACAGGATGTGAATAACAAATTATATTTAATTTCTAACACAGGTAAAATTCTTTGGAAAAAACAGTTAAAAGGTGCTGTTTTAGGGAAAATTGAACAAATTGATATTTATAAAAACGGACGATTACAATTAGTCTTCGCTACCCCTAACCGTATATATGTTTTAGATCGGTCTGGTAAAGATGTAAAACCTTTTTCATTAAAATTTAATGATGAAATAACACAACCTTTGGCTGTTTTTGATTATGATAACCGAAAAAAATACCGCTTTTTAGTTACTCAAGGCAAAAATGTGTTAATGTATGATGTTAAAGGAAAAAGAGTAAATGGTTTCAAGTTTAAATCTGCCAATAACACTATTATTTCTCGTCCAAAACATTTTAGAATTAAAACTAGAGACTTCATCACGCTAAAAACTAAAAACAAACTTTATATCTTAGATCGGTTAGGAAAAACAAGAGTTAAACCGAAAAAAAACTTTTCTTATTCAAACCAGCCTATCTTTCTATATAATAATACATTTACTACCACAACTACTTCCGGAGATTTAATTTCGGTAGATTTAAAAGGTAATGTGTCTTCTCAAGATTTAAATCTATCAGAAAATCACAATATCGAAACAACTACAAAAACGTTAGTAACTCAAAGTGAAAACAAACTTTCTATTAAAAATAAAACTACAGAGTTAGATTTTGGGAATTATTCTAACCCAGGAATTTTCTACATCGATAATAAAATTTATGTATCTATCACAGACTTGCAATCGCATAAAATTTATTTATATGATAGTCAATCTGAATTACTTCCAAATTTTCCTGTTTATGGAAACTCTGCTATAGAACTTAACAACATTGATAAGGACAGTAATTTGGAATTTGTAACCAAAGGCGAGCCTAATGCTATCATTTTATATCAGATCAATTAGCTGTTAAATAATATAATTTCTAAAAATTAAAGAATGTATTACAGAAAATGTTTGCTTTTTAAGTTGAATTTTATATTAAAAAAGTAAACTCAGTCCTATTAAGAACTAACAAGTTTTTCAAAATAAATTATTAAAACAAAGGTCTTAAACACTAAAATTAAGTCCTTGAATTTTGGGTTTCAAAATATTAAGTTTTGGTAATTATTTTTTGAAGTTAATTGAGGTTTATTTTATAGTATTGCAAATACACTTTTAAGTTTATTAATATAGGCCTCGATTGCGCTCAACCTAAAATTCAGAAAAAGAATATGATTTCAAGAAAAAACGCTACCATTTCAAAGTTTATTATTCATAAAGTTGGTAATAAATTTAATGATACTAAAAATGCATTTTCAGAAAAAATAGTTGATTTTGATGAAGCTAGTTACGATTTAATGTTGCCTTTTTTACTAAAACCATTTGGTAGCGTAGTACAGAGTTACCGCTTTAATCATCATGCTAATATTTCCTTAAATGAAATTAATAGTTATTGTGCGCAACTATTTAATGATGAAGAAGCTTTTGTTGAAGTCTCAAAACATATTGTTATGCATTTGTTCGAGCAATCGAGTTCCGCGCAAATAAAAACTGGTGATGTTTTAATCGTAATGTTTGATGAGATTGAATTTAGAGACATGACCACAAACGCTATTGGTATTTTTAAAATTGAAAGTAAAGTGAATTTCTTTCAAACGTATTTAGAAAACAACAGTTATGATGTGTTGGTACAAAAAGGTATAAACTCTAAAAAAGTAGATAAAGGCTGTTTAATTTTAAATCAAAGTGATACAGAAGGTAATATTATTTTAAGCGTAGATAACAATAGTTATGATGCGCAATATTGGATTAATCATTTCTTAAATATTAAATATGCAGATGATGCTAATAGCCATACACAACAGTATATAGAACTTTGTAAAGAGTTCTCAACCGAAATTTTAAAAACCAACTACGGTGCAAAAGAACAAAACACCTTTTTAGCGCATACTATCGATTTTTTTAAAGAAAATGAAGTCGTAAATGTAGAGCGGTTTAAAGAAGAACTTTTTGAAGATGAAAAACAAATTAGAGAATTCGAGAATTTCAAAAAAGAATTTGAAGGTGAACAAAGTTTAGTGATTAGAAATCAATTTGATGTTGCTGAAGCTGTTGTTACTAAAGAAAAGCGAAAAATAAAAACAGATATTAAGCTAGACACTAACATCCAAATTAAACTAGATATTGATGCACCTGATGCCTCCGCAGAATATTTAGAGCGTGGTTATGATGATGAAAAGAAAATGCATTATTATAAGGTGTTTTTTAATGCTGAAAATTAATTCATTATATAAATTTAGCATTAAAAAGTGCAGAAAAATGCTTTAGAATTTTATTTTTCACCTTAGCTTCATCAACTTGTTTTTCTCCAAGTTCAACGTTTAGGGAAGTAACCGATTTATCACGAATACCACAAGGGATCATTAAATCGAAATAACCTAAATTTGCATTTACATTAAGTGCAAAGCCATGCATGGTTACCCAACGGCTAGCACGTACACCCATAGCACAAATTTTACGTGCAAATGGTGTACCAACATCCAACCAAACCCCTGTTTCTCCAGGGCTACGTTCTGCTTTTAACCCGTATTCTGTAAGGGTTAAAATTATCATTTCTTCAAGAAAGCGTAAATATTTATGGATGTCAGTAAAAAAATTATCTAAATCTAAGATTGGGTAACCCACAATTTGTCCTGGACCATGATATGTGATATCACCTCCGCGGTTTACTTTATAAAAATTTGCGTTTTTTTCCTTTAGTTGGGTTTCGTTAACTAGAAGGTTAGCTAAATTGCCACTTTTACCTAAGGTATACACATGTGGATGTTCTACAAACAAAAAATAATTATTAGTTATTAAACCTGCTTCTTCCCTTCTATTTTTAATTTTAGTAGCTACAATACTTTTAAACAGCGTTTCTTGATATTCCCACGTTTGTTTATAGTCTTTTAAACCTAAATCTTGTAGTTCTATTTTCTTATTCATAGCACGCAAAATTACAATATTTTAAGTAAAATAGATGAAGACAAATAACCAAAAACGGTTAAATATATTTTGTGAATTTAAATAGTTATTGTAAACTATTAGATATAGTACACAAAAAAACTAAACCTTAGGATTATTTATAATTACTAATGCTGCTATAACTCCTGGCACCCAGCCACAAAGCCATAACAAAAAAACGATTATAATGGAACCGCATCCTTTGTCGATAACTGCTAGAGGTGGGCAAATAATTGACAGTAAAACTCTCCAGAAACTCATAATTTGATTTATTATTAATACTAAAACAAGTTTAGCACATATTGATATTTAGTTATTTGACGTAAAGGTATCTTATTTGTTACACTTTGCGTAGGGATTGCAGCGGAAAGCCAACAGCGATCCCGATTATAATCGGGAGAGCGAGGACTTGAAGCGAAAAGCCCGACCCTTGTGGTAACGCCCAAAAAATTCGTAATTTAATAATCGTAAAATCGTGAATCAAATGTTTATCTTTGTGCCTTTAAAATTTTCACATAGCTATTAGATTATGTCGCAATTATCAGAACAAGAACTTGTAAGAAGAGAAAAATTAGCAAAATTACGTGATTTGGGTATTAACCCTTATCCTGCGGATTTATATCCTGTAAAGGACACATCAAAATCGATAAAAAAAGATTTTAAGGTTGGTAATAAGGTGGTTATTGCTGGCCGGTTAATGTCAAGACGAATTCAAGGAAATGCTAGTTTTGCTGAATTGCAGGATGCTGAAGGACGAGTACAAGTGTATTTTAATAGAGATGAAATTTGTACTGGCGACGATAAAAGTAAATACAACGATATTTACAAAAAACTGCTAGATATTGGCGATTTTATTGGAATTGAAGGCGACTTATTCACCACTAAGGTTGGTGAAAAAACCGTTATGGTAAAAAACTTTACCTTATTAAGTAAAGCACTTAAACCTTTGCCTTTACCAAGAACGGATGCTGAAGGAAAAGTGCATGATGCATTTACCGATCCTGAGCAACGTTACAGACAGCGTTATGCTGATTTAGTGGTGAACCCTCAGGTTAAAGAGGTGTTTGTTAAGCGTACTAAATTGTTTAATGCCATGCGTTCGTTTTTTAATGATACTGGATATTTTGAGGTAGAAACTCCTGTTTTACAACCAATTCCGGGTGGTGCTGCGGCCCGTCCGTTTATTACACATCATAATGCCTTGGATATTCCGTTGTACATGCGAATTGCTAACGAGCTATATTTAAAACGTTTGATTGTTGGTGGTTTTGATGGTGTTTATGAGTTTTCTAAAAACTTTAGAAATGAAGGGATGGACAGAACGCATAATCCTGAATTTACAGCTATGGAAATTTACGTTGCTTACAAGGACTACAATTGGATGATGAATTTCTGTGAGCGCTTACTAGAGTATTGCGCTATAGCGGTTAACGGAAGCACAAAAGCGACTTTTGGCGACCATGAAATAGATTTTAAGGCGCCTTATGCCAGAGTAACTATGGCAGATTCTATTAAACATTTTACTGGGTTTGATATTACTGGTAAAACTGAATCTGAAATAAGACAAGCAGCTAAAGATTTAGGTGTTGAAGTGGATGCTACTATGGGGAAAGGAAAACTCATTGATGAGATTTTTGGGGAGAAATGTGAGGGAAATTACATTCAGCCAACATATATTACGGACTACCCGAAAGAGATGAGCCCACTGTGTAAGGAGCATCGTGATAATCCTGAGCTTACAGAGCGTTTTGAGCTAATGGTTTGTGGTAAAGAAATTGCAAACGCCTATTCTGAACTTAATGACCCTATCGATCAACGTGAACGTTTTGAACACCAATTGAAACTGGCCGCTAAAGGCGATGATGAAGCTACGGAGTTTATCGATGAAGATTTTTTACGTGCTTTGGAATATGGTATGCCTCCTACTTCTGGAATGGGCATTGGTATGGACCGATTAATTATGTTTTTAACTAATAATCAATCTATACAAGAGGTTTTATTCTTTCCGCAAATGCGACCTGAGAAAAAGCCTATTGCGGTAAGTGAAGATGCTAAAGCTGTTTTTGAAATTTTGAAAAAAGCTGAAAAACTGGAACTTATCACTTTAAAAGGTCAATCTGGTTTATCGAATAAAAAATGGGATAAATCAATCAAAGAATTAACAAAAAATAATCTTGCTAAAGTTGAAAAGACTGATGATGGATTGTTTGTTGAAGTCGTTTAAAATTATTTAACATATAACAATATTAAAAAAGCCAATAGTTTTAAAACTACTGGCTTTTTTTAACTAACTAAACTAACTAAATTTATTAACTAAACTCACTACAAATAGACGGAATTATTCTAATGTAGAAAAAGCTTTTAGAAATGTTTAACACAAAAAGCCAATATTTTAATATTTATTTAATAGTTTAATATACAGTCTGTTAAAATTTTAAGAAACCTCTGCTTAACTAATTTGATGATTAATATTTAACACTTGAGCAAATATTTTGTTGTTATCTTTATAACGTCTATAAAATAAAACCACCATATTTATTTATGTTAAGAAAAATTATAGCTTTTTTTATATGCTTTTCATGTCTATCTTTTACATTAGTAAATAACTTTCGGGATCTTGTTATTGAAAAATTAGAATCCTACACTATTGATTATCCTGAAAAAATCTATGTTCAAACAGATAAGCCTTATTATGCTACAGGTGAAGATATTTGGTACACCGCTTATCTTTTAAATGGAGTAACACATCAAAAATCAGAAAAGAGCCGAACAGTTTATGTAGAATTAATTAATGAAGATGACAAAATTTTATCTAAAAAAAAGATTTACGTTAAAGATGTTAGTGCTGCTGGAGATTTTAAAATAGAAAAAAACTGGAGCCCTGGCACCTACATGATTCGCGCCTATACAAATTACATGAGAAATAAGGGTGCTGATTATTTCTTTAAAAAACAAATACTTGTTTTTAATACTAATAAGAAATCTGATGATTTGATTAGTAACAACATATATAAAAAAAGTACTAAGATTACAGATTCTATAAGCCGTCCATATTTAAGCTTTTATCCAGAAAGTGGTGATTTAGTTAATAATATAACATCTAAAATAGGTATAAAAGTTACAGATAAATTACATAGAAATATAGTTGTAGAAGGTTATATTAAAGATTCTAACGGAAATCAAATAAGTAAATTTAAAACTGAAAAATTCGGATTAAGCATTATAACATTAAAACCGAACACAAGTAATGCATACTATGCTAGTCTTTATATTAACGGGCAGGAATTTAAATATCCACTACCTAAAACCTTACCCAATGGTTATCATTTAAGCGCTATTAATAATGGCGAAAATATTCTTTTAAAAGTAGAATCAAATCATCCTTTAGGATTAAAAAACACCTATTTAATTGGGCACCAACGCGGAAATTTATTTTTTGAAAAACTACAAAAAGAAAATCATACAACTTACAACATTAAATTAAATACAAAAGGCCTAAAAGATGGTGTAACTATTTTCACACTTTTTGACAGTAACGGAAATCCTGTTTGCGAACGTTTAGTATACATACAAAATACTAATAACGGTATTAATTTAAATATAAAAATAGCCAACAAAACCCCTAATACTAGAGATAGAATTAAAGTATCTATTAATCTAAAAGATAATGATAGCATAAATCTATCTGGAAACGTATCCATGTCTGTAACTGATATTAATGCGGTGGAACAAAGTTCATTAACCGAAAATATAAAAACATATCTTTTATTAAATTCTGATTTAAGAGGTCATATTGACGATCCTGGTTATTTTTTTCAAAAAGAAAACGACCCTAAAAGACGCTATTTACTTGACTTACTTATGTTAACGCATGGATGGAGGCGTTTTACATGGAATGATCTTTTATATAATAACAAAGTAAAAAATCGTTTCGAACCAGAAAAAGGTATTATAATTTCTGGGAATACAACAACTTTAAAAGGCAGCCGGCAAGCCACTAAAACCATAACTAGGATTACAGTTATGGGAACTCAAATTTATCAAGAAAAAAAGCAAACAGATGCTAAAGGCATTTTTTCTTATGGGCCTTTCATTTTCAATGATACAGTACCAGTACTTTTAGAGGCTCGAGTAAAAAGTTTTCAAAAAAATGATGAAGATAAAACGAACAGATTTGTTTCAATTAACCTACATAACGATAGTATTACAAGTCCTTTGGTGACAAAGAGCAAGGTTCTAAAAACAAAATTTCAAGACACCGTTAAAATAAATAAATTTTTAAATCAAGCTGGAAAAATAGCCCAAATCGATGCAGAATTTAATGAATCGGCGAGATTGCTTGATGAAGTCATTATAAATGCCAAGAAAAAAAATGAAGTAGAACAACGAAATGATGAATTTAATAAACGAACCTTATATGGTAATGCACATAGGAGACTAGACATGAACGATCTTTTAGGCGACAGGTTTTTACCCATTTTAGAGTTGCTTAGTAGGCTTCCAGGTGTGCGCACCATTAATCAAACTATTTTATTACGGAACCAAGCACCAACAATTTTATTAAATGGTATGCAAGTTCAAATTGATGATATTTTATTTCTTACAGGAAATGATATTGATTTCATTGACGTACTTACAGGAGCCCAAGCAACATTTTTTTCTAATAGCGGAAACGGTGTGGTTGCCATATATTCTAGAACTGGTATTTATTCGTCCTCAAAAAATATAAAACGCAAACCAGGAATTATCGATTTTAAAGCTAGCGGATACTATACTGCTCGAGAATTTTTTGCACCAGACTATTTAAATGATTTTGATAATATTAAAACTTTAGATGTTCGCACCACTTTACATTGGGAACCTAAAATAATACTAGATAAAAATTTAAGTACATCTGAAATATCATTTTACACGTCTGATGCTAAAAGCAAGTATGCTATTAAAATTGAAGGTGTAACAGATTCAGGGATTCCAATTCATCATGTTTCTACTTTTGAAGTGGAATAGTTTTATTCAGAATTAATTTTTAAGGCTTAAATCTCAATAAATTTCTCTATTTCACACTAAGTAAAATAATCGTATGCAAATGATTTTCTATTAAAGCTTTTTTTTAAAGTTCTTTATTTAAAAAAATAGTACTTGGGAATACTATGCATTTTAAATGCAGATTATCTGAACACATTTTAACTTATTTTTAGTTGAATACGAAAAAATAATATAACTTCTTAATCAATTAATAATAATTATTTATCTTTTAAACAAATGCATAAATATACTTCCCCAAGTTAAAATAAAAGTGGTTAAACATATAGTTAAAGTAAAAAAAATACGTGGTATTATTTTTAATTTCATATTTGAAAAAACTTTTAAAATCATAATTAATAGCATCGGCTGTATTAATATACATGGAATGGTAAATACTTCTTGAAAAACACCAATTAAAAAATAATTCCATTTAAAAAATGTACTATTTAAATATACAAATAGCAGAATACAAGATGTAATTAAACTTGTACTTAAAATAATATATTCCCATTTTTGCTGTTTCATTATTGTTTTGTTTGCATTTAATTCTTTTAAGATGAAAATAATATTTTTTCTATAAAAGCTAATAATACTCTATTACAGCGTTAGCATCAATTTTTTAAATTAAAACTCAAAAGTTTTACTTTACTATTTATAAATCAAACAAAAAACTATTTTCTGTATATTTTAAAACCTCGTTACCAAATTGGCAACGAGGTTTTTGGGTTAAATAACCAATCATCAAAACAACCCTTCTATTTTTTTTGTTTTGACACATTTCAACTTATTAATTATTTTCATCAACATTCCTATCTATATACTGAATATCTCTAGTGTTTTTCTGAACTGCAATTGACGCAAATAAACTTAACAGAAAAGACATGGCGTAAAATCCTTTTTCACTTAAAAGTAAATCGGCATTCCAAAGCCCAATAATTAATAGCGTAATAGATATTACGGTTGTAAACCAACTAATACTATAATAAATATCGGTTACAGGAATAGCTTCCATTCTATCTCTAACTGCTTTTTGAACGGAAATAACAGAGAACAACCCGAAAAGGAGTATTGTAAAATAGTATCCCTTTTCATTAAGCATCATATCTGCATTCCATAGGCCAATACAGTAGGACGTCATTCCAATTAATAAAGCAGACCAAGATGCCCCTATAAAAGCTGATGTTGGTTTTTGATTGTACACCTTAATATCCTTTTTAACTTTTGTTTCTTTTGATTTCTCATCTACTGAAACTGTAGTTTGATAATTCATAATTTTTGTTTTAATGATTATTAGGGCAAAATTAAGACCTAAATAAAATTTTTGAAACACAAAATTTCAATAAAACTGACGATATAAAATTATAATATAAATCTTTAAATTATATTTTTACTTACTTTTACAATTTTTTACTGATGATTAAATGAATAATTTAACTAACATTATTTTTACGTTTTCAAGAGAAGATGAAAATAAATTTACCACATATCTAAAAAGAAAGAATAAACGTAACAACACTAAAAATGTTGAGCTATTTAATCTGCTTTTAAAAAACGAATTAAATTCAAAAGATATATGTGCTAAACTTTACGGAGTTCAAAACAAAGCCGCTTATCATGCTTTGCGCAAACGACTCTATGACTCCTTAATAGATTTTATAGCAAATCAAAGTTTACAAGAAGAGAATTCAGTAGATATGCAGATCATTAAATTTATATTAGCATCAAAAGTGTTTTTACAACAAAAGCAACATGAAGTCGCTTATAAAATTTTAGATAAAGCTGAAAATCTAGCTAATGAACATGACTTGTTTCCGTTTCTAAACGAAATTTATCATACTAAAATTCAATATGCACACTTAAACCCTTTAATAAATATTAATCCTATAATTTTAAAATTCAAAAACAATCAAAATAATATACAGCTAGAAAACGAACTCAATATCATTTATGCAAAAATCAGACAGACCTTAAACAATATTTCATATAAAGGCAAAGTTCTAGATTTTCAAACCATTTTGACCAATACACTTAAAGAACACAGCATAATTTTGAATGATTCTTTATCTTTTAAATCTTTATATCAATTAGTAACTATCTCGAGTATTTCAGCATTTATAACCAAAGATTATCTTAAAATAGAACCCTTTTTAATCGATACCTATAAATCTATTATTTCATATAAAAACAAAGAAAAGCAGCTCTTTTATCACATTCAGATTTTGTACGCAATAGCAAACACACTTTTTAGAAATAAGAAATTCGATGAATCCTTATATTATTTAGAGCTTATGCATCAACACATGAGCTTAAAAGAAAAGAAACATCGTAATACTTTTAAATTAAAATATAACTTATTAAAAGCGCTTAACCTGAATTATAGCAACAAACAAGATAGCGCTATAAATACTTTAAAACCATTTATAACAATAAAACACCAAGATATAGAATCGTTATTAGATATTCACTTAAGTTTAATAGTGTTTTACTTCCAGAAAAAAGAATTAAAAAAAGCACGTAATATACTTGCAAAACTTTACCACACCGACCAATGGTACACCGAAAAAGCAGGTAAAGAATGGGTAATTAAAAAAAACCTTATTGAAATACTTTTACATATTGAATTGCAAAACATAAACTTAGTAGAGTCGAAATTACTAAGTTTTAAAAGGAATTACTATCCATATTTAAAAAGCATTAAACAGCAGCGTGTTATAACCTATTTAAAGTTTGTCGAAATCTATTATAAACATCCAGAAAGTTCAACTTCAAAAGCATTTAAAAACAACGTAGAACAGGGTTTTAATTGGCTAGAAACCTACAAAGAAGATATTTTTGTAATCAGTTTTTACAGTTGGCTAAAAGGGAAAATGAACAATAAATGCGTATACAAAACCACTTTAAAATTAATAAACCAAGAATTGATAAACTAGTATTAAATCTTCATCTATTGTTATGCGATGCTAAAATATTTATGTTTGTTATTTTATATTTTACAACTTAGTAGCAACTGTTCAACAAAAACACAACTCGTCCATTAAAAACAACTTGACCAAGCTTAGTATATTATCTGCACACCACTTTGACATATTCAGTATATTTTTAAAAACAAATTTTAAACACACACACCAAATCCAAAAACTACTTTCAGGATATTATACAAGAGGGAGTTTTTTTTAACTTTTTTTGGAACCTATTACCTTAGAAACCCTGTGATTAAAAAATAACTTAGTCAGCTTAAATAGCATAATCATTATTTTATATTTATAAATCAAGAATTTAGAGCCACAGTAAACATACCCGTTAACAAACAGCAAGAATTAGCAATAAACATGCTATAGGATCTACTAAACAAAGAAATATACTGTTTTCAACTTTTAAGAGTGACAATGGTACTTAATGAATTCAAAGAGCAACTAAGATGATGACGAAGCTCTTTTTTAAGTCATTACTACAAATTAAATCATATAAACTTATAAGAATTAAGACAGGAATAAAAACACCTAGAGGAAAACAACCTGATTTTCAGTTAAATTATTGCCAATTTATAGCATTTTAAAAACAATAACTTATTTTGATTATTAATTTTGCTCGCAAACACATAAAACATTGAAACATTGAGATATTCTACAAAATTATTATTGTTGGCTTTATCGCTAATAATATCTTCCTGTAATTCAACAAAAAAAGCAACTGAAGCCGAATTGGAAAAAGTAGCAGAAGCTGCAAAAGAAGAAAAAGCAAAAAATGGAGATATAAAGCCTTACGATAAAGTCATCACAGAAGATGCTAAAACTGATGATGGCTTATTTAAAATACATCAACTTGACGAAAAATATTTTTACGAAATACCAGATTCATTATTTGGGCGAGAAATGCTCATGGTTACCCGTATTGCCAAAACAGCTAGTGGCCTAGGTTTTGGAGGCGGAAAAGAAAACACACAAGTACTGCGTTGGCAAAAAAAAGGTAAAAAAATATTACTACGGGTGGTATCCCACAAAGTAGTCGCAGACGTATCCTTACCAATTCACGAAGCAGTTGTAAACTCTAACTTCGAACCTATTTTATACACCTTCCCCATTAAAGCCTTTAGTAAAGATTCCACCGCAACTGTTATAGATATTACAGATTTATTTGAAAAAGATGTTAGTGCACTAACTCTAAATTCTAGATATAAGAAACAATATAAAATATCTAGATTAGATGGCAATAAATCTTTTATAGAATCTATTAAAAGTTACCCGCTTAATATTGAAGCACGCCATGTAAAAACTTATAACGCAGCAAAACCACCTTCTAACTCTAGCACAGGAACCATTTCTATAGAGGTTAATAATTCTATGATTTTATTACCCAAAGAACCTATGAAACGTCGCTATTTTGATAAACGTGTTGGATGGTTTACTAGTAGTCAAATAGACTATGGATCTGAGGCTCAAAAAAGTGAAACACTCATTTATTTAGATAGATGGCGACTTGAGGTTAAAGATGAAGATATCGAAAAGTTTGAAAGAGGCGAACTTGTTGAGCCTAAAAAACAAATTATTTATTACATAGATAGAGCAACACCAAAAAAATGGGCAAAATACATAAAAGCAGGTATTGAAGATTGGCAAATTGCTTTTGAGGTTGCTGGTTTTAAAAATGCCATTATTGCTAAAGATGCTCCAACCGCGGTTGAAAACCCAGACTGGACGCCAGAAGATGTGCGCTATTCTGTTGTGCGTTATTTAGCTTCTCCGATTCCTA
>Ga0114952_1001480_pt1 | contig 19818 bp, 17 predicted proteins | sample SidtaG_2_FD_87303 | JGI IMG/M metagenome (GOLD analysis project Ga0114952, IMG submission 87303) | Marine algal microbial communities from Sidmouth, United Kingdom - Sidmouth_Asex2 metaG | ecosystem: Host-associated > Algae > Red algae > Unclassified | place: Sidmouth, United Kingdom | collected...
CGTGCCGGCGACAGCACCAGCAATTAGCGCACCTTCCGGCGGGAACAGATTTCGGTGCGTCCAGCTGCCCTCTACGCGGAAGCCTTGTCCGGTTTCGTAGCCTGCGCTGCCCGATATGGTGCGCGCTGGGCCAGCAACCTGCCGCACCAACAAATCGGCATAGGCTGTCCCGTCTTCGGCGGTGTCATCGCTTAACACTGGCTCCACAGCGACAGTTGAAAACAGACTGGTGGAGACGAGAGCTTCGCGCAGATCGTCGAGCTTCGCCGCATCATACAGATCGCCCCGGTCAAACCGCTGCAACACCCCGATATGCCCGGCATCGAACACCTGATCATCGCCGGACACGATAACCTTGCCAAAATAGCTGCGCGGTCCGGTATCAACCGGCAGCGTATAATCGCCTTCCATTGTATCAGGATCGAGCAAAATATCGCGCTGCCCTATCTTCACAAAAGGATAGCCGGACTGCGGCAATTGCACCGCAATCCGTGCCTCTGCGGCCAAAATTCTCGCTGCCACAATCGGCGCGCCGGATTTGGGCGGGAAGCTTTCGCGGATCAGATCATCGGGACGAATATCGACGCTGCCGGTATCGAACGCGATTTTGCCCAACACATATCGCTGCCCTGGCGCGACAATAATATCGGCGAGAAGCGGGCTGCCTTCCTGTTCGGGCGTTACCAGACTGCCCTTTATAACTGCGTCGTAAAATCCCTGCGCTTCCAATAGGCTTTGGAGAAGCTTACGGTCCTCCCGCAATCGGGCAGTTACCATCGCGCCATTGGCTGCTTTATTGTCGCCATCTTCGAGCAGCGACATATCTTCAAATTGTGTCCGGATATCGCCCAGAATTTCTTTTCTATCTTCGGGGATATCGTCACCATCAAGTCCCGCTATCCGGTAATCATACCTGATTTCGGTCTTTGTATCGGCCACTTCGGTTGGCGTCGGCGGCGGTTCAGCATCGAAATTCTCAACGCTTGGCAAAGGTTCGGCCAACACCGGATCGGTAATGATCGGATCGGCCAAGGCCTCTTCATCGTCGCCGTCCGCCAAAGCCGGGATCGCGGGAATCACATCGTCTGCATTCTCGGCGTCGCTCTGCTTTTCTTCCTGCGTTCGTTCCCACTCTTCAATGGTTTCCAGCGGCGCATCAGGATCGCCGAGCGGCGGGATATAGGATTCAAATTCATCGTCCGAAATGATCTGGCCGGTTTCTTGCGGCGTATCGCTGCCGATTGCATCTTGTGCTGTTGCAGCCGTGGCCGGTGATGGTTCCTGTGCCATCACGCTACCCGCGCCGCAGCAGGATAAAGCAACAGCGCAAACACGCGAAAGCCCCGCCAAATGACGGGGCTTTGCCGAAATCTTCGCTATTTCAATTAACGTTTGCAAATAGCTAATCCTTTAACGGATGAACCGCTACATTAGCGATTTTCATCCGGGAAATCGGTTGCAGCTTCATGCGATGCAAGCGGCTGATTCTTGGCGCGGCGATTTTGGATCAACGCCGTGGTCGCCACTGCGGCTGCTGTAGCAACGCCGCCAATGATTGCAACTGCCGCCAACGGATTATCGCGGGCTGCTGTTTTTGTGGTGCCGGCATATTGCACGGCACGATCGCGCGCCACCGACGTCGCTGCTGCGGTTTTATCGCGGCTGTTGGCATAGGCGGTCGAAACCTTATCACGTGCAGCACCCGCCGTTTGTGATACCTTTGCCTTGGCTTTAGTGCGGCGAGATACCGGCTCTGCCGTTTTGGTATCAATTGCGCGAGGCGCCGATTTGCCAGAAATTTCAGGCTCCAGCTTTGGCGATACAGCTTTGGTTGTGTCGTTGATTGGCTGGGTCATATCATTCACCTTTGGTTTGATTTATCGTTTGATCTTACAACCTCTACGTGCCGATCGCAAAGTGGTTCCCGAAAAGTTGATTTACAGCATGTCGCCGCGCCCGGCCACCACATCGACTTCGGCACAATTGGGACTTCGGCACAATTGGCGCGTCATTTTCGCAAGGCGAATAATTGCGACCGCATGCTATAGGTATTCGCGGCAATGCGGCCTATATATCATTCGAGTTGGAACAAGAGAGGTTTTCATGGCGCATCAAACTATCGACAGTATTTACAGCCCGAACCATGATGAGGCGGCACGGCAGGCTTTCGTCGGCGCGCTTAAAGGTATCGTCAATGGCCCGATGGAAGATAAGCTGGCCGATATATATGAAACGCGGATTGCACCAAAAATTGGGGTGACACCTGATGCAAAGGATTTCGATCGCGAACTGGCGCGCACCGAATTCGCCAAAGACGGCTTCTATCAATTATGGGGCAGCGCGGTGTATACATCGCAGGATCTGCTGTGGGAAACTGTTGGCGAGACCACCGATCGGCAGCGCAGTGATTTTCAGGCCCGGTGGAATGCGCTGGAGGCTTGCGGCCCGCAATATGGGTCGCTGTCGCTGAAGCCCGATCTTGAACTTCCCGAACCCATCGGCTCGCATGAAATTCACCGGCAACCTGGCGGATATTTCCACGGGCAGGACACCGACGACCTGACTTCGGCCCTTCTTTATTTGTCGAGTATTGAACTATATCGGTCAGCCAAGGGATTGGGCACGGGCGCAAAAACCGGTGAGCCTGGAATGTTTCGGTTCATGCTGTCAGTGCTGCGCGATAAGTTTCCGGATTTTCAGCCCAAGCGGATACTTGATATCGGCTGCGGTCCCGGGCTGGAGACGATCGCGTTGGCGGAAGCCTTTCCCGACGCCGAAATCCATGCGCTCGATCTGTCCGCGCCCTTCGTGAAATTCGGGCATTTATGGGCGGAGGAAAAGGGCAAGGAAATTCATTTCCACCAGGCAAATGCCGCCGAGACAGGAATGCCGGACGGGCATTTCGATCTGATCATATCGCATATTCTGTTTCACGAAACTTCAGATGAAATGCTACCGAAAATTATGCGCGAAGCAGAACGATTGCTCGCAAAGGGCGGCGTGTTCTTCAACGCCGATGTTCCGTATCAGCCAGCAAAAATACCTGCGACCAAACAGATCACAAATGGCTGGCAAGTGGCCTATAACGGTGAACCATTCTGGTCCGGCTTCGCCGATACCGATGTGTCGGAGGCGCTGGCAAAGGCGGGTTTTGAACCCTGCGGGATCTTTGCTGATTATGTTCCGTTCGGCAGCTTCTTCTATTATTTCTTCGGCGCACGGAAATCGGAATAATCATGACCGAGCAGGATAAAAGCGAACAGATGGTTCGCGCATTGCTGAACCAGCCGGATCGGCGCAAACCGGGATTTATTGAAACGCCCGATATGGATAAGATGTTGTCTGCCGTGCTGCGGCTGGCAATGGAAATATCGGTGCTGCGTGACCGTATCGATACGCATGAACAACTGGCAGCGAAGCATAGCCTGTATTCCGATGATGATGTCGAGAATTTCGAACCGGACGATGCTGCGCGCGCGGCCAGAAGCGAACGGCGCAGCAGGCTTATCGAAAATATCCTGCGCGATCTTTCGTAACCGCATAGTTCCGGATCCGGTTGGAAAAAATCGCTTTTGGTTTGCGCGCCGGAATGGCTAGACTGCCAGCTTGTGTCATACAGCCGAAAGAAGAGCCATGCCCTCGCCGACAAATACGCCCTCGCCGACAAATACGACCTCACAGATAAACACGCCCGCGCAGTCCAACGCGCCGGCGAACGGTTTTGTCAAACGCCCGGCCTATGACGCCAGCGCGCATTGCAATGCCGATCAGTATGACGATCTGTATCATCGCAGTATTGCCGATCCCGATGTGTTCTGGCTGCAGCAGGCGGGGCAGATAGATTGGATGACGGCCCCGACCATCGCGGGAAACTGGTCCTTCGATCCGGTGGATATAAAATGGTTTGAAGATGGCGTTCTGAACATATGCGAAAATGCGGTAGACCGGCATGTCGCTGCTGGCAAAGGCGGGCAGACCGCACTTATTTTTGAACCGGACAGTCCGGACGATCCCGCGCGCATTTCGACCTATGCACAATTGCAGGAACAGGTCGTCCGCATGGCCAACACGTTGAAGAAAATCGGCGTCGGCAAAGGTGACCGCGTAACGATATATATGCCGATGATCCCGGAAGGCGCGATTGCCATGTTGGCCTGCGCCCGGATTGGCGCAATCCATTCGGTTGTGTTCGGCGGGTTTTCTCCTGATGCGCTGGCGGGCCGCATAGAAGATTGCGACAGCAGATTTGTTATCTGCGCCGATGCCGGTCGGCGCGGCGGCAAAGCCGTTCCGCTGAAAACCAATGTCGATGCTGCGCTGGAAAAGGTGGCGGTCGATGCCGTGCTAGTCATCAACCATACCGACACCGCAGTTGAAATGCGCGAAGGCCGCGATCATTGGTATCATGAAGCCGGCGCCGATGTCGCCAGCGAATGTGCCTGCGAGCCGATGAAGGCCGAAGACCCGCTGTTTATATTATATACCTCCGGTTCAACCGGGAAGCCCAAGGGCGTGCTGCACACAACCGGCGGCTATGCGGTTTGGACGGCGACAACATTCAAATATGTGTTCGATTACCGAGAGGGTGAGATATTCTGGTGCAGCGCCGACATCGGCTGGATAACCGGGCACAGCTATGTCGTGTATGGCCCGCTGCTGAATGGCGCGGCGCAGGTGATATTCGAAGGCGTGCCGAACCATCCCGATCATGGCCGGTTCTGGGAAATGATCGCGAAACATAATGTCAATATTTTCTACACCGCCCCCACTGCGATCCGCGCGTTAATGCGCGAAGGCGAAGCGCCGGTAAAGGCGCATGACCGTTCTTCGCTGCGCCTTTTGGGATCGGTGGGTGAGCCGATCAATCCGGAGGCATGGCGGTGGTATCACGAAGTCGTGGGCGATGGAAAATCCCCGATCGTTGATACCTGGTGGCAAACCGAAACCGGCGGCGTGATGATAACCACTCTGCCCTATGCGCATGATATGAAGCCGGGCAGCGCCGGACGGCCATTCTTCACCATACAGCCGCAACTGATGGACGCCGACGGCAAAACTCTGGACGGTGCAGCCGATGGCAATCTGTGCATCGCTGCAAGCTGGCCGGGGCAAGCGCGCAGCGTATATGGTGATCACGCGCGATTTAAAGACACGTATTTCTCCGCATACAAGGGCTTGTATTTTACCGGTGACGGCTGCCGCCGCGATGACGACAGCTATTACTGGATTACGGGGCGCGTCGATGATGTGATCAACGTATCGGGCCACCGGATGGGCACAGCCGAGGTGGAAAGCGCTCTCGTCTCGCACCCCAAAGTCGCCGAGGCCGCAGTCGTCGGCTATCCGCATGATATCAAGGGTCAGGGCATTTACTGCTATGTCACGCTAAACGCTGGTGAGACCCATTCAGACGAGATAACTGCCGAATTGCGCAAACATGTCCGACAGGAAATCGGCCCGATCGCAACGCCCGATCATTTGCACCTTACCCCGGCGTTACCCAAAACGCGGTCCGGCAAAATCATGCGGCGTATCCTGCGCAAGATTGCGGAGAATGAATTCGGCGCGCTCGGCGACACATCGACACTGGCCGATCCGGGCGTTGTGGATAGCCTGATCGATGGTCGGCTGAACCGATGATCGGTCCAAAGCGCACGGAACAGCTTCGGTTATTATCCGTTACAGCCTTATTCGCTCGAACAGCAGAAGGGACATAAATATGTTTGGATTAGAGCCAGTACCGGACATGATCGTTCGCGGCGCTCTGCTCAGCTTGCTGGGCCTTGCATGGATTATCCTGCTGGTGCGCGTTGTTGGCCTGCGATCTTTTTCCAAAATGACGTCGTTCGATTTTGTGATGACAGTGGCCACCGGCTCGCTGCTGGCCACGATGGCGACCGCATCAAAATGGCCGGTATTCTGCCAATCGCTGATCGGCCTGACAATGCTGTTCATAGCACAATTATTGCTGGCGAAGGGACGCAAAGCGTCCGACAGTTTTGAAGATGCAATTGGCAACGATCCCAAATTGTTGATGCGCGATGGCGAGATATTGGAGGATGCGCTGGCCAAAACGCGGGTGTCACGCAGCGATCTGATCGGCAAATTGCGCGAGGCGAATGTCCTGCATTTTTCCGAAGTCCGCGCGGTTGTTCTGGAAGCAACGGGCGATATTTCCGTGCTGCATGGCGATCAGTTGCACGATGATTTGCTGGAGGGTGTAGAGCGCGCGTAAGGCCGCAGATACCAAAGGCCTGCCGCTATGCGCCGAACCCTACAAAAGTCGCAGCCTCGGTAACTGGCTTTCGTTCTGACACAACAGCGTTAGCCGGAAACGTTTCGTCAGGCCAGCCCAGCGCGATGCTTTTCATAATCACCTGATCATCCGCAATCCCCGCATGTTCGCGCACGACGGGCGATTGCATGATGCCCTGACTGTTTATCACAGTGCCCAGCCCGCGTGACCATGCCGCATTAACCAGCGCCGTCGCCACGGCGCCGCAATCAAACGGCGTATCATCGCTACCGTGGAGAACCCGGTCATATGTAATGATAATACAAACCGGCGCGTCAAATTGCCGAAAGCCGCGCATGACCCAATCCTGCCGCGCGGCCTTATCATCGCGTTCGATTCCCATTGCGGAGAAAAGCTGCTTTGCGACGCCGATCTGCCGTTCGCGGTGCGCCCCGTCAAAGGGTTCGCCGGTTCGAAACTCACGGCTTTGCGGCACGCCGGCGATCATATTTTCTGTATTGCCAGCACGGATTTTTTCCAGCGGTTCACCGGAAATGACGTAGAAATTATACGGCTGCGTATTCATCGAAGACGGCGCGCGCATGGCCAGTTTCAGTATATCCTCAATCAAACGGCGCGGCACAGCATCGGGTTTATATCCCCTGGTGGACCGGCGGCTCAGGATCACGTCATCATAGTTCATCGCTATCTCCCGATGTAAATCTGCAAAACTGCGAACGCCTGCGCCTGACACGGATACTGAAAAATGGTGCCGCTTAGCAGAAGCGGGCACTTATCCACTTCTCGAAGGCGGATGCCTTTGATTAGATTGAAAAACCAAACTTTTTTAGATCTTCCGACAACGCAGGTAGTAGACTTTGCTACAGAAAATGCTACAGAATGAAGGCATGACAGCAATTCATAAGTACCTACACAAACGACCAGGCTCAAACAATTGGCAAATCAGGCTCGCAGTGCCGAATGCGCTAAAGTCGCAACTTGGCAAATCTGAGATTACTAAATCCACCAGAACGTCAGATCGCAAAGTTGCTGAGACCTTCGGCATGAGGTTCATATCAGAACAACGCGAGATTTTCGAAACGCTGAAGGCTGACGCTGGAAGCATCGTGCAAACCGATATTCATGGTAAGATTGTCGATGTTTACCACACCCAGTTTTTAGGGCGGCTACAAGAGGAAAAAAGGGCCGCTGAAAACTACGAAGACTGGTGCGGCATATTTGAAAAGAGCCGCAAAAAATACATCAGATATGCCAACACCAAGGATTACACCCGCCTTCGCCCTTGGGCAAAAGACATAATTACGGACTACGGCTTCAAGATCAGTACAAAAGGCGAAGATTTCGAGAGGCTGCTCCCCAAGCTGATGGATGCAATTCTAGATGGGTTCGAAATTGTGCGGCAAGAGATTGAAGGTAGATTTGACGGCGAGCCTCAATCAAGATTTGTTCGGGAAACGATTGCCACCAATGAAAGCCAACCTAGGCCCGGCGAACGCCTCGACGACTATTTGGAAAAGTATGCAGCCGAGCAGATAAGCGAAAGGAAACGCAAGCCCGCCAATGTCGAGCAGGCAAGCAATGCCATCGGTCTCTTTATTGAGTGGGTGGGCGCAAACAAGAACATTGCCGATATTACCAGACGTGATGCAAGCAGCTTTCGCGAGGTGCTTTCGAAATTCCCTGCTCGGAGGGGCAGCATCAAAAAATTGAAGGCTGAGAGCATCTCTCGGTGTATTAAGATTGCGGAAAGAGATGACCTAACCTTGCTAAGTGTTAGGACCAAAAACCGATACCTCTCCGATCTGTCTGGGTTTTTCAAGTGGTTGAAAAAGCGCGACTATTGTGGGGAGAATATTTGGCTTGGAATGAGCTTCGACACGAGCAATATTGAAAGCAGCTACCCTCCATTTAGCACCGACCAATTGAATCAGATAATGAAGTCTCCACTTTACTCGGGCTTCCTTCGAGACGGCCATGAACACAAGAGTGGAAACATGTCTACGAACGACTGGAGGTTTTGGCTCCCACTGCTTTGCATGTTCACAGGCGCCAGAATAACCGAAATCGCTCAAATGTTCGTGGACGACATATTCGAAAGTGAGGGCCATCTGGCAGGCTACATAAGGACTAATTCGGAAAGAGGGCAAAGCACCAAAACAAAGCTTTCGGCGCGGCTAGTAGTGTTTCATCCGACCTTGCTGGGCGCTGGTTTCCAAGAATATTGGCAAGGGCAAGTGAAGCGCGCGGCACAAGACGGAAACGAACAGCTATTCCCTGAACTTACAAGCTATGAGAAACGGCCAGAACTTGGGAGGAAGCCAGCGAGGTGGTGGAGGAAATATCTCACAAAAATTGGAATCAAGAGCGGGGCGGACGGTATCGGCTCACACTCTTTTCGACATCGACTTGCCGATGAAATGCGACGTGCCGACTATCTCGATGCGGAATTCGGGGAGTTAGTAATGGGGCATTCCAATCGCTTGACGACCTCGAGCTACGGTACGGTTCCGCAAGGCACAGTTAAACGGCTGGCAGATATGATATCCAAAGCCGAATTTAAGGGTGTCGATTTCACCGGCATCCTTGCACGAGGCAGCGAGCACACGGGCTCCAAAATTTACCCCGAGGAACACCGAGATCAATGACCGATAAGAGCAATCCCAAATACCTCTCAGCACGAAAAATGCAGAAGGTCAGAGGTTCCGATGTGCCGGAGAACAGGAAAGGGCAAGCTCCTGTAAAAGCGCATAAAAATTCAATTAAGGAGCAAATCGCTGCCGACAAGAAGCTGTTCGAAGAGCTGATAATGGTCAGAGATATTCGAGCGGCGTTCGCACGTGGTTTAGGCATCCCGCTTAATGACTTGTCTGTATATGCGGAAATTGGGGATGCTGACCTTTACCATCAGGTGAATGTCAAAGGTTTCGCCAAATGGGAAAAGCTATCAGACATGTTCAAAGGATATCTCGGCTTCCTGCTGGCAGTCGAGTACTCTGGCTTCTCCTTCACCGCCAATGTTAGCGAAGAGCTAGAAGCGAGCTGGGCTAAGAATGATGTTGATGTCCTTGATCGCGTGAAGAGGATGCTTCGAAAACAGCTCGAGATACATGGACTAAATGATATCCCATTGTTCTTCGCGATTGAGGGAAAAAGCAAATCGGGAAAGAGCGCAACACATCTGCATATTCATGGGTACTTCCTCGCAGAGAAGCCTCTTGATGAAACCCGGATGCAAAAGGTTCTCGAAGCAGCATTCTACCCGAAGTTGAAAACGCAAGGTCGGAAAAGCAGACCAGTCGTGATCGAAAGAAGCTACGAACATCTTGACCCTTCAAAAGGTGCCGCGCAATGGGTGAACTACTCTCTCAAGAACGTTCTTACACCTGGGTCGAAAATCAAGACCTCAAAGCCTTACCTATCGAACTCGCTTCGAGGCGCAGCTAAGATATTCTGGTCGATCATCAGAGAGGAAGACTAAACCTGAACACCTAAGCGAACTGCGACCACAGATCCGTGAGGATGCTCATCTTGCGAAGTGAAGGGGTTGCTGCGCCGCATGTTGTCAGAACGTTGACAGATTGAACGTACTCCGCGCGTGCGTCGGTTTTGTTTATACACGTGAGATTGCGCAACGCCTTGAGCACACGCCCCTAACTGAGGTCGTAACAATCAAGCCCACATTTACACTGTCAACGACGATGTCTTAACTCAGCAAGCAATCTTTGACCCGGATGCTTCCGATCTGGCGGCTGGTGCGGCGTCATTGCCCATCCACATAGAGAAGCGAACTCTGCCTCCTACTTCAGTGTCAGTATATTGAAGCCCTAAGGTCATCTAGCGCACGGTCGATAGAAATATGGTCATGCATCGCTCGCCACAAATAGGAATGAGGGTTTCTAACTGTGCGGAAGAGCCTATCAAGTTTCAATAGCTGAAAACCGTCCAGACGCTCAGTTCGCACTGCGATAAGCTCCTTCTCAATTTCCCTTAAACTCGCGTAGGCCTTCGTGGAGTCCTTCGCGCCTGAGACACGCGCGATAATTGGGCGAGTATGAAATTCAGCGCCCAAGCCTAGAGAAAAAATCTCGTCAATCGCCCGAAGGCTTCCATCGAGAATTTCCCTTCCCTTGGGAAGAACGTGACCTGAACGGTATGCGCGTTTCGCCCGCCTTAATTCAGACAGGGCGCACAATTCATCTTGAGTCGCTTCACCCCAATTCTGATAGTTCAGAAGCAGCTCCTCATGCGAGAACACAAACTCCCCTCGGCGTGCATGGTCCACAATCGCAGCGTTTCTAAATGCCACCGCAGCGTGGTCCAAGGCCCACATCACACCACGAGGTGTATCAGGAATGTTCTGCAACGGTGAGAAAAGCTCAAAGGATTGAATTTGCTCGGGCCGATAAGACCTAATCTGGTCGAGACCGTTTGCTAACTCGCAAAACTCTCCCAGCTGATCAAAGATAACCTTACCTTCCAATTTCAGATGAACAGCAAAGAGGGTCTTTTTTCGGAACAATGCCTGTAGACGCTTCATACTGTAATCAGAGACGGAAAAGCCGAACGCCTCTAAGGTTTGCTTTCTATCCTTCAATCGATCTGCGTCAGGGTCGGCCAAAAGATAATCGACGTCGCTCAAGGCATCGAAATCGGCTCGATTCTTCGAACCGAAAAGGACTTCAATCTGACAAGGCAAAGAGCTATTCATCGTACGAAACGCCTTATCAGAATTGCAATGAACAACCCAGTCCATGTCAGGCCGAGAAACCCAATTGCCGACGAGGTGTAGAGACCAAAATCCGTAGAAGGCGTGGCGGCCGAGTAGCCTAATGTAGACCAGATCGTGACAACGTAAAAGAATGCGTCGGAGAAGTGAGCTGTGTCATGGCAATTTCCGAAACCAAAGTTGCTCCAGTACGTTTGAACAAAATAGCTGATGCCGACCAGAATGAGCGCGGTCCAAGCCAAGAATCGAAACGGCCCATATCCATGGCAAATCACTACATGCGAAAGCCAGTTTCCCCAGCGGGCTGTCGATTTTGATAGCCAACTCTTGATTGCCGGCCACTTTTCCTTCTCACCTCTAAATTTGATTTGCCTCACCTTATAAGCGAGCTGAAAGCCGTCCCACCGACGCCGCTCGATGTCAGCGAAGAGCGAAAACTTCCACTGGTGAGCATCGGCATAGTTGTCATATATCGCCTGATAAAACCCAAGCATCACATTCGAATGCGTTGCTTGATACGGTTTGGCAAAACTGACTAAACGGATATCCAAGTAGACATCCCTGAACGTTGCTTTGTAAAAATTGCAGTCCGAAAACATGGTATCGTGGAATTCAACTTCTTTAAAATCGCATCCCACGAAAAGACAGTCTTCAAACCGACAGTCCTTGAAGGTCATTTGATGAAAACGGGATTGGTTAAACTTAACTTGTCGAAAAGTGCGGCCTTGGAAGGTCTCGCTTCTCGAAGGTACTTCCATCCCAGTACAGATTGCATTGATTAGTTCGGTCGAATGGGAAAAACGCGCATCAATAGCATCTGTATCGCCAAGCTTCGCAGCGGAAGCGCCATTATCAAGCTGGAAGAAATTCTCTAACATTTACCCTCCGCTTTGAACGGATACTCACTTTGCCATCGACGTTCAACGCTCCATTTTCTAGCTTCGTTCAGGTATACTCATCCGAGGCGTCTCGCCGCTTCCACGGATTGTCTCATATGACTTCGTTTCCAATTCCAAGGCGCTAATTTCAACGGAGTCTAGAAGCAAATGAGACAGGATGAATAAGATGTCGTTAGTCGGATATGCAAGAGTTAGCAGTGACTCGCAAAGCCTCGATCTTCAAGTGCAACAGTTGACTGAAAATGGCTGTGAGAAGCTCTTTTCTGGGAAAATGAGCGGTACATCGGCTGATGGACGTTTAGCGCTTCAAGAGTGCTTAGAATGGCTCAGAAGAGGCGATACGCTGGTTGTAACGCGGCTCGACCGATTGGCACGCTCGGGGAAAGACCTACACGCCATAATCGACCAGCTTGCATCCAAGGAGGTGGGCTTTCGATGCTTGCAGCAAGGCGCAGTTGATACCACGACAAGTATGGGGAAGCTTGTGCTGGGCATTTTGGGTTCGGTCGCGGAATTCGAAACTGACATTCGCAAAGAACGACAGCGCGAAGGTATCGAAAAGGCGAAGAAGCGCGGCGTTTATAAAGGACGACCTGCGAGCATTGACGCGAACAAGGTGCGTGAGCTTAAAGCGGCTGGTATGGGCGGCGCTGCGATTGCAAAGGAAATGGGAATTGGGCGGGCAAGTGTTTATCGCCTGTTGGTCAGCGCATAGATATCGCTTACCAGCGTAAATTCTCAAGGAGGTCAGATTGACTCCCCGATCTAGCGCTTCGCCTCGCTAATGCGCTTTCGAATTTGAAAAAGGTTGCCCTGTAAATAGAAATTACAGCGATCTAAAATCTCACTGACAGGTCCAATGTGAGGCTCCCGATTCACAGCTCTTTCTATGTATTCTGCTGGCAGGTCGTTTTCTGACTGTTCACGGCAAAGATTGAGCCTCGCTGCCTGAACAACGTCAGACCCACTCCATTTTTCGTAAATAATACGTTCCTTAGCACCACGCAGATGGCGGTTAACGGCGCTAGAAGAGGCATTGAAAGTACCGCCCGTGAGCTTTAATTGCTCGCAAGCCCACTCCTTTGTCGCAAAACTATCGATCTGTGCAATCGTGTTTGCAATTTCAGTCATCACAAGTTGGCTAGCGGCTTTGTTTATCAGGCTGTCATAGAAAGCCTCCATTTCTAACTGTTTCAAAGCTGGGTTTTCAGATTTGCAATGCGATAAGTAAGCTATGCGTTCACCTGCGCTGCTAGAGAACCAATAAACACTAGATCGGCCACCGCTGCGCAATTCATCAAAAAGCTCTCTGTTTTTCCAGTTACCAACATCGTTGAAAGCTAGTTCGGCTGGTGAGCGTGTTGTCGCTGAATTGCTGTTTTCGTTCTCGTGATCTGAACCAAGTTCACGGACAAGGTCAGCTTCTAAGGCGGCGAATATATCGCATATAGCCAACAGTTCGGCGTCACTAAATTTTTCAGCGCATTTGACGGGAACATCAAAGTTGTCGACTTGGTTTGCGTTGGCAGGATTTGGCCAAAGCAACGCTGGGATTATAAGCATGTGCAAGCACTTGGCGCTCAAGAATTGCTTTCCGTTTTTAGATGACTTCAACTTTGCCTCCGGTAAGATTTGAGGCATGCCCGGTCAAACCGGGTGTTAGTAACCTAGACTCTCGAATAGGCGCCGCCGCTTTTGGGCAGAGCCTTGGACATGGCGGAAGCCACGCGGTCGCAATATACGACCGGCCAAGAGTTCAGAGGTTACTAAGCCTCACGACGCGGACTTACGCGCCTTGTACTTCAACTAACTGCCGGAGATTTTATGCGCAAGGACTAGATAGGACTAGTCGGGTCAGGCAAATTCGAGCTTCAGCCGATTAGTCAGTGCGCAATCTTCGCGCAGATGCATAAAGAACTGCGGAGGCTGGAAATTAATTTTCAACCTCCTAATGGCATCGAGATGCAATGGATTCCGCAACATTTGAACATCGCTTATGACGAGTGCAGTTGCGATGTCTCGTCCAGCCAGATAGTCATCAAACTCTGTCTTCGATATCGCCAAAGCGTGACCGTGGCGGTCCCAAATATCGTCAGGCGGAAGGTTTTCCATCGCCTTAAGATTACAGACTGCTGCAACCTTAGCAACTGGCGATTTGCAATATAACCAAATCCTAGAACCATCTGGAACACGGAGTGCTCTTCGCCGCAGCTCCACTGTTTTCGCTCCCGACAAGATACTATCGAAATAGCGTTGCTGAATTGAGATAAGGATGTCTTGACTATCCAATTTTCGGCTCCCCTTCAGCAATGAGTTGTATGCAATGTTTCGGTTCAATGACCTTTGATGTGACAAAATTAGCGCCGTCTGCACAGCCCATCTGCCGCAGTCTTTTCAGGGTGACTGGTTTCTTGAAGAGCATTATTGAGCCAATATCGATCACGGTCTTTAATCTACGGCCACCTTGGTTTTCTATCGCCTCTTCAGGCAGGACTCCTCGGTCTTTGCTAACAGCAGCGGCTTCGCCTTGGTCCAATAAATAGCGAGCCAACACTCTCGCAACAGCAATGATCGCTTTCCGACCGTTTTGTTTTTCAGACTCATAAAAAAAAGCAAGACCACCTTCTGGAATTGAGCCGTAATTTCCGCCAATATAGGCCTTTTCTGGCTTGATAGAGGCTTCGCTTTGCTCAAGAAAAGAAAGTTGTTGAGCACCCTGAAAAAGCTCCTCAGCGTAATTAGGCCAGATCGGAAGCACCACGCCTGGCCTGTCATCAGTCGCAATAATTACTGGGCTAAGAAGGTCTTCTAAACCAGACAGACTTATGAATCGAGATACCCCCTTCGCATCCGTAAGAGACAATGTTTGCATCAAGCTCGGAGAGCCCGAGAACTCCACACCGATTGCATTCGCGATGCGTCGAGATGCAGCATCCCAAGTTGCCGGCAAGAAGGCTGCCCCAAACGAAGCCTTTTTTAGTTCAGGGTTTCGTGGGCTCGTTCCTTCATCGATGTAAAAGCCTTCAATCAACGCGACTCTTCGTAGCAAATCTTGACGGATATGTGGCGCCAAATTGAATACACCGACCTCGTTTTCCCCTAGATCGCGGCTCGCACGTTCAAGCATGTATTTAATGGCCGTCGATGCGTTGGGGTTCGACTCATCGGCAAAAACGCTCAGCCCTCTAATCTCACCATTTGGCTTAGGTGGGTCCCAAGAAGCGAAGCTAAGGATACCGGAGTCAGTTCTGACAACTTCTCTGCGCCGTAAAGCCTTGGCAGTGCCACGAGCCAAGATTTTTCGAACGCGCAGTTCACTCAAATCGTAACTGCTTAACAGAGCTCGAACCTGTTCGTCATCTTCGTCAACGAAACGGGTAGGCTGCATCGTACTAAAGGAATTTCTCACCAGCGCTTGCGAAGGTGCACCAAATTCAAATTCAAAGCTCTGTCCAAAGGCTGCGGGAGACAAAACCTGTAAGCCAAACTTAAGTTGGATGTTCTCGGAGGCTCTTAGAATAGCCTCGTCGGAAGTTACAAAGCCTTCTGAACATTCTTCAATGGCTGTTGCCAAATGGCGAAGGTCGGACTCGTCGTTTGGCTTCAAATTCTCAGGGTGCGCCTTTTCTGGGAAGACCATTGGCAATAGCGCAGACCGCAAAACGCCCATCCGTGCCAATGAAGGTATCTTTAATATTGGAAAGCCTCGGCAAAATTGAAGGATTGGGTCCGGACGGTCGGAGCGCGTGTGTTTTTCAAGCTCAGCCAGTGCCTCAGATGTAATTGCAAGGCGCACATCTTTTTCTAATCCGGCTTGGATTACCTCTTGTGCCACCGCAGTGCGCTGGCGATCCTTGGTAACATCAAAAATGACGTTCAAGTCCAATACATAGCGCGGGATGCTGTGCTGGCGTGGTTTTCCAATTGCAAGGCTTGCATGCGCTTCGCTGGGCACTGCCAATTGGTCAAGTAAACTAGGGTTGGACAGTTCTCTTGCCCGCACGTTTATGTGACGGTTCTTGGTCTTCGCTTGCTTAATGCGAATGACATCGAAACCAATTTTTTCATAGAATTGATTTGCAATATCCAGATGACTCGAAACATTCGCTACGACACTTAGGTAAGCGCTATTTTCTAAGCGTGAAAAAACCGATTTAAGAAGATGCGTACCAACAGAATGTCCACGGTAATTTGGCGAAACGTAAGTTTGGAATATTTTTGCTTGTGAGCCAGCACCGCCAAAAAGCGAATATCCAATCAGATCACCTGATTCAGTTACTGCCGCTACAGCCCGTCTTTGCTCGACGAATTCACGATAAGCATCCGGCGGTAGAAATCCGAACGAGTTGCGCTCGGAATCCGCTGCTTCTCGAATGCTGTCAGTATACGCTCTCAATTGGGCGCGTTCAGTGATAATTTTGAAGGACACAGGTCGAAGATAGCGAAAATCTATTTGAGCTTCCAGCGTTGACTTCATGTACCGCTGGATAGGCCCATTTTAAATAACAGTTGCAACAGCCTTTGCTACTGAACCTGCTACAGAGACATTATTTTACTTCCTTTTTTCCAGTAGTTTAAAAAAGTGGTGCCGCTTAGCAGACTCGAACTGCTGACCCCATCATTACGAATGATGTGCTCTACCAACTGAGCTAAAGCGGCATGCGTTGAAATTGCGGGATTTTCGGTCGTTTCAGTCCAGCAATTGCAACCGTTCCAACGTCGGGATTCCAACGGAGTGGTTCAAATAGTAGTCGGGAAAGCAAATAGCCAGCAGCACGGTGTAAGGCAAGCCGCGAATTGCGAGCTACCCGGCATAAGACCGTTTCGTCAAATGCGCGGCAGAAAAGCATATGATATGCTTTGACAAAACCGTCCTGCATTACGATAACCCTGCTCGTTCCTGTTATCACTTCCCTCCTTACTTCTCCCGAAAAAGCGCAATCTGCCGAAATAATGTCCGAGACCAAATCCGACACGCAATCACACGCCGTTCATGATGTCGCGGCGCTGCCTGTGCCGCGCGCGAATAGCTTGGCTGGCGCGTCCTTGTTTCTGGATTTTGATGGAACGCTCGTCGATTTGGCTGACACTCCGGAAGCGGTCGTCGTGCCAGCGCAATTGCCGGCATTGCTGGCAAATCTCGATACCGCTTTGCACGGGCGACTGGCAATTGTCAGCGGGCGCGATATTAAAACGCTGCGCGATGATTTCGGCCTGACGAATGTTACGTTGGCAGGCAGCCACGGCGCGCAGATCGCGATGTTGGGCCAGCCTGTAGACAGCGTTGCGCGCGCGGCCGCGCTAGATACAGCCTATGCGCATTTGATCGCTTTTGCGCAGAGCCATCCCGATCTTGTGGTGGAGGATAAGCCGCTGGGCATCGGCCTGCATTACCGGCAGGCACCGGCAATGAAAGAACGCTGCCAGGATGAAGCGCGCAAAGTGGCCAGCGCGCATAATCTGTCGCTGCAACATGGCAAGATGATGATCGAACTGCGCGGCGAAAAGGCGCATAAGGGCATGGCCATCGCCCGGCTGATGGAAACTGCGCGCTTTGCTGGCGGACGGCCAGTTTTCATCGGTGATGATGTGACCGATGAGGATGGCTTTACAAAGGCAGCCCAGCTCGGCGGCGCGGGAATAAAGGTCGGCGTGTCGGGAAAGACTGGCGCCCGGTATGCCTTGGCCAATGTTCGTGCGGTGCATGAATTTCTCACCTCAATTTGCGCGCAGCAATTTCCGGAAAACCACCGCCATAGTAAAGAGCAGGGGTAAATTTTGACGGCACTACTATCCATCGACGATATCAACGAAAATCAACGCAATCTTGATCTGTGGCCAATCGGGAATTGTCAGGTATCCGCGCTGATTGATCGGCAAGCCAGATTGATATGGGGCTGCCTGCCCGGCATAGACGGCGACCCCGCGTTTTCCGCATTGTTAAGCGATGCGGACTATGACGACAGCCAGACTGCGGGCTTCTGGGCGATCGATCTGGCAAACTGTGCAACGATTGAGCAGGAATATATCCGCAACACCCCGGTGCTGCGCACGCGCAAAACCGACACGTCTGGCAATGCGGTCGATATATTCGATTTCTGCCCCCGCCGCCAACAACGCGGGCGCATCTATCGCCCCACTGCCTTTGCCAGAATCGTGCGCCCGGTTTCCGGCTCGCCGCGCATTCGCGTAAAACTGCGCCCCGTTGGCAATTGGGGCACGCAGCGTGCAAAGCTGTCCTTCGGATCGAACCACATCCGTTATCCGCTGCCCGCGATGGATATGCGGCTGAGCACCGATGCGCCGATCGGCCATGTCAAATCGGAAAATTACTTTCGGGTAGAGCGCGGTCTGCATTTCTTTTTCGGCCCTGATGAAAGCTTCGCCGGATCGCTCGCGCAGACAGTATCGCAAATGATGCATGATACCGTGCAGGGATGGCAGCAATGGGTTCGCGGCCTTGCTATACCTGCCGAATGGCAAAGCGAGGTTATCCGCGCGGCGATCACGCTGAAACTGTGCCAGCACGAAGACAGCGGCGCGATTGTGGCCGCGATGACAACATCGATCCCCGAACATGCTAACAGCGGCCGTAACTGGGACTATCGCTATTGCTGGATCCGTGACGCTTATTACACGGTGGAGGCGCTCAATCGCATTGGCGCGCTGGACGTGCTGGAGGCGTATCTGGGGTATCTGCGCAATATCGTCGATGATGCAGCGGGCGGCCATATTCAACCATTGTATGATGTGCTCGGTAATGCCCGGTTGGAAGAAACGCACGCGGAAGGGCTGCCGGGCTATCGCGCGATGGGGCCGGTGCGGGTCGGCAATCAGGCATACGAACAGGTGCAGCATGATGCCTATGGGCAGATTGTGCTGTCATCAGTGCAGGCCTTTACCGATCAACGCTTGTTGCGCATGTCGGGGCATGAGGATTTTGAGGCGCTGGAAGAAGTCGGCGATCTGGCGTGGGATGTCTATGACAAGCCCGATGCTGGCCTGTGGGAATTGCGCACCCGCAGCCATGTGCACACCTATTCCGCGGTAATGTGCTGGGCGGCGTGTGACCGGTTGGGCCATGCAGCCGCGACATTGGGGCTGGAGGAAAAATCACAGCATTGGCAGCGCCGGGCAGCGACCATGAAAGATGCGATTATGAAGCGTGCGTGGAATGAGGATACGCAAGCGATCAGCGCAACTTTCGATGGCGATGACCGCGATGCCAGCCTGCTCCAATTGCTCGATCTGCGCTTCCTGTCGGCCGATCATCCGCAATTCAAAGCCACGCTGACGGTGTTGGAAGAGGCGCTGAGGCGCGGCAACCATATGCTGCGTTATGCTGCCGAGGATGATTTCGGCTTGCCCGAAACCGCGTTCAATGTCTGCACATTCTGGCTGATTGAAGTGCTGCATCTGGCGGGCCGCAAAACCGAGGCGCGCCATTTGTTTGAAGAAATGCTGTCGCGCCGCACCGCTGCCGGGCTGCTATCTGAAGATATCGACCCGCATACGGGTGAGCTGTGGGGCAACTATCCCCAAACCTACTCGTTGGTTGGTATAATTAACTGCGCAGTTTTGCTCAGTAAATCATGGAGTGAGCTGCGATGAACCGCCTGATTGCCATATCGAACCGTGTGTCCAAACTGAAAGAGGGCGGTGCGCAAGGCGGCCTTGCCGTCGCGCTAAGCTCTGCCTTGCGCGAAAATAACGGCATCTGGTTTGGCTGGTCCGGGCAAAGCGTCGATACATTTACCGGCCATCTGCAAATGTCGGAAAATTTCGGCGTACGCACGGCGACGATTGATCTGGAGGAGCAGGATGTCGATGAATATTACAACGGTTTTGCCAACCAGACATTATGGCCGCTATTCCACTATCGCATTGATCTGGCGGAATATGAACGCGCGTATGGCGAAGGATATGAACGGGTAAAC
>Ga0114952_1001483_pt1 | contig 19780 bp, 18 predicted proteins | sample SidtaG_2_FD_87303 | JGI IMG/M metagenome (GOLD analysis project Ga0114952, IMG submission 87303) | Marine algal microbial communities from Sidmouth, United Kingdom - Sidmouth_Asex2 metaG | ecosystem: Host-associated > Algae > Red algae > Unclassified | place: Sidmouth, United Kingdom | collected...
CCATGACGCATGTCCTGCCATTTTAAATTTTCGGGAAGTTTGTGTGGGGTGATTTCACTTCTGGTGCCGATCTTATTTCGTTGATCGTCAACCATGTGGATCTCACCATATATAATATCTGTTTGTGCTGGAAGATCTTTGAGCATGTTACTTACTGTATACGGGCTATGAATATGGTCGCCAGCATTCATATACCAAACGTAATCTCCTTTTGCCAATTTTAATCCCTTGTTCATTGCGTCATATAGGCCTTTGTCGGGTTCGCTGAGGATAGTGGCAATCTTATTTTCGTATTTATTAATAAGATCCATGGTGCCATCATTTGAGGCTCCGTCCACAATGATGAGCTCAATGTTTGGATAATCTTGATCAAAAATGGATTTGAGTGTGGCTTCAATCAGATCAACACAATTGTAGGTCACTGTAATTATTGAAATAAGGGTTGGCTGTTTATCCATTTTTAAAATTGAAGTTTAAATGTAAGCTTTCGTAATTAAAATACATAAGGTATATTTAGTTTTCGATTTTGAAAAAATACGAACATTATGCGTGCAATATTATTGAAAGGATTTGGTGGAGTAGAAGCCATGGAAATGGGTGATGCTCAGGTGCCAGAATGCAAGGAGGAGGAGGTGATTCTTAAAGTTAAGGCTTTTGGATTGAACAGGGCTGATATTTTGCAAAGAAAAGGTTTATATCCTGCGCCAAAAGGGAGTAGTGATATCTTGGGGTTGGAGGCAAGCGGGGTAGTAGAAGCTGTCGGCAAAAATGTCAAAGGCATAAAAAAGGGAGATCGTTTAGCGGCTTTATTGTCTGGTGGGGCTTACGCCGAATATACCACTTGTCACTACAAGCATACTATGCCTATCCCAGAAAACATGTTATATCAAGATGCTGCTGCTATACCTGAAGTTTTTATAACTGCTTTTCAAGCCTTATGCTCTATTGGGAAATTAAAGAAAGGAGAAACACTGTTGATACATGCAGCAGCTTCGGGAGTTGGTACTGCTGCTATTCAGATCGCGAAGAATCTCGGTGCCGTCAGCATAGGAACAGCGAGTAATAAAAAACATCAAGCCTGCGTATCGATTGGACTGGATCACTGCATTGATTATAAGAATCAAGATTTTGTCGAAGAGGTCAATAAGATCACAAATAATGGTGGCGTTGACCTATTAATAGATTTTGTTGGTGGCTCTTATTTTCAGAAAAACCTCCAATGTGTCAAATTGGATGGGCGGATGGTAATGTTAGGTTTTTTGGGTGGAGTGAAAACCTCAGCGTTAAACTTAGCAAGTATCTTGAGAAATAGGATTCAAATTACTGGAACTACGTTGCGATCTCGAACAGATGATTATAAGGCAGCGCTAATACAAGCATTTAAAACGGAGATTTATCCTTTGATTTTGGATGGAAAAATTTCGCCTGTCATTCACAAAGTATTTGATTGGGGACAATTTAAAGTGGCGCACCAAATGATGGAAAAAAATGAGAACATTGGCAAAATAATTTTAAATATCGAATCATGAATAAAGTATTTCTTTATTTCGCTTATCTCCTTTTAATACAATCTTGCCAATTCATGAGTAGTAAAAATGAAATAAATATACTTGCCAAACAACAATTAATGGTTGAGTCTTTGCTTGCAGCGAAAAAAATAGCCCCAACGGATTTTGAATTACTGCTCATGGCATTTAAATTGGAAAGAGTGCTTGAGGTGTATGCAAGAAATAAAGGAGAAAACAATTGGAATAAGATCGTCAAATATGATTTTTGCGCCTTTAGCGGCTCTTTGGGGCCGAAGTTAAAAGAAGGCGATAAACAAATTCCTGAGGGTTTTTATAAAATTGACAGGTTTAATCCAAAGAGTATGTTTCACCTTTCTTTAGGTCTTGATTATCCCAACATGAGGGACTTGCAATATGCGAACAAAGACAAACCAGGTTCGGATATTTTTATACACGGAGGTTGTAGATCTGTAGGTTGTATTGCCATAACAGATGAAAAGATCGAAGAACTCTATACCCTTGCAAAACTTGCGAATAAAAGTATTGAAGTAATTATTTTGCCTTTTGAAATGAATGAAAACACCTTGACAAAGCAAGTTGAGGATCATGTTAATTTACAAACTTTTTGGAATCAATTGTTTATTGACTTTCAAAATAAAAATTTTAAATTCAATACTTGAACAAAGTTAGTTATTGGAATTGATAGTCTAATCTTACTCCAAAATTAAAAGGTGCTTCAATTAGTGCAGGCCTTAAAGTATATGTTTTGTTCAACAGATTTTTTGCCAATACGGAGACTTTAAGTTTATCAATTACTTGGTAACTGGCTCTTGCCTCAAAGACCATAAATCCTGTATTATTTTCTTCTCTAAAATCTGCAAGTCCTGGGATGATGACTTGAAAGAGATTATCTATTGCTTTCATATAACTATAGTAAAAACCAGAGACAGCAAAGTTGAACTTTTCATAGTCTGTTCCTATATCAAATTTTGCTGTATGTTTATATCTGTACTTAAGAATATTTTCATCAGAGGAAGAAGCAAATTGCTCTACTTCACCAAAATCTTGAAATTTAGGGTCTATGTAAGTATAGCCTGTCAGAATAGTCAGAGGGACGGAGAATAGCTCACCTTGGCCCGTAACATTGAAATCTATACCTTGAATGTCAGTGTTGCCAATATTTAAAGATTGAAAACCAAGTAGACTAGCATTAAAGGTAAACTCCATCATATCAAAATATTTTGATCTAAAGAACGCAAGGTCCAATAAGCCGTTGAATCCTCCAATTTTAAATCCCTGCTTAACACCAAGTTCTGCAGTCCAACCAGTTTCTGAAAATAAATCAACATTTGGAAAAATTGCGAATCCTACTTGGGTAGAAATATATTTCTCCGCTATGGTTGGAAACCGGTAACCTTGCCCCCATGAAGCCCTGAGGAAAGTAAAATCGGCAATTTTGTAATTTGCACCAATTCTTACAACAGGTTTGGATTCTACATCTGTACCTGCCGCTTCAAGTATTTCATTTACCACAATAGAATCAGGCGCGACGATCTCGTTTCGTTCATATCTAGCACCTACGCTCACATTTAATCTGTCTCCAAACTTCTTATCTCCCTGCAAATAAATGGCTGCGTTATTACCAGTTATGGTCGAATTACTAAACAATTCTGCAGTCGTCGAATTAAAACTATAAACCAATCCAGCGGTCATGGTCAAACCGATATCGCTAAACTTCTTTTGAAATTGGTATTCGGAGTAATACAAGATAGATTTATTTGCCCTATTGTTGCTGATTTTATTATCAATGGAATAAATTCTACCAATAAGTTTGTGTTTATTGTTTCCTTTATCAAAATAAGTCAAAAAAGGATCTATGAAGAATCTCGTGTTATCCGAATCAGAGAAAGTGCCTGGTGTACCGGTCAAAGCGAGATCTGTTGCATTGGCCCAATAGAAAAAGTCTTTATTTTTACCATCCTTGACATTGGCATTTACACCAATTGCGAGTCTGTCTGAAATTCTATACTTCAATCCAATGGCTCCTCGGATATAATTTATGTAAGTATCGCGATTCCATGATTTTTTATCCTTCCAAAATAGGGAACCTACAAAATCGAGGTTGCCAAATTTTTGTTTGTGGGTCACGTAGGCAAATACAGAATGAGGGATGGTATCGGATTTTGAATCTCCCCACCAAATGGCTTCTTCATTTTCTGGCTGACCATATAAGGTATATCCTATGGCCATTTTGGTTTCTGGTGTTGATCTGGCATAATCTGTTCTGAGATTTATGATGCCATTCATTGCAGCTGATCCATACAATGCCGATGAAGCACCTTTTAAAACTTCGATCTGATTGGTCAATTCTAAAGGTATATCATCCCAATTTGGAAACCCAGCGTCAGCTTGCAGGGCAGGAATATCATCTACGAGCAATAGCACTCTTGAACCTGCTCCAAAAGAGTAACCAGAACCTCCTCTTATGTTGGGTTGACCATCAATGATCGTTACTCCAGGAACACGTTCCAATACATCACTTAATTTGGAGGTGTTTGTATTTTCAATAATTTTAGGCTTTAGGATTTCCAGAGACACAGTGATTTCGCCTAATGGCTTCTCAAATTTTCCCGAAGTGACGGTTGCTGTCTCTAAGAGATTGGTTGATTCAATTAATGTAATATTGATTTCTGTGTCTTTATCAAGGATCATATCTATGGTTTGAGTCACATATCCAATGTAAGAAACCTCCATTTTATAAGCACCTTGTGGCAATTCTAACTGGTATTTCCCATTAAAATCACTGATGGTACCATTCACACCAACAAGGATCGAGGCACCAATAAGAGACTCATTATTATCAGTATCTGTGATGGTACCTTTTACTATAAAACTTTGAGCAGTTCCTGAAAGACTGTTAAAAAAGAATGATATAATCAAAATAGACAAATAAATGATGCCTTTTACTTTGTTATGCATATTAGATCGTTGAATATTTTAGTACATTTGATAACAGAAAACAGACCTAAAGTAAACTTAAAAACTTAGATTATGAATAAAATTTTTACAATTCTTTTAAGTATCCTTTTTTGTACACAGGTATTTTCTCAATCCTGTACACCAGTAGAATTGCCCACGGATACTTCTATAATCGTTCCACCTCCATATGACGAAGATTCAATGACAGGAGGTCTTATTCCAGGTTGTTTGAATACGGAATACGAACAAACGCTCACATTGAAGGTGCCAGGGGAAGTTGATTTTAATGGCATAGCTTTGGGCTTAGATTCTATAAGCATTGAAATGGAGGGTGCAATAACCGGTCTACCAGTGGGATTGACTTACGCATGCAATCCTCCTAATTGTATTTTTGCTGCGGAAGAAACAGGATGTATTATTTTGACTGGAACAATTGATGGATCAAATGTTGAAGGCGATTATGAAATGAGTTTGGACATCACCGCATACACACTTATTGGTGCTTTACCTTTAAATTATCCAAATGATATTCCCGATGTTGATGGCAGTTATTTTATTTCTGTTCTTGCAGAAGGTTCTGTAGAATGCGTTCCTACAGTTGGGGTACAAAATGCGTTAAATTCAGAAATACAGATTGCCAATAATCCAAACCCTTTTTCTTCCTACACTGAGATCAATATCAAATCAAGCGTAGATAAAGAAGTAACCTTTATGGTAAGAGATCTTGTTGGTAATCAAATAAAAACAGAAGCAGTAAATCTTCACGTTGGACAAAATATCGTTCCTTTCGATGGTTCTAATTTACCTGTCGGAATGTATGTGTATTTTGTAAGTGATGGGAAGTCTGTTTTGAGCCAAAAGATGCTTATAATTAGGTAAGAGAAGCGTGTTTGTTTGTGTATTTGGTTAACTGTTTATTTGTCAGATAAAAACGTCCGAATACGCTCGAAAGGATATATTATGAATAAACGAATGAACGGATAAATAATTAAACGCACAAACGCATAAACAATAAAAGCCTGCATTTTCATATGAAAACGCAGGCTTTTTTTAAGCACATTATGCCAAAACAAAGGAAAGTAGCACTTAGGCTTCTTCCTCTGGCTTTTCGATCTTATTAAGCATTGGTAAATTTATCCATTCTTTTTCTTCTCCAGAAATAGACCACATTCTTAGGAAACCACCAGATGCTTTTGCAACGTGTTCAGCAAAAGAAATAAAACTATTATAGAGCCCATAAGCGTGCTCCGCTTTTAATTTTGCAAGTATAGGATTTAGTTTGGTCAACTTATCACGTAAAATGGTGTTTCGTGCGTTAACATCTTCTGGGAGCTCTTTGATCAAAGCGTTTAATTTATCTTCGAATTCATCTCCGACATAACCATAGTACTCTTGTAAGCTTTCTGGGTTAGTATAAGACCTGATTCCGGTCAACTTTTTTGCCCAAGCAACTTCCGTGGTGTCGATTGTCCCGTCAGCTCCAGCGATCAGTACAGTAATTTCAGGTATCGCGTCTATTAGACTTTGTTTTTCTTCTGTATTAATACCTACGAATGAATCCAACATTTTATTTTATTTTTGAATGTTTCTAAAACTTACCGCAAATATACATTTTGACGCAAAAGTTGAATAAAGAAACACATAAATTCTTTGTATTATTTAAATTTCGCGAGTATTTACCATGAACAGGTATTTATTAGTAATTTGCGGACGTAAATTAGCTGCATTTTGTTAATTACTTCATTTACCAGCTTAGATATTCAAACTTAGATGCAAATCTTGATGTGTTGAAGAGCGAATTCAGATATTTTATTCTAAAATGTCCAGAACCATAATCAAGCCATACTAACTTTAATAGATAGATCCTTAAAATTGTAACAATTGGGTACAGGAACCAAGAAATCTAAAAAAATGACTCCTTTAATGGAGCAATACTTTGCAATCAAAAAGAAGCATCCTGATGCCATACTACTATATAGAGTCGGCGATTTTTATGAAGTATTTGGGGAAGATGCCATCAAAGTCTCTAGTGCACTTGGTATAATACTCACTAAACGGAATAATGGCGGGTCTGATATCCCATTGGCAGGTTTTCCATACCACTCTTTAGATATGTATCTACCTAGAATGGTGAAAGCTGGATTTCGAGTAGCTATTTGTGAACAACTAGAAAAACCTAGTCCACATAAAAAGATCGTCAAGCGAGGTGTTACTGATGTCGTCACACCTGGTATTGCCACAGATGATAAACTATTAGATCACCAATCCAATAATTTTCTAGCGGCGATCTACCTTGGCAAGCAAGGATTCGCGGGCGTTGCATTGTTGGATATTTCTACAGGAGAGTTTTTTGTCACAGAAGGTAATGAGTTTCATATTGACAAGATCTTGCAAGCTTTTTCGCCATCAGAGATCATATTCTCCAAAGGGCAAAAAACAGATTTTGAAAAGAATTATGGAACTGGTTTTTACACCTATACCTTGGACGAGTGGATATTTACCGAAGATTACACTTCAGAAAAACTTACGGATCACTTTGAGACCATTGGCTTAAAGGGATTTTCGCTAGAAGAATTGGTATTGGCAAAAATCGCTGCTGGTTCCATTTTACATTATCTAGCAACATCTGAGCAAAACAATCTGATCCATATAAATACCATCCGAAGGATTCCCATCGATGGATACATGTCGTTGGATAAATTCACAATTCGCAATCTTGAATTGGCCAGCAGTCCGAATGATAATGGGACCGCATTGATAGATATTCTCAACCAAACAGTTTCTCCGATGGGTTCGCGGTTGATGAAAAAATGGGTCGTCTTGCCGATCAAAGAGAAGGCAAAAATAGAAGAGCGATTAGAAGTAGTAGAGTACTACATGAAGCATTTGGAATTTGCTGATTTTACTAAAGACAAACTTTCAAGCATTGGAGACATCGAAAGAATTATTGCTAAGGTTCCAATGCTAAAGATCAATCCTAGAGAGATCGTTCAATTGAAAAATGCACTGGAAAGTATAGCAGACTTGAAATCAATTCTTGCAAAGCAAAACCAAGGGTTTCTTCAACAGGCAAGCAAAAAAATGGACCCTTGCATAGAGTTGATTGAACGAATCAAAAAAACCATAAAGGAAGATCCACCGAACAATATTAAGAAAGGAGGTGTCATAGCGGATTCCGCTTCTGAAGCACTTGATGACTACCGAGATACTATAAATAATGCAAAGGAGATCCTTCTCAATGTTCAAAAAAGAGAAGCAGAAGCAACAGGTATTGACAAACTAAAGATCGGCTTCAATAATGTATTTGGCTATTATCTTGAAGTAACTAACAAATATAAGGATAAGGGTTTGGTTCCTGACAGTTGGATCAGAAAACAAACTTTAAGCAACTCAGAGCGCTACATCACGGAAGAATTAAAAGATTTAGAAACAAAGATCTTGGGAGCCGAAGAAAAAATCATCGGTTTAGAAGAACAGTTGTTTCAAGATCTAATCGTCTATATTTCAGATTTTATCCAACACATACAGGGTAATGCGCGCATAATCAGTCAGTTGGATGCTCTTTATGCCTTCTCCATTGTCTCTTTAAAGAATGACTACTGCAAACCTATATTAAATGATGGACTTGAAATAAAGATCAAAGCGGGTCGCCACCCTGTCATAGAACAAAACCTTCCGTTAGGTGAAAAGTATGTTGCCAATGACATCATTTTAAATAATGATGAAACGCAGATAATGATGATCACCGGCCCTAATATGGCTGGTAAATCTGCGCTTTTGAGACAAGTAGCCCTAATAAGCATCATGGCACAAATTGGTTGTTTTGTCCCGGCAGATGAAGCGGAATTAGGGATCGTTGATAAGGTTTTCACAAGGGTAGGCGCGTCTGACAATATTTCTTCAGGAGAAAGTACATTCATGGTGGAAATGATAGAGACGGCGAGTATCATGAATAATATTTCAGAGCGCAGCCTCATCTTGCTCGACGAAATTGGTAGGGGGACGAGTACTTATGATGGCATTTCTATTGCTTGGGCTATAGCCGAATATCTTCACACCAATAACTTAGCAAAACCTAAGACGTTATTTGCCACTCACTACCACGAGTTAAATGAACTTGCCAATAAGTTTGATCGCATAGAAAATTATAGCATTGCCACCAAAGAAGTAGGGCAGAAGGTTATCTTTCTCAGGAAGCTTATAAAAGGAGGAAGTAACCACAGCTTTGGAATATATGTAGCAAAGCTTGCAGGTATGCCAAATGCCATTGTTGAGAGAGCCGCGCACATTCTTACCCAGATGGAAGATAAATCTATCGATGAGGGAGAACGGGAAGTAAAAGGTAAGCAAAGAATTAGTCCAGACATGACGCAGATTCAGAATCAAAATCTACAACTTAGCATTTTTGAAACTGTTGATCCTGCAGTCGGCAAGTTGAAACAAGCGCTGATGGATTTGAATATGAATGAGATGACACCGATTGAGTGTATGATGAAGTTGAATGAGATGAAGAAGTTGCTGGAGTGATTTAGTTTATCATTTACCGTTCAGCTAGGTTGAGCCTTTGCACTTTCGTTTTGCAAACTAGATGTAACAGATTTCTCCACGCCATTTTGTTCCTATCGAATTTGAAATAGATACAATTCTTACCTTTTGATCAAACAAATTTATTTATTGTAGGGTAGAATCATTTTTTTAACTAATCAGCAGCAGGCGCCAACTTGACCTTAAGACCATTTATGTCTTCAGTTATTTTCAACTGGCAACCTAATCTAGAATTGTCTTCGACAAAAAAAGCTTGGTCCATCATATCTTCTTCGTCATCGGAAGCTTCAGGGAGTTCATGATCTGATAATACATAACAATGACAGGTTGAACAGAGCGCCATGCCACCACAAGTTCCTTCTACAGGTAATTCGTAGGCTTTAAATACCTCCATTAAATTCATATTCATGTCCGTAGGGGCCTCCAATTGATGTTCTTTGTCTTCTCTATCAATGACAGTAATGCTAATATCACTCATTTAGTAGTATTTAATTTATTATAAAACGCTTAAAGGGTATGTTTGGTTTCCATTTGTACATTAGTATATTTGATATCTAAAGTAAAACATTATGCTAAAATCAAAAATTGCAGGGATAGGATATTATGTCCCAGAAAGAGTCGTAACAAACGATGATCTTGCCGCTGTTATGGATACCTCAGATGAATGGATCAGAGAAAGAACAGGGATTGAGGCTAGAAGATATGCGGTTAAGCATAAAGAAACTACAAGTAGCATGGGAGCCAGAGCTGCTGAAATAGCGATAAAACGAGCGGGAATCTCAAAAGAAGACGTTGATTTTATCATATTTGCTACATTGAGCCCGGATTATTACTTTCCTGGCTGCGGGGTATTAATGCAAAGAGAGTTGGGCATTACAAAAACTGAAATAGGCGCCTTAGATATTAGAAATCAATGTTCCGGGTTCATTTATGGTCTATCGATCGCAGACCAATTTATAAAATCAGGAATGTATAAAAACATTCTTTTGGTTGGCGCTGAAATGCATTCCATGGGTCTGGATTTTACGACCAGAGGCAGAGGTGTTTCAGTTATATTTGGAGATGGAGCTGGTGCAGCACTCATCCAAGCAACTGATTCTAATGCTGGTATATTGACTACCAAATTGCATTCAGATGGTACTTATGCTGAAAAACTTTCGTTCATCTCTCCAGGTTCTCATGGGGGATATCATCAAGAAGTAGCAGGTCTCGATGCAGATTATGGGTGGCCTTCAAAAGATGAATTGGGAGAGATTTTCGTGACACAAAAAATGAAAGATGAAGGGCATCTTTATCCTCATATGGAAGGTCAGTTTGTTTTCAAACTAGCTGTCAAAAAATTTCCAGAAGTAATTAATGAGGCCTTGACTGAAGTCGGACTTACAAGTTCTGATATTGATCTATTCATACCTCATCAAGCTAACTTGAGGATCAGCCAATTCGTTCAAAAAATAATTGGTCTGCGAGATGATCAGGTATGGAATAATATCCAAAAATACGGAAATACAACTGCAGCTTCCATTCCGATCGCCTTGGCAGAAGCCTGGGAAGCCGGCAAAGTGAAAGACGGCGACTTGGTTTGTTTGGCCGCTTTTGGTTCTGGATTCACTTGGGGATCAGCTTTGATAAGATGGTAAATATAATGGGTGTCAAGTTGGTAGTCCCGGAGGGGTGCCTTCGGCATTGATAGTAGATGATTACAGCATCTGATATCAACGAGCTTGCTAATCGTGCTCAGCGAACTAAAAATAAATCACGAGCAACTAACACAAACTTCAATTAGCTGTGTAAAATATTAAAATAACTAACACTAAAAATAATCAACCAACAACTAAATTATGCAATACGAAAATCTACTAATTGAACAAAGAGAAAACATCACCATTGTCACAGTAAATCGTGAGAAGGCTATGAATGCTTTGAATGTTCAGACATTTTCTGACATTGACCAATTTTTTACAGAGGAGGCACCATCATCTTCTTCAACAGGATTTATAGTAACAGGAGCTGGGGACAAAGCATTTGTAGCGGGAGCGGATATAAAAGAATTTTTTAGTTTAGAGGGAGAAGATGCAAAGCGGCTTTCTAAAAGAGGGCAAGATATTTTCTTTAAAATAGAGCAACTGAAAAAACCGGTCATTGCGGCAGTCAATGGCTTTGCCTTGGGGGGAGGATGTGAATTGGCCATGGCCTGTCACATGAGAGTTGCTTCAGAAAAAGCAAAATTTGGTTTGCCAGAAGTTGGCTTAGGGATAATTCCAGGTTATGGAGGGACACAGAGGTTGACACAACTGATAGGTAAAAGTAAGGCGATGGAATATACCTTAACTGGGGACATGATCAATGCTGAAACAGCCTTGCAATTGGGATTGGCCAATCATGTGGTGCCACATGGGGAGTCTGTTGATAAAGCAATCGAAATCTTGAATAAGATCGCCTCAAAAGGTCCATTGGCAGTAGGGATGGCTATTAAATGTATTAATGATCATTTTGATGAAAAGAAAAATGGATATGAATCAGAGTATACCGGATTTGGAGATATAGCTTTGACAGAAGATTTTATGGAAGGAGCAACGGCATTTACAGAAAAAAGAAAGGCAAATTTTATGGGTAAATAATGCCACAGCGACCTACAAATTTTGCAATTTTTGTTTTTGCGTTGGGACAGTTTGGATGGTCACTTGCTGTTTATAGCGTCGCCAATTTATTGGTTTATTTTTACCTGCCTCCCGAAGAAGAAGGGGAGGTCATCTTTCAACAATTTATAAGTCAAGAATCCATAGTATTAGGTCTTACACTAATCGGTCTGATCACTTTTGGAGGTAGAATATTGGATGCATTCATAGATCCACTGATCGCTGGTTTTTCTGATAGAAGGAAATCTGGGATTGGAAAGCGGAAATCCTTGATGGCCATTTCTGCAGTACCCTTTGGCTTACTGTCAGTGTTGGTTTTTTATCCTTTATCATATAGCTCCATTTCTACGAATGCCATTTTTTTGATCGGGATGATTGCTTGTTTTTATTTCTTTTATACCCTATATGTTATCCCTTACAATGCTTTAATTTCGGAATTAGGACACCATCCTGATGATAGATTAAAGATCAGCACAGCGATCTCTGTAACCTTTGCGCTTGGTTTGATATTGGGCTCGCAAGTGTACTTATTTCAAGCCATGTTGGAAAGTACCTATTCTTCAGTGGTGGCTTTTCAGATCGTGTTGGCAGCTTTTGCTTTGCTTTCAATTGTACTTATGATTATGCCTGTATTATTTCTAGATGAAAATATGTTTGCCAAACAAGAAGAACAAACAATTGATACGTGGAAGTCTTTGCAAGTCGTTTTCAAGGATAAGAATTTTAGATACTTTTTGTTATCAGATGCCTTTTACTGGTTGGCTTTGACTTTTATCCAATTGGGGACGATCTATTTTGTTACCATTCTTTTTCAATATGAAAAAGAGGATGCCTCCACGTTTTTAATGTTTAGTTTTTTATTTAGCATTGCACTCTATATTGTTGTTTATAAGCTAACGCCCGTTGTTGGAAAAAAATCCTTGATGGTGACAGGATTTATTATTTTTGCTCTGGCTTTTTTGCTTGTTTATTTTATACCAGTACTTCCAATATCTTTGGACATCATGTATTATGTGGTCATTGTTTTGGCTGCTTTTCCATTGGCTGTTTTTGGAATATTACCCAATGTGATAATCTCTGACGCGATAAATCACAGAGAAAAACAAACGGGAGAATCTCAAGCGGGTATGTACTTTGGCGTGAGAAATTTTTTATCTAAAGTTGGAATATCTATGGCAAATTTAATATTCCCTTCCTTATTGCTTTTTGGTTTTACGGCAGATAATAATTTCGGGGTTCGGCTTTGTGGATTAACGGCCTTTGCGTTTTGTATTATAGGTTTATTGTTCTTTTTGAAATACAGGGATCTAGAAACCTAATTTGGGCATCAAACAATATTTGTGGTGAGGATAAACGTACATGCGAAAAACGCATTTCATAAGAAGCACCAGAGCATGCTATGGTGCTTCTTATAAAAAGAACTAAAAACTAAATTTCAATATATGGAAATCACAGTTAAAAAATCAATCGAAGACTTTTCATTTATAGCTAGCAATGGACAAACAAATATTGCTCTTGCTGCAGGACCGAAACTTTCGGGTGAAAACTCCTCTTTTCGTCCAATGCAGTTGCTTCTTGCTTCTCTTGGTGGATGTATGTCCATCGACATCATGATGATCCTCAAAAAGCAAAGACAAGAGGTTCACAATCTTGAAATAAAAATAATTGGTGATAGGGTAGACGGAACGCCAGCTTATTTCAACAAGATCGTTATTGAGGTTCATGTGAAAGGTAATGTCAAAGAAGAAAAGTTACAACAAGCAATTCGTCTAAGTGAAGAGAAGTACTGTTCGGTGTATCATAGTTTGAGGCAAGATGGGGAGATAACGACGAAATATATTTTGAATGGCGATTAGCTATTGGCTAATAGCCATTGGCAATTAGCCTTTGGCTTTTTGTTCATGCTTGCTGCTTGAGTAGGCGTGTGAATTAAGCGCTGTGAAACGTTGTGCTTCGCCGTGTATCGTTGTGAAATAATAAACATCTAATTGCTCATACTACACCTTTGGCAATAAGTTCCTTCGCCTTAAAGATTGTAACCATACTCAAGGAATCCTTGATCTCACCACGCATCAACATCTCATACAATTCATTAAAAGGCAATTTCTTGACGATCAGCTGCTCAGTATCTTCTGGTTCAGCATCTTCCTGAGTAAGTCCTTTGGCGACATAAGCCAAACCAACCTCATCCGTTACAGAGTTGGATGTATTCATTTCTAGAATTTTTGTCCAGGAGGAAGCAACCAAGCCAGTTTCTTCTTTGAGTTCTCTTTTTGCAGATTCAATTGGATCAATGCCGATAATACCTCCACCTTCTGGAATTTCCCAAGAATACTCTTCTAACGTATATCGGTATTGACCAACGATCCATGTGTTGTAATCTTCATCTAACGGCAGTATGCCAATGGCTAGGTTTTTAAAATGCACCACACCATATATGCCGGGACCACCCGATGGATTGAGGACTTCGCGGTGAGTCACTTTTATCCATGGGTTGTCATAGATCTCTTTTGTTGTTAGTGTTTTCCACGGGTTTTTTTGAATCATTCTAGAACATATATTTCAATTGTTGAATAAAGGTGCCAGGGTTCATTAATCTAGAAAGGATGGTATCTAAAATTTCAGGTGGAGAAACGAGAACCACTGCTACTAGCGTAAACAACAAACCAAATACGGCACCCCAAAGGTGGGCATCATGCGCAATATTGTCATTATTTTGATTACTCATATAGGAAGAATAAAACAAATATGCTATGCCAGCTACAATGGCTGGCATTGGTATGATGAAAAATATTAGCAGCATCGCCCATGGATTAAAAAGCACAAAAGCCATAACGACTGCTGAAGTTGCACCCGAAGCTCCAACGGAGGCATAATTGGGATTATTTTTATGCTTAACATATGCAGGAATACAAGCAATTACAATTGCTGCAAAATATAAGATCAAATAAAAAATCCTTCCGATTGCTGATCCAAATGCTTGACCCACAAATAAACTTTCGACGGTTGTTCCAAACATCCATAGTACAAACATATTAACGAGTAAGTGCATATCGTTTGCATGCACAAAACCATTGGTGATAAACCTCGTTCTTTCTTCTGGAAATCTGGCCACTCGGTAAGGGCTGAATTTTAGTTTATCGACCAAGCTATAGTCCTTTTTAGCAAAGTAATAATGAGTGGCAACATTGATTGCAATGAGTATGTAAGTAATTGGTGTAAGTAATAATCCGTCCATAATTTAAATATGATGATAAGGTTCTCTTTTAATTATTGAGTAAGCCCGATAAAGTTGTTCTAAAAATATTAGTCTGATCATTTGGTGGGAAAAGGTCATTTTTGAAAGGGATATTTTTTTGTTTGCTCTTTTGTAAACGTCTTCAGAAAATCCGTATGCACCGCCGATCAAAAATATTATTTTATTTGGATTTGAATTTTGAAGTTGCTCGATTTGTTTTGAAAAGTTTATAGAATCAAACTCCTTTCCATTTTCGTCGAGTAAAATAAGGAAATCTTTTGGATTTACTTTCTTTAGTATAAGTGCTCCTTCTTGTGTCTTGAGTTCTGTAATACTTAATTTACCGCCAAATTTTATGTCTGGGTACTCTACCAGTTTAAATTTGCAATATCGTTTGATTCTCTTGAGGTATATGTCAATACCCTCAGAAAGATAAGGGAAAGATGTTTTGCCAATCCACCAAAGTTCGATAGTCATTAATATCCTTTTAGATTGAGCCTAAAGATGGTTATAAAAATTGAATTTCATCCATTAAGCTATGTCTTTCTGCATATTTATCCTTGATCATGGCAGTGAGGTCGTAAGCAAGATCGTGAGCGCCTATCTTTTTGAGGTGGACGATCAGGGCACTGATCTTCTGTGCAGGAACGCGACCTAGATGGTGGTCTAAATATTCTGATACAAGGAATTGGTATAAAGAATAGATCTTTTTCTTTCTCTTTGGAAGAAAATTTTGATCGTATATTTGAAGCAATTCAAGCGAAGCAAGTTTTTCGATGTAGTTGAATAATTCTTTTGTTTCTTTTCTACGAAAGTGGATCTCAGCGATAGCGTTTCTCTTACTTTTTGAATAAGTTTGTTTTTCAAGGCCAATCATTATGGAATTAAAAATTTGATCTTGTGCCATGGGATTTGCAGCTATCATTTGATCGATGTATTTGAAGTCAAATGATTCCAAAAATCTTATGACACCGTAATATTGAAATTCTTTAGGCTTATTCAGGTTTTTAGAGGCTTCAAAAAGTAGATCGTGGATAAATGATCTATCTTCATGGCTTTCTAACTTGTGTAGGCTCGAGCGTCCGATCTGTTCAATTTTTTGCCAATCGTTTTTCTTCTTGGCTTCTTCTACTGCTATGTATAGTATGGAAGGATTCGAAAGATTTTCTTCTATCAGAGCTTTTGCTTCTTTGGTCTTACCTTCTTTTTCAAGGAGGTTGATTTTTAAAACCATGACATTCACCCTGTTTTGTTTGCTAAGGGGAATATCTTGCAACCATTCCTCCAAGAGTTGGTATACAATTTTACTTTCGCTGATGTCAACAGCGATTTTTTGAAGAACATTAAAGAAATCTGCTTCTAGATTGTTTTCAAAGATAGACCAAAGTGGAAGTTCCTGACATAGGAAATCAAAGATATTTCTTTTAAACTCGGGGCTGATATCTTCCTGTAGAATTTGATTGACCAATTCAAAGGCTTTGAAATAAACATCCTCTAGGTAAGATTCTTCATCATATTTTATGCTAGGTGGAATCTTAAAGAGGATTGAACTCAAAATAGGAAACGCTTCAGTGTATCTTTTCAAAGCGATCTTATCTTCAGCTTGACTGAGTAGTTCTTGACAAACAAGTTCTACTTGCTTTACCCCTCGTTTGTTGATCAAACCATTTTTGGTCTTATGCATACTTATTGCGGAACTTAGAATCTGAGTATATCTATCAGAGTCTTCGACACCGGGGACTAAAGAGGCAAATTTAGTTTTTAGATCAAGGGCAAAATTTCTATTCTTTTTGGCATATTCTTTCACAAATTTTAATAGGAACTCTGCTGGGACACTTTTGAGAATTTGTGCTGTACTTAATTTATGCTTGGTTTCTTTTTTTTGTTTGACAACTTCTTCTTTGACAGAATCGACTTTATGTCGGAGCATAATAAGGGTCGCGACCACATGAGCACAAGTTTTATTTTTACGAAATGGGATACAATCGCAACTGAAATTATTGACTTTACCATTGACTAATTTGATCTCCGTTTCGTACTCTTGATCTGTTAGTAACATTCCAGACCAAAGATTGCGCTCTACCTTAGTAAGAGATAAGAAAGCTTTCCTAGCAAGCAGTGTTTCAGCTTGTTCCATCTGTTGATTGTCCAGATGTAATTCTAAAAATTTTAGAGGAAAACTCATATTTTACTTTGACTATTTAACTGAAACACCTTATTTATTACTTTGTTGATGTTAAGTCAATATTAAATAATAGCAATATTTGCTGTAAAAATTCACGTTAACGAGTAAAGTTAACCATTTTACATGCAAATGGAGAACTAATAGCAATATTGGCCTTATATTGTATTTTGACCATTAAATTAAATCGATAGTTTGAAGAAATTTACACTTATAAGACATGCAAAATCTAGTTGGTCAGATGCCTCTCTCAAAGATTTTGATAGGCCTTTAAACGGTAGAGGTATTCGTGATGCTCCTAGAATGGCAGCTAAAATGTTAGAACTTTTGGGACAGGTTGATTTAATCGTATCTAGCCCCGCCAACAGAGCCATCTCTACTGCGATGGTATTTGCCAAAACATTTGGAATAAACAGTGATGACATTCATTTGAAAGAGTCCTTATACCATGCCTATCCAGAAGAGGTAATGAAAGTATTGCATGAACTCGACAATAAATATAGTAGTGTTTTTATTTTTGGGCACAATCCAACTTTTACCACAATAGCAGATACTTTTAGTCAAGAATATATCAACAATGTACCAACCTGTGGGGCATCTGTTATAGCGTCAACGGCTGAAGAATGGGCCGCTATTAATGAATCTAACGCTAAATTGGTAGATTTTATTTATCCAAAAATGCTTTAAAATGTCTAAGTTTTTCCTGCAATTATTGAGCACCATTATCTTGGGATGGCTTGTGGTTGGCTGCATCGATGAAAAACCAACCTATACCTTGACAGATGATCAATTAATTGAAATTTTGGTCGATGTTCACTTGGCTGAGGCTGCTTTACAGAACATTTATGGAGAAGAGAAAGACAGTATAACTGAAAATCTATATGCGCAAGTTTTTGCCTTCAATAAAATAGATAGTACTACGTTCAGGGAGAATTTAAAAAGTCTAAGAAGAAATCCTAAAAAATTGCAAGAAATCTATACGATGGTCGTTGAAGAATTAAGTGTGAAAGAGACTGAATCATTGAAAAGGGATAAACCAAAAAAAAAGTAAAGTCTCTATCGCTAGAAACTTTACTTACTTATGAGAGAATAATTAAAAGGCTAAGTCAAAGATAGGCTATTAAAAAAGACCAAATTGTGACGCTCTATTAAATGAGCTAAGAAATGACATAAAGGATCTCATTAAAAGATTTTGCGTAAGAAAATAACGTCTCCGCCATGAAAAATGAGAATATTAAGATATTGATTGTTGATGATGAACCCGATATATTAGAGTTTATCGAATATAACCTGGTCAAGGCTGGTTTTACAGTCTTAATGGCGACGGATGGACATAAAGCCATTGAGATGGCTAAAAAACACAATCCTAATTTAATTTTACTAGACATTATGATGCCTGGTATGGATGGAGTAGATGTATGCAGTTACCTCAGAGGAAGGTCAGAGTTTGACCAAACATTGATTGCTTTTTTAACGGCCCGCTCAGAAGACTACTCCCAAATTGCGGCACTGGATAATGGGGGAGATGACTACATTACGAAGCCAATAAAGCCCAAAGTATTGGTTAGTAGAATAAATGCTTTGTTAAGAAGATCGAGAAAAAGTAATTCGAACAATTCGGACACAGCAATAATTAAGTATGGTAATATAAAAATAAACAAGGATGAGATCACAGTACAAAAGGATGGGGAGTTGATCCCTTTTGCGAAAAAAGAATTTGAATTGCTTTGCTTGCTGATCTCAAAGCCCGGAAAAGTATTTAAAAGAGAAAAAATATATAGAAAGATCTGGGGAGATGATGTGATTGTAGGAACTAGAACAATAGATGTGCACATCCGTAAAATTAGAGAGAAACTTGGAGATGACTACATAAAGACCGTGAAAGGGATTGGATATAAATTTGGATTTTGATGATACACCATCCTACACCTAGGAATATTGCCATAGCCACAGCGCTGATCCAAACCGTCATTATTGGATGCCTTTCAGCATGGGCAATGTATAGTCAGACACTAAGCATTAATATTTTTGTAATGCTGCTCTTACTTGTACTATTTTTCTTTATGAGTTGTTTTGTGCTCAATTACTTCATCGATTCTTTTGTTTACAAGAGAATAAGGGTCATCTACAAAAATATAAACACATCAAAACACACAAATGAATCTGAAAAAGATTTGTACAAACAAGATGGTGCACTTGACAATGCTGAGCGAGATGTTGCTAAATGGGTTGATGAACAAAACAAAGAAATCAAGAATCTAAAAACTTTGGAAACTTATCGTAGAGAATTCCTAGGCAATGTATCTCATGAACTAAAAACCCCGATCTTTAACATCCAAGGGTATATCCATACTTTGCTGGATGGCGGAATTTATGATGAAAAAATAAACATTGACTACTTAAATAAAGCAGCCAACAACACCGAACGTTTGCAAGTTATCATTGAAGACCTTGATGAGATCTCTAAATTAGAAACCGGTGAACTTATCTTAGAAAAGCAAAAATTTGACATCAAAAAATTAGTCATAGAAGTTTATGATGAATTATCATTGATGGCAAACCAGAATAACATGAGTCTTGGCTTCAGACCAGGTTCCTCTAACAATCACATTGTAATTGCAGATAAGAACAGTATTAGACAAGTACTGATCAATCTGATTACAAATGCAATTAAGTACTCTAAGGAAGAAGG
>Ga0114952_1001486_pt1 | contig 19768 bp, 17 predicted proteins | sample SidtaG_2_FD_87303 | JGI IMG/M metagenome (GOLD analysis project Ga0114952, IMG submission 87303) | Marine algal microbial communities from Sidmouth, United Kingdom - Sidmouth_Asex2 metaG | ecosystem: Host-associated > Algae > Red algae > Unclassified | place: Sidmouth, United Kingdom | collected...
AAAGGTTCATGGTTGCTTTTAGCTTATCATCAATCTCTTTGTTGTCAATCTCCTTACGTTTGCCTTTTTTCTTACCTCTTCTACTTGAAACAGCATCTGGTTTTTTAAAGGTCTTTTTCTTATCATCTGGAGATGATGAAGTAGTTTTTTGATTAGAAGTATTTTTAGTATTCGAATTATTAGAGGTTGTTGTTTTCGAATCACCAGGTTTATTAACACGAGTACGTTTTCTACGTTTTTTCTGTCCTTGACCACTTTCAGAAGATGCCACCAAGTTTTTCTTCTTAGGATCAGAACTATCTCCACCTCGTTTGTTGTCCTTCCCTTTTTTCTTACGTTTAGATTTAGGAGAGGCAATGTTGATTTTACCCAAGATTTTTAACCCCTTTAATTGAGGAGCATCTACTTTGATGTCTAATTCTGGATTAGGAGCATTACTAAGCGTAACCGTCTCCTCAGAAGTAGTTTCCTTTTGAGTTGTTTTTTGAGTTTCTTTCTTCTCAGAAGATTTTTCCTCTTTGGCAACTATAGGCTCTTTCTTCTTTTCAGCAACAGGTTCTTTGACCTTCTCAACTTTTTCTTCCTTAGGAGTATCTTTAGGCTCTTCGTTTTTGGATGTTTTAACGACCTCCTTTGTTTCTTTTGCTGTGCTCTCTTCTTTAGGAGCTTTCTTTTCTTCTACCTTTTTAGGCTCTGTTTTTTTCTTTTTGCCTCTTTTCCCTTGATCATCTAGGTTAATTTTACCTAAGATCTTAGGTCCTGTAAGTTGAGGTGCTTTATTTTCTACTACCTCTTCTTTTTCCTTCTCCGTTCCCAATACATCCTGAGATTTCTTTTCTTCTACCTTTGGAGTCGTATCCTCAACAGGTGTTTCTGTTTTGGGTTCAACAGGCGTTACAGGCTCTACTGTTTCGTCTTCTTGGGTTTTCAAATCCTTTAACTTCTCTTTTTGTTGCTCTTCTTTGGCCTTACGAGTACCAATTGTTATTTGATTGGCTTTCTCTTTGATCGCAATAGAGTTCTGAAAGTTTTTGGCGAGCGCATTATACATCTCGTCCGAAATCTTTGCAGTGGGTTTGTTGCTTACAGAAAAACCATTGCCATTCAAAAACTCGACAATAGTTTTTGTTCCAACATTAAGTTCTTTAGCTACTTTGACTAAACGTTTTGACATCCTATAATTTTACGTTACTTTAAAATAAATAGCTCGTGTGACCTTAATTGTTATAAGAATCGTTTGGTGACAAAATACGAACTATAAATACTCCTATATATTATTAAAAAAAATTTATTAGGATTCAATACTCCTTTTACTTTTAGTAGAAGAGACCCATGCAAGGGACGAGAACAATAGCTTTTAATTAGGCAATTTTTTCCGCAATAGCCTATAGGTTAAAAACTGTTTCATTAGATTACATCATAATTTCTTACAAGTTTTTAGTACCAAAATTATTCTTCTTCTTCATTACTATCAGAAGTATCTTCTTCCAATTCTGCATTTAGAATAGCCACGACTTCCGAAATCGTTTCTGCTTCTAAATCCGTACGACGAACCAACTCTTCAATATTCAGTTCTAATACACTACGTGCAGTATCACATCCAATTGATTTTAACTCATCGATAATCCATTCTTCGATTTCATCTTTGAATTCGTCTAATTCAACATCATAATCAGACTCTTCAAATCCTTCTCGATAAACATCTATTGTATAACTGGTTAGCTTACTAGCCAATTTAATATTAATACCTTTCTTACCAATTGCTTTAGAAATTTCTTCTGGTTTCAAAAACACAGAAGCTCTCTTTCTTTCTTCATCAATCTCGATAGAAGAAATTTTAGCTGGTGTTAGAGAACGTTGAATCAACAAAGATTCATTGGTTGTAAAATTGATAATATCAATGTTCTCATTACGCAATTCACGTACAATACCATGAATACGAGATCCTTTCATACCAACACAAGCTCCAACAGGATCAATTCTCTCATCATAAGACTCTACAGCTACTTTTGCACGTTCTCCAGGAACACGAACAATTCTTTTAACTGTAATTAAGCCATCTTCAATTTCAGGAACCTCTTGTTCCAATAATTTCTCCAAGAACGAATTATCTGTTCTAGACAAAATAATAACAGGATTACTGTTACGCATATCTACTTTGCGAATAATAGCTTTCAGGGTGTCTCCTTTACGGAAGAAATCACCACGAACCATTTCACTCTTTGGCAACAATAATTCAACTCCAGACTCATCGTCTAGAACAACTAATTCTCTTTTTAAGATCTGATGTACTTCGCCACGAACCACTTCTCCGACACGATTCACATACATCTGAAATACTTTATCTTTCTCTAATTCTAATATTCTAGAAATTAGTGTTTGGCGAGCAGCCATGATTGCTCTTCGCCCAAAATCTATGATATGAACACGTTGGTAACATTCTTCTCCAACTTCATAATCTGCCTCAATTTCCAATGCTTCAGTAATAGTAATTTGAAAGCGATCATCTTCAACTTCTCCGTCTGGCACAATCTCTCGTTTTCTCCAAATCTCCAAATCACCTTCATTAGCATTTACAATGATGTCAAAATTTTCATCAGTGCTATATTTCTTACGAATCAAAGTACGAAAAACATCTTCTAGTACTCTGATCATTGTAGGAAGATCAATGCTCTTTATATGCTTAAACTCTTGGAATGAGTCTATTAAATTGATGCTCATGCTTTCATAATATTTTATGTTTATCTAAATTCATAGTTTACAATTTTACCTTTCGCAAAACTGCACGAGTAAAAAAACTTACTCTATAAACTAACTATTTAAAAGATACTGTAATTATCGTTTTTTTAATGTTGTCGAAAGAAATTTCTTTGCGAATCGTCATCAACTCTTTCTTTTTTCGACCTTCAATTTTTACTTTTTCTTCGTATTCAACTACAACACTATCTTCATTTATAGCTGCCAAAACACCTTTAACGTGTTTGTGGTCATCTTTTACTTCAATACTTACATTGCGGCCAATATTTTTTAGGTACTGACGTTTGAGTTTTAAAGGAGTGCCTACACCTGCGGAAGAAACATCCAGTGTGTATTTTTCGCCCAACCAGCCACCTTCTTCAATGTGCTCTTCTAAATAACGACTAACTTTGACACAGTGTTCATAAGTTACAGAATTGTCGCTGTCCAAAAACACTTGGATGACATCGTTGGTTGACTGCTTTAACTCAATCAAAAATAAGTGGCTAAATTCCTCTTCTTGGAATTTTTGCTCAAGAAGTGTTGTTAATTTCTCTGTTAGTGAAATCATTCTTATATTTCCTCTTGTTGGTAATTTTACTCCATTCTATGAAGTTGTTTAAAAATAGGATTGTGTTGAAAAAGAGATTTCATTTAGAATATTAGCTCATTTTTAAACAACTTCTATGTATTAAAAAGAGGGAACAGTCTCTGTTCCCTCTTTCTAAGCACACTTAATTGTAGCGCAAATATACAAATATATATAGACATTCAAAAAAGTTAGGGTGAGATATTGCTCATATTGTTAAATTTTAATGCTTTTAGTCTCCTTTAACGAGACTATTCCCCTAAAAAGTTTCATTTTTAGGCATTTAATTTATTTTTTTATCAAAAAACAATACCCAATCGCTTATGAAAAAATACATTTCTTACGACGAAGCACGTTCAAAGTTGCAATCTTTCTGTGCTTATCAAGAGCGTTGTCACAAAGAAGTTCGTTCGAAATTGTTAGATTTGGGGATTTATGGAGATGATGTAGATGCAATTATTGCTGACTTAATTGAAGATAATTTTCTTAATGAATTGCGTTATGCTATTGCTTTTGCAGGAGGGAAATTTAGAATCAAAAAATGGGGCAAATACAGAATTACTAGAGAACTGAAGAGGAACCAAGTTTCTACTTATTGTATCAAAAAAGCCATTCAAAGCGAACTGCCTGAAGCCGATTATCTGGAAACGTTGGAGCAAGTCGTTGAAAAAAGAAATCGCCTGTTGAGAGAGCCCAACAAATTCAAACGCAAACAGAAAATTGCTAAATATGTCATTGAAAAAGGTTTTGAGTCTCCCCTAGTTTGGGAAACCATTAATCGTTTGTATCCTAATCAATAAGTCATTCCAATAATCATTTTTAATCTTAAACATTAAAAAGCATGAAAATTAACCTTTTAAAATCTCTTTTACTAGTTATAGCTATTATAATTAGTCAACAAAGCAATTTACTCGCATCTCACATTGTTGGAGGTATAATGAATTATGAGTGCTTGGGGAATGATGAATACAAAATATCCCTTAAGATATATAGAGATTGCCAAAATGGCAACCCAGGAGCTTACTTTGATAATCCTCTTACCCTTGGAGTTTTTGATGCTCAGACCAATAGTTTCATTAAGACAATCAATATTTTTATAACAACAAATAGTGACGATACAATAAGCAACTCTTATCCAGACTCTTGCATCAATCCATCTTTCTGCATTCACACTGTGGACTATACTGCCACAACCACTTTACCTGCAAACAGTTCTGGCTATATATTAAGTTATCAACGTTGTTGTAGAGCTAATACAGTTGCAAATCTTTCTAATCCTAATGCAACAGGAATGACACTTGCAACAGAAATAACCCCCGCAGCTCTATTGAGTTGCAATAGTTCACCAACTTTTAATCGTGAGGTTCCTTTAGTTTTAGGTATTAATGATACCTTTTCTATCAATCTAGGAGCAACGGATATGGATGGAGACTCCTTAGTTTATGCTTTTTATGCACCTTTTGATGGAGCTACTCAAGGGAACCCTATACCCAATCCACCTTTAGCACCACCTTATAGTGCTGCATCTTATTCATCACCTTATTCTGGTCAAATGCCATTTGGAAATGTCTTATGTACTTGGGATAACATTACTGGAGATTTTGTAGCTGTGCCAACAAGTTTGGGTACTTATGTAATTGGTTTTTCTATTTTAGAATACAATACAGCAGGAGAATTATTAAGTAAAACCTATAAAGATATTGTGATAACGGTTGGTACAGATCCGTGTTCTTCAACCATCAACATTAACAAAATAGCCACTTCCTCAACAATTAAGCTATTTCCAAACCCTACCAAAAATCAACTTACAATAGAAACCCAAAATAATCAACAAACTATTCTTAATCTATATTCTATACAGGGGCAATTACTACAAACAAAATCTTTTAATAAACAAACAAATCTTGATGTGGAGCAATATCCTAAAGGCGTTTATTTATTAAAATTTGAGCAAGGTAAGGAACAAATTATCAAGCGTTTTATAAAAGAATAAAAACAACACCAGCAAATTGGATGATTTATCTAGTCAACAATAAACCTTATTCCAAGCTAGATAAGTCATCCAAAATAATATCATCATAGAAAGGCTCCTCTTCTTCTCTTTTGGGCAATTTATTTTCAATACCTCTAGAAATTAAAAAAGAAAGTATACTCGTTAGAATAGTTAAAGACATCCACCAATATTGCGTTTCCCTCATGTCTGGATTTCCGTCATTGATGAAAACAAAAATTCCATACAAGAAGAAAATAATCAACGTCCATTTATACATAGGGTAAAAAAAGCTGTCTTTTTCCATCGTTCCTAAAAACAAAGAAATGATTGGGACAACCGTCAATATAAGATGATAAGTGTTCTCTGGATAATCATAATGCAAGCCTTCATAAGCATCTCCGAGACGAGCCATTTCTGCTAAAATGTTATTATCTAAATCTAAGAAATAGCGTCCTAAGAGAAATAGGAATACATAGACCAATCCATTTACAAAAAAGAGTTGTTTGAGTCCAAAGTCAACAAACCTGCTTACAAAAGAACCAAATATTCCTCCAACTCCTATCAAAATTTGGAATCCCCCTGTAAAGATCCACCCTACTTGAGATTCTTTTATGGAAAATCTCCCGTCTGCCATATACAAAAGTCCATAACCAATTACAGAGACCACCGCCACTAAAAGAACTATTGGCGCAATCGATGAATCCTCCTCTGTTAGTGTTCCTCCCCAAGCAATGAAAGCAGTAAAAATAGAGGCTATAATCCAAATAAGATAATAAGTATTCTCTGGATAATCCAAAGCAAGACCTTCATAACTTTCCCAACCTACTCGATCAAATTCTGCCCACAGAGCTGCATCCACTTCTAAGTAATAGAAACCTAAGTGTATTAGATAAGCATAAAAAAGTGCATATAGGAAGTAAAGTACCTTCATAACAAAATCATTTAGACGACTATCATACAACTATTCAGAAGAGATTGAGGGTACAGGATGATAAGTTTTTACCGCATTTTTCAAAACCTCTTTCTTATCCAAACTCATGGTTTTCATTTTTCGCTCGTTGAACATTTCTAACTCATCTTCATAATTCTCACAAGTTTTAGTGGCTTCAAAAGGCAATAAAGTTTGGATCTTAACGGGTCCTTTTTTATCAAATTCTACAAAATGAATATAAGTATCTCCGTACTCTGCAACCTGTTTCCCATCTTCTTCTACTTTTGTATAAATTGGTGACAAGGCATCAGGAAAGCCGCTAGCAGGATGTAATTTTCCATTTCGTCTATGAAAAAAGATATTTTTCAAAGGAACTTTTAAGCTGCCGTACTGTTGCAATAAACTCTTGGAAGCGTGCTCTACCGCCTCTATATAAAGCACTTCTGGAATTGTATCAGGCATTCCTGTTGTAAAAGGAACATCTGAGTATTCCATTTCTTCAAAAACATATTGAAGCATGAATAGAAATAATGGTGCTGTAGTGCTTTCTCCACTGGCATCTCCATCCCAATTTTGAATCAGTTGTATTGCTTCTTCAAATGGAGGATACGCTTCTGCATCAATAGCAAAGAAACCAGATAAGCTTTTCCAAAAAGCAGAGTTTTTAGTTATTTTAGTATCAAATTTTAGGGCTTTAAATTCCTCAAAGGTATACTTTTTATCGTCCTCCATCATTTCCATAAAACGGTGCGAACGATTGTTATCACCATAACGCATATCGGCATACTTTAAAACTTCTTTGTTCGTACAATTATCCGCCACGATACAACTTGCGTTGGTTGGTGTATTGTTTGTATTAAAGACATAACCACAAGCAGGATTTTCTACTCTAGGCAGTTCTTTGTGATTGTAATATTCGGTCCATAATTTTTCTTGGGTGTCTCCTGTTAGAATTTTTGTAAAATCATAGGCTGGATTTCTTTTGGGTTGCATACCATTGCATAGATACAAGATATTCCCATCCTTATCGCCGTATACCAAGTTAAACATAGAATGTGCATTCATATCCAAAGCCGTTTGAAATTCCTTATAATTGGTCGCTTTGTTCATTCTATAATATTGCTCTCCAGCTTTGAGATTAAAAAAAGCAGGACACCGCACCGAATAGTATTTTTTATCTGGCGATTTATAGGTCGGCCCAAACGTTGACCAATAAGTCATCTTGCGAACAGGAATGACAATTTTTCCTAATCTAACTTTTAACCAAACAGGTCTTTTTTCAAGCTTAATATATTCGCCATCATATTTGTAAAATAACTTTTTACGTGGGTGCATTTCTAATTCAAATACATCTACTTGATCTATATGATTAAATGTTTTCCCCCAGCCTAGATGCTCATTGTTTCCCATGAAAACACAAGTGCCCCCTTGGAACAAAGAGCCTGTTATATTTAGCCCTTCTTCGCTGTGTAAATGTGCTTCGTAAAAAGAAAAAGCACCTTCTATTTGAAAATGAGGGTTAATACATAAAAAAGTGTTTCCATTAACTGTTTTATGGGGCGCAAAAGCAAAAGCATTAGAACCTGCGGGTTTAGAATCTGGTTCTTTGTCATATTTCCCCTCCATAATATTTGTCACTTTATCGACAGCACCCGACAATGCAGAGAAACCAACTAAATAAGCTTTCAGTATGTCTTCTGGTTCAATAGGAAAAGCTTTCTTGAGGATTACTTTTTCGGGGTTTGCTTTAGCATAAGCATTCACTCCTTGACAGTAACCATCTAAATAGGTCATGTATTCTTTAGAAATTTGAGTAAAATTCTCTTGGTAGGTTTTTTCCGTTCCTATTGAGTGGACAAAAAAATCAAATGGAGCGCCTTCTTTTCCATCTTTTTTTCCCATCATTTGTTTGCCAATAATTAAGAGCTCTTGCATTGTTCCAAAAGCATCTTCGGCATTTGCCCAAGCCAAGCCATAGGCTACTTCTGCATCTGTTTTAGCAAAAATATGAGCTGTTCCCCAAGTGTCTCTAGCAATGGTAATATCATCTGGGTTGATTATTTTATTCTGAGCAGATGTTATTAAACAATTGAGGTTTAAAAGAAGAAAAAAAAGGAAGGTGGTGCAGTGTTTCATTTCAAAGTTATCAAAAAACATAAAAAATTGTACGCTAAGTACTTATCTCAAACTATGAAATTTAATGCTTTTTTCTGAATCTCTAGTTAAATAGTGTTCTAATTTTTAACAATCCATATCTCTCAAAGGGTCCCAATAGAGTGTCTTAAAATCAACAACCTTATTATCTTTAACTTCAATCCCTTCTGCTCGAAGTAGTTCTACCATTAAATTACCACCAAAAGCTGCACGACCAGTCAAAACACCATTTCGATTGAGCACTCGATGCGCTGGCACATCTGCTGGACAATCATGCATTGCCCATCCAACCATTCGAACACGACGTTTTTGTTCCAAAGCAGTTGCAATAGCCCCATAACTTGTCACTCGACCTCTTGGAATCAACCGAGTAATTTCGTGTATATCTTTTATAAATTGTTCTTTGTTAAATTCCATCCTCTTTCTTTGAATAATTTTTATATATCGTCTAGAATTTCATCTTCATATATTGGTTGAGGCAATGGTACTGCATCTATTTTTTGATGAACAAGAATTGCCCAAGCCCAACCCAAGGTAATATAAATTATCCATGCCCATAAAGATTCGGGTAGGTTAATACCTCTAGGACTTGAAAACATGACCATCGCAAAAAGCCCCATACAAAAGCTAGTGATGCTCCAGAATATTCCCATTCCATATAGTCGTTGAGTTGTTCTTATTGCTACAAGAAAACAATAAACACAATAAACACCTGCACATACTGCAAAATACATGGATGGATTCCCATAAGGTCCTGCCTCATATCCTTCCTGTCTAAAAATTGCCACCAAGCGCTCTTGGTCTTTTTCCAAATTGAAGCCAATAAGATACAGTAGAAAACCTAAAAAAGCTTGTATTCCATAGAGTTTCTTCATCTCATTTTTTTAATAACACATTACCCTTCTTCTTCCAAAAAATCTCGATCCCGCATCATCATCACATAAGCATTCAACCACATTCCCAACACAATATAAGGTCCATAAACTAACAAAATATCTTCCATGTGCATCGTTTCGGCATAAACCAATACAACCAGAGAATAAATAAATCCTCCCAAAGATAGTAAACCAACTGCGACACCTATACGACGCATCGTTGACCAAGTGCGGACACCTACATAGGTGGCAAATAAAGAACAAATAAGTCCCAATACGGCATAAAAAGAAGTTGCCCAATCGTAAGAATCTTGCTTGGGTCTCAAGCCTGCCAAAAAAGCCTTTTCTTCTTCATTTAGATGTACTCCTGCATAAAAAAGCACGACCACTAAAAAGATATTGACCATATAAAATTTTCGCAAAGAATGCTTTTTTTCAGTAATTGAAATTCCTAGTTTTAGTTTAGAAATCCAATAATCCAATTGGTAGGCTTTTTCCCGATTGGGCGCCTCTACTTCTACCACCGTTCGATAGGCTTGAAGATAGTATTTAGCAGCAAGGGCTTTTTCTTTTTTATGCTTATAATAATGCCCCAACAAAGTGGAAGCCCATTCTATATGCTCCTTAAAATAGCTTGTAGACAAATAATGTAAGGCTTCATACTCAATAATTCCCAATTCTTCCCTTTCCAAGACGGATTCTACTTGAGCTCTAAAATCCATTAAAACACCTTTTTTGTCTATTTTATTTTGGTTCGCATCTTCCCCAAAATAGCTCCACGACAACTCTTTTCCTGTAAGGTACAAATGTGTTTCTTTAGGCAAGGTTGTTTTACCAAGTGTTGTTTTTTCTTTTAAAGTAATTAATAGTGTGGCTCTAAAATCATTGGCTTGTAAGCTATCCGATACTTCTTCTTCCCCTACAAACGCTTGGCTTGTATTTGTCAAAAAGGATACCTTTGAAGCAGCAGGAATTTCAAAGCCTACAATTCTTAATGCTTCTTGAAGTTCTACAGAAGACGGAACATTTTCGGAAGCATATTTGATAGCTCCTCTTTCTGTTTTATAATAAAAAACGGTGTTTGCAGGAAACAAGACAGCACTTCCTGTTAGTTGCATTTGAACCACACATTGATCTAAAATCTTTTGCGGTGTAAGGGTTTTTATAGAACAAACAATCTTGGAAGTATCCGACGTTTGATGCTCATAAATAATCGTCCCCGCAGGAAAAGTAGTGGCATAAAGCACTGTTTCTTCCTTTAGTATGGTTTCTTTTACTGTTGTCATAATCTGTTTTCTAGTAAGAATAGCAGTTGCTCTCTCTAATCGTCTGCTAATTAGCTACACTGCTAACCCAAGTTATATTGTGTTTCATATAACTGCTTGGTTTTAGTTTTTTTTACAAAAACCATAAAAAAGTATCTTATATCAGTTTGATTATTAATATTTTGAACTACAAAAAACAACACCACTGATAATCAACTGCGAAGCACTCATGCAATAAACTAATACGATTCACAATAGACTACTGTCTCCTAAATCATCTAAAATATTATCTTCATAAATTGGTGTTTTAAGAGTTGCTTTTTCATAATTGATAATGGCAATAATTGTTAAAACAATGTTGATAAGAATATAGAAACACCAATACCAAAAGGCATCGTACATATTCAGATATCGAGGTACCAAAAACATTATCAAGGCAAAACAAAAAAAACAAGCGCCATTCCCTACTAAAAAAGCACCAATCAAAGGCAATCTTGCACAAGTTTTGTATCCCACAAATATAGTCAAAGCACAAAAAAATACAGCACGTCTGGCAAACTTATGTGTCGGTTCATCATAAGCAATTGGGTCGAAACCTGTAATTTCGATATTTGCAATGACCACTTGAAGGGACTTAATATAGATTAGTCCTATGAAAAACAAAATGATAGACGCAATCAAATGCCCAGTGTATAACGATTGTACATTTTTTATTTTCATTATAATTTTATTTTTCTCAATTATTCATTCCATCCCTTCGTCCAAAATTTTATCCTTGTAATTTATTACAAGTATAGGTTCTGTCTCGTATTTTAACAGTACGTAAATACTACAACTAATTGCACTAATACTATAAACCAAACAAACTCCTAAAGCCTGTTTTAAAGAAATCATAGCAGGAGCATTTATCATAAAAATAGCCTTAATAAGAAAAGTAACACTTACAAACAAAATCACTAGTCCTGTTTTTTGTAATTTGAAAACTGTCTTCCAACCAACAGCAATCGAAAATAAGGAACAAATAGCATGGCTTTCTATTATTTCTTCAAGTAAAAATATTCGTTCAAATGCATTATAATATTTATGAATAGCCCCCATCCTATCTGACAATGATAGCTCATATGTAAAGTAGCTTCCCAAAAGAAGCATTAAAACTAAACTCATTATATGCAACTGGTACCATCTTTTCATGTTTTTATGTTGATTCAAGTGAAAACTTTCGCTTTTATTATCACTTCAGTATAAAATACTTATTTTTGCGAATTATCTCTAATAGAGATACTCTCTAAGATATTTTGCATTTTATAATAATTACAATATAGTATGGCCAATTTTAAAGAAGAAATTGAAAAGCGTAGAACATTTGCAGTCATTGCCCATCCCGATGGTGGTAAAACGACGTTAACAGAGAAGCTATTGCTTTTTGGTGGTGCCATTCAAGTTGCGGGAGCGGTTAAATCCAATAAAATAAAGAAGTCTACCACCTCCGATTTTATGGAAATTGAAAAACAAAGGGGTATTTCTGTCGCCACTTCTGTTATGGGGTTTAATTATAGAGATTGTAATATTAACATCCTAGATACACCTGGTCACAAAGATTTTGCAGAAGATACCTACCGTACCTTAACGGCTGTAGATAGTGTAATTGTAGTAATGGATGTTGCCAAAGGGGTAGAGGAGCAAACGAAAAAATTGGTAGAAGTTTGTAGAATGCGAGATACACCTGTTATTGTCTTTATCAACAAAATGGATAGAGAAGGAAAAGATGGCTTTGACTTGTTGGATGAAATTGAAGACAAACTGAAGTTAACAACTTGCCCACTAAGTTGGCCAATTGGAATGGGACAAACTTTTAAAGGAGTTTACAATCTTTACCAAAAACAGTTGAACTTATTTTCACCTAACACCAAATATGGCAACATACTAGGTTTCAACGATATTAATAGTTCTGAGCTAGAAAAGCACATTGGAGATGATGCCGCAGAAATTCTTCGAGAAGAGGTAGAAACAATTGAAGGGGTTTATCCTTCTTTTGACAAAGAAAAATACTTAACAGGTAAATTATCTCCTGTATTTTTTGGCTCTGCTGTTAATAACTTTGGTGTCAAAGAATTGTTGGATTGCTTTATTGAGATTGCTCCTTCTCCTGTTAATTTTAAAACAGAAGAGCGGGTCATTGATCCTTATGAAGATAAATTTTCGGGATTTGTTTTTAAAATTCATGCCAACATGGATCCTCGTCACAGAGACCGAATTGCCTTCTTACGGGTCTGTTCTGGTACTTTCCAACGAAACACCAACTATCTACACGTTCGCAAAGATAAAAAGATAAAATTTTCGAATCCAACTACCTTTATGGCTTCCAAAAAAGAAGTAGTAGAGAATGCCTATCCTGGTGACATTGTGGGTCTCTATGATTCTGGAAATTTCAAAATTGGAGACACCTTAACAGAAGGTGAAATATTGCATTTCAAAGGCATTCCAAGTTTCTCTCCAGAGCAATTTAAATACATCGAAAATGCTGATCCAATGAAATCTAAGCAATTAGCGAAAGGAATTCGCCAATTGATGGACGAAGGGGTCGCACAACTGTTTACTAAAAACACTAATAATCGAAAAATTATTGGAACAGTTGGACAACTACAATTTGAGGTGCTGCAATATCGACTCAAACATGAATATGGCGCAAGTTGCCGCTACGAACCCATCAATCTGCACAAAGCTTGTTGGATTACTAGTCAAAATGAAACGAAATTGAGTGAGTTTATTCGTAAAAAAGCCAATTATATGGCAAAAGATAAAGAAGGTAGAGATGTTTATCTAGCTGAATCTAGATGGATGCTAGAATCTGCTCAAACAGATTATCCTGAATTAGAGTTTCACTTTACTTCTGAGTTTTAGGATAAAAAATGGTTCTATTTATTAATCTTTTATTTCCATTCCCTAACAATACAATAGACTTAAATAGCTTGTCAACTTTAAAAGTGGCAAGGAGAATAATCTGTTAGATAAGTTTTATAAAGAGGTATTGGTTCAGAATACTAAAGCAATATTGTTCAGACGCCTATTTATTTGACAGACATCAACCACTTTTTTAACTGTTTACAAAAAACAAAAGCATATAAATCAACTCAGTATATATCTTTTTTTTACTTCATTTAATTCACAATAGTGAATAGAGTTGGTCTAAAGTTTAATATTTTGAAGATCAAAGTAATATCGCTACTTTTCTATTTGATATTCTTTAAAAAAAAGCATATTTTTATAAAAATTTACTTTACTCTTATATAATTCAAAACAACATCATGAAACAAAACTTTAAAATCTTCGGTCTAGCTTTATTATTAGTAAACTTAGTTTATCTAAGTTCTTGTGAAAAAGAGCCAACATGTAAAAGCTGTTCTGCTGTTCAAGAAGTTTATCAAAATGGAACTCTTACAGCAACGCAAAATATTTCTGCGATTCAATATTGTGATGATCAATTACAACAAATTGAAGCAAACCCTGTAATTACTACCAATCAAACGGTTGGTTCAACTACACAGTCTTCAACAACAACATATACCTGTCAATAGACAATAGCTTATTATTTTTTGTTAAAAGAACCAGTCTTAAAATTTAGGGCTGGTTCTTTTTTTCTTTCAAAAGAGTTTATTACCTATATAAAAGGTACCCTATTCTGTCTTAGAACAACTGAAAAAACTCAAAAGGTAACATTATAGCTCTATATTTCGTTTTATAGAATCAGAAGCATTACTTGAAATGAGTAAGTTGCTTATTTCATGTATTGAAAATATAGATTTTTATGTATAAATTTATTGCGTTTAAGGTTCTTTTCATACTAATCAGTCTCCATACTAATCTGATGTTTGGACAACAAGTTCCGATCCTTAACCACAGCATAAGTGCTGATGGTCGAGTACAGTTGGAAGTGGCCTCTTCTACAGGAAATTATTACATTCTAAAAGTAAGACACGATACTAATCTAGGTTTTGAGTTGGCAAATTCTATGACTTTAGGAAAAGCTGGAACGACAATATTGACAGAACCCTTAGGAAACTATCCACTTGCACACTATCAAGTATTGGAATATCCAATTTCGGCAGCCCATGATACCGATGGAGATGGGCTTAATGATATAACAGAAGACCAGAATTTTCCTATTCAGAACCCGCTCAATGCTGCTAATTCAATCCACTTCAACGATGGAGTAATTGCTATTGACAGTTTTTCTACATTTAATAAACTATCTATTTCTAGAAACCTAGTTCAGTGGTCCGAATTCTTGAACGGCAAGCGATTCGCAAAGTTCATTATTACAGATTTTGATACTGCACCTAAGATTTATTTTATCAATGGCAATACACATGGTCTTCATGCAGATTTTGCTAGTGCGGTCGGCATTTCTCAAGTTGGGAATGGAGTTAAAAAAGGGCAAATAATCTACCATCCTACAACTACATCTAACAATGGATCTCTAGGAACTTTTGCCTTTAATTATAGTAATGGTCATGGCGAAGATTTTGAGGTTGTTCAAAAATGCCACGAATTATTAGCTGCCAATATGCCTTTCTTGACCAACAACTTATCCTATTTTGTTACCACCAATAGCCAAGACGAATATGAGCAAGATTCTATACTTTATGAAACCGCTCGCATTCCGCTCCTTTTTGAAGCGGAAGTTTATGCCCAAGTAGATTACTGGGGTTTGAATGAAGCTGAAGGTTATGGCTTCTTTCGAGAAATGACCTTATCAGAAATACCAGGCATAAAGGATATTGTCTTGTATGCTTCTATTCCGAATGCCTTGCCTCGTGTTGGAGGAATTATAACTTCTGTTATTCAAACGCCTCTGTCACACGTCAATTTAAGAGCCATACAAGATGGTGTTCCCAATGCCTTTATTCGCGACCCTCTATCGGTGGATTCTATTGCTAATTTACTAAATCATAACATTTATTTTAAAGTAGAACAAGACAAGTTTTTTATTCGAGAAGCGACCTCTAAAGAAGTCAATGCATGGTATGACCATCTTCGTCCTAATGATCGACAAACTTCTGTTTTAAATTTAGACTATGATAAAATTTTGCCTTTAGATGAAATCACCTTCTCCATGTTTGATGGGTTTGGAGCCAAGTGTGCCAATGTAGCCACTATGCGAACCTTTGGTTTTCCAGACAAAACCATACCCGATGGTTTCGGTATTCCCTTTTATTATTATCAAAAATTCATGAAAGAGAACAACCTTTTCGCACAGGCTAGGTTGATGCTAAGCAATCCAGATTTTGAAACCAATAGAAATTTAAGAGCACACCTTTTGGAAGATTTTAGAAAGAAGATTGAAAATGCCATAATGCCCAATTGGATGCGAGACGAATTAACTAAGCTACAAGCTTCCTTTCCTAACAACAGTTCCATTCGGTGCCGCTCTAGTACTAACAATGAAGATCTGCCTGGTTTTAACGGAGCGGGTTTGTACGAATCTAAAACACATCATCCCAACGAAGGACATCTTGCCAAAACCATTCAAGAAATCTATGCAAGTTTGTGGAATTTAAGAGCTTTTGATGAACGTGAATTCTATAAAGTCAATCATTTTACGGCATCCATGGCTATTTTGTGTCATAATAATTATTCGGGAGAACAAGCGAATGGTGTAGGAGTTAGTAAAGATCCTATTTACAAAACCAACAATACATTTTATTATTTAAACTCTCAAGTAGGGGAAGAATTAATCACCAATCCAGATGGAACTGCCGTACCCGAAGAGTTATTGTTAGATGCGAGTTCAACCAGTTCCAATGATTATATTTTAGTAAGACGTTCCAATCTTGCCTCTACAAATAGAACGATCCTACATGGGGATTACCTCAATCAAATAAGGGGTTATTTAAGAACAATCCATCAAGAATTTGAGCTACTTTATGATGCTCTAGGAAATGAAACCTTTGCAATGGAAATAGAATACAAAATTACTAGTGAAGGGCAATTAATTATCAAACAAGCTCGACCCTGGGTTGCCTATGTTTCAACACATGATTTTAAGATATTAGATGTCGATCAATTGGATTTTAATCTTTTTCCCAATCCTGCTAGTACCTACATATATGTAGATTGGATAGAAGGCAATCCTTCTGAAGTACGCATTTATAATGCCGTTGGAAGACAAGTTTTACAAAAGTGCCTCAGTATTTCCAAAGAACCCGATTTTCGGATTAATATAAAAGATTTACCTGCTGGAATTTATATCTTGACTGGTTTTTTAGAACAGAATGGAACACTTATTTCAAAGAAATTTGTAAAACGATAAATGGACAAACTATTCGCTCAAAAATACGGTTCTTGGGCTCTGATAACAGGCGCCGCAATGGGACTAGGTGCAGAATTTGCGCTTCAAATTGCCAAAAAAGGCATTTCGATTATTGCTGTTGATCATAACCTAGAAGCCTTGAAAGCTACTACACAGCACCTTCAAGCTCAAACAAAGGTTGACGTTCTCCCTGTTCACTTAGATCTTGCTAGAACAGATTTTTTAGAAATTCTATTGCCTCAAATTGAAGCTTATGAAATAGGTTTGTTAGTTAATAATGCAGGAATTTCTAAGATTGGGTACTTTACGCCACAGAGTAAAGAATTTTTAGCTCAACAGTTACACATTAATACAAAAGTTGTTTTACTGCTCACCCATCATTTTGCACAACAGATGCAAGCCCGCAAACGGGGTGGCATTATTATTTTATCTTCTGGTGCAGGTGAGTTATCCAGCGCTTACAACGCTACTTATTCGGCAACCAAAGCCTTTGATTTAAAACTAGCAGAATCACTTTGGGCAGAATTAAAACCTTTTGGAGTAGATGTACTTGGTTTTATGCCTGGTCCAACCAAAACCCCTGGATATATTGCCCAAGGGGGCGACGGAGAAGGTTCTATGGTCATGTCTACAGAAACTTCTGTCCAACAAGCACTCAAAGCCTTAGGAAAATCGCCCAATTATGTAGCAGGTAATTTTTTAATGCGCTTTGGTCACTACTTTCTCGCTCGTTTCTTGTCTACTAAATTGAGAATTAAAATTGTTGGCGATCAGATTAAGACCTTGTTTAAGGTTACTTAAACTTGTTAAGTTTTCTTTTAACAAACAAGACAAGTTCCGCTCCTACAAGGTGCACATACTAGGGCGGTGGAATGCTTGTACTTTTCAGTTTTCTTTTGAAAATATAAGCATGAGAACCGCCATGAAACCAAATAGATAAGCCTAGTACTGTGACAGAAGAAACGGCTAGTGACTGTTCCCAAGTACTTGGGAATGGCGCATTACTAGATCGCTACTCTCTCGGTGGAATACCTTCCTCCCTTTTTAATTTTCATAATCAAGAACATCATTAAGTATATTATCCTCTTCTCTAGAAAAAGATTCTCTCATATTTTTCCTATCAATCCTATAAAACTTAAAGGCTCCCTTACTGAAGCTTAGACATAGCATGATACTATATAGATAGTAAGTTGTTGTTTTTAAGTGTCTAATGATTGAATAAGGTATATAGTTTTCTATAACCCATTCAAATACTTCAATAGGTCTTGGAAAAATATCTGATATAGGGCTAAAAGAAGAGGTCTCATTTAACATGCTATAAGTAGTAAGATGCAAAAGAGAAAGCAAATAAAATACAATACTCAAAATCCAAACATAAGGATTCCGATAAGTTAATATCAAAAGTAAAATAAGCATAAAAAAAATTGATACCCAACTCAACATTGGAACATTAGGATATATATAGACATAACGCCATCCTTTATAGAGAAAAAGCCCCATCAGTAAAGTTATCCCTAACTTTCTAAAAAAATTAAATAACATTTTATTTCAACTTATTTTGTAGATTCATGATTATAATACCCTTCTCCTTTCTTACCTCCATTACCCTGAATTTCGACATAAGGATACACTTTTTTAATCTCTTCTAAAGTCATTATTTGAGGGTTGCGAGACCCTCCATTTTTTGTCCAAAAATATGGAGTTCCGGACTTATTGGTACCTAAGTAAGTAGCATAATGACTACTTTGCTTAGTAGATTTATCACCAAACCTGACAACTGTACGACCAGCAGTCCAAAGGCTTGGGCTTTTTGATACATTTTCATAACTCCCTTCCGCCCCACGTCTTTGCGCTAATGATTCATTCCTAAGCATATCTGCAAGAGTATTGGGATTAAGTTCTTTTTTATATCTTGGACTTTCATTTTTACTACAAGCAAATGCACTTTCTGCACAATTATAATTTTTTTCAGACATAAATCCCGTAGAATTATACTTGTCAGTATTATTAGCAAAATGAGTTGCCATATCTTCTACTGCCTTAAAGTTTTCAGATGGTCCATCAACTACTAATTGTTTATCTTTGGAAGAAAAAGGATTAGTTGATCTTTCATATCTTGAATCCCATAGTTTATTAGCATTTTCTTGTGATGTATTTAAGTATTCAGCAAGCGTACTCGCATTGTCTCCTTCTTCAGCTACAAGGACTACTTTTTTGCCTTTTCTATCACTAGTTGATCGTATACTAGGAATCCATTGAGGGGCTTTCCCATCAGGGTCTACCAATTTTATTGGATTCCCTAACACATAATTATACCCAGACCAAGGTAAATAATCTTCCGCCAAAGGATCAACAGCATTCCAACGTCCAATACTAGCATCATACCACCTAGCCTCATAGTCATTCCAATTCAAACCAAAGTCCTCATTCAATTCCTTACCATTATATTGATAAGCATTAACGCCTCCAATCTGCGGCTGAACAAACTTCCATTCTCCCTTAATCCCCATACCAAATGGATAATAATGCTCCTGTTGCAATAACTCATTAGCATTCTCATTCTCTGCCACTTCTACAATACCATCCTTATTCATATCCGAGAAAAACACCCGTCCATTCCCCAAATGATCTTTGAGGCTATACTCATAGCGGTAATCATAGATTGGATTATTAGATACATCTATGCCAACTAAATTCTGAAGGATAATTAAATTTCTCGTTTTCTAGGAAGGTATTCACACTCCTAAAAAGCGAGACAAGTTCAGCTCCTAAAAGGTACACATACTAGGGCGGTGGAATGCTTGTAACATAGTGTTTTAACGAGGCTATAAGCATGAGAACCGCCATGACACCGAATATGTAAGCCTAGTAATGTGACAGAAGAAACGGCTAGTGACTGTTCCCAAGTACTTGGG
>Ga0114952_1001488_pt1 | contig 19736 bp, 11 predicted proteins | sample SidtaG_2_FD_87303 | JGI IMG/M metagenome (GOLD analysis project Ga0114952, IMG submission 87303) | Marine algal microbial communities from Sidmouth, United Kingdom - Sidmouth_Asex2 metaG | ecosystem: Host-associated > Algae > Red algae > Unclassified | place: Sidmouth, United Kingdom | collected...
CAACTCTCTTCGTCAGTAAAATGAACTCCAAATGAAAAAATATCCATAATAATTTACTTAATAAGTCCTAAAGATAAGCGTTCTATGTCTAATTAGGGGTATTTACGGACATACAAATTAAATAATATAGTATAAAAATTTCAACCCTTTTTATGACGTAAAACAAATTAGATAAAAAAACTATTCTCTGGCACTTTACCTATAGCTCCTTTATAGAAGGCTTTGTAAGTATTAAAATCTGCTTCTTTATTTGTGGTAGGATAATGAGGCACGGATACTTTTATTTGTTTATGCCCGTAATCAAAAGTTACTAAAACAATTGGAATATTAGCCTTTTTTGCAATATAATAAAAGCCTGTTTTTAATTTGGTTACTCTTTTACGAGTACCCTCTACGGATAATGCTAATTTAACTATTTTTCTTGTTTTAAAAGTTTCTGCAATGGCTGTTGTTAAATCACTATTTTTATCTCGGATGATAGGCTTGGCTCCCATCCACCTTATATACCAGCCAAAAGGCGGTTTAAACAAGCTTTTTTTTGCTAAAAAACTAATATCTTCTTGCCACACTCTCCTAATTAAAAGTCCTAAAAAAAAATCTACCCAGCTCGTATGTGGTACCACAGCTACTATACATTTATCTAATTTAGGAAATTCCCCTATTAGTTTCCACCCCAGAACTTTAAAATAAATAAATTTTGCTAATGCATGCATATTCTAAAATATAACTATTGTTTTAATACTTATGGTAACTATTACAGCTATATTTTTTGATAAATAAGCTTTAATTTTTGTGGAGTAATTACTTTTTTCCAATCTTTTCCGATAGCATTCTCCCAAAGGGGTTCTAAACTTAATGCAACAGTAATCATAACATCAAAATCTGAATCAGTTAAATTAGCACAAATACCTTTAGGCAACTCTATCTGATGCCTTTTCATCATTTTGTAAAATAAAGCTACTCCTTGTGGGTAAAACTCTTCTAAGTATTGAAATACTAAACAGTTTCCTATTCCGTGTTTTACACCTAATAAGTAAGATAGACCATAACTTAATGCATGTGCCACGCCTACTTGTGAATACGCTATGCTCATTCCTCCGTGCCAAGATGCCATCATTAGTTTATCTCTTGATTCTCCAGGTGCTATATCTTCTAAATATACTTCTTTACATAAATCCAAGGCTTTTTCTCCATAACTTTGACTAAAAGCATTTAAATACGTTCCTGTAAGTGATTCTACACAATGAATATAGCAATCCATTCCTGTGTAAAACCAGTGTTCTTTAGATACTCCTTGTGTTAAACTTGGATCTAATAATACTTGATCAAAAGGGGTGTAATCTGAATTTATGCCTAATTTTCGCTCTGGACCAAGCAATACTGTTGTTCTAGAAACCTCTGCTCCTGTACCACTTATAGTTGGTATTCCTACATGATAAACGGCTTCTTTTTTTACTAAATCCCATCCTTGATAATCTGCAGCGCTGCCTCTATTTGTTAACATTATTGCTACAGCCTTTGCTAAATCTAATAATGTACCTCCTCCTACACCTATAATACCAGATGGTATTTCTGAAAAATCATTTTTAATTTTAGCAACCAAAGCATCTACTTGATGTGTTTTTGGTTCTTCTTCTGAAGATATAAATATAATTTGGTCATTGAAAAGTAATGGAATATTTGTTGCCAATTCTTTACCTTCAAAAACGTCATCAACCAAAAAAATAAAAGGCGCTTCTGAATTTTTACGTTTCGACATCAAAATATCCCCTAATTGACTAAAGCTTCCGCTGCCAAAAACAACTCTTGGTACCATTGGGAAATTCTTATACACATCCATTACAGTTCTTTGCTTTTTTTGTCTTTTAATTTTTATATTCATTTGAAAATAGTAATCTACTAGAAAATGCCCTACTTAAAAAAATTTGTTTAGGCTCTTATTTATACTAAATAATTTCTGTATTAAAGTAGTTTTAATAGTTGCTTTATTTCACTTAATGTTTTGTACTTCTTACCATTACTCTGTTCCTCAGTAACCTTCTCGTGTTCCCATGTAGTATGAAAAGGTACATGTATTGCTTTACAACCTATATTTACTAAGGGTAAAACATCGGACTTTAAAGAATTTCCTATCATTAAAAACTCATTTACAGGAACTTTTAAATGCTTTAAAAGGTTCTTATAATTACTTTCTTTTTTATCACTCAATACTTCCACATGATGAAAGTATTTTGACAAGCTAGATTTTTCCAATTTACGCTCCTGATCCAGCAAATCCCCTTTTGTCAATACGATTAATCTATATTTTGACTGTAATTGTTGTAAAACTTCTTCCACGCCATTCAACAATTCTACAGGCTGAGACAACATGTCTTTCCCTAAATTCATAATTGCTGTCAACGTCTTTTGTGGCACTTGATTATTAGAAATTTCCAAAGCTGACTCTATCATAGAAAGCACAAAGCCTTTAATTCCATAACCATAGATTTCTAAGTTTTTTATTTCCATCTTAAAGAGCTCTTGGTCTATTTTATTCTTCGTTTCATACCCTTCTAAAAGAGCTGCAAATTTATATTCTGTTTCTCTAAAATAGGTTTCATTTACCCAAAGGGTATCATCTGCATCAAAACCAATAACTTTTATAGTACTGTAATCTACTTCCATGCTTTTTTAGCTCTTTCTAAGTCTTCTGGTGTATCTATTTCTATACCACTAACACTTGTTTCTACCATTTTTAACTTTTTACCGTATTCTAAATAACGAATTGCCTCAATTTTTTCCTTTGCTTCTAAAGGCTGCATTGGCAATCTAGGAAAATCTAGTAATGCACTTTTTCTAAAAGCATAGATTCCTTTGTGTTTAAAATAGGGAGCATCTACCTCTTCTGCTCTTGGGTATGGTATTGGCGAACGAGAAAAATACAGTGCAAAACTCTTTGTATCTACTATAACTTTTACTGTATTAGGGTTATTAATCTCTTCCCAATCTGTAATTTTTGTCATTAAAGAAGCTAAATCTATTTTTTTAGCTGGGTCGTTTTTAAAAACTTCTAATACTGCTGCTAAGCTTTCTTTATCTGTAAAAGGTTCATCGCCTTGTACATTTACAATTATATCTACCTCTAAATCTGCAACTGCTTCTGCAATACGGTCGCTACCACATTCATGCTCTTTTATACTCATGATTGCTTTTCCGCCTGCATTGGTAATAACATCGTAGATAATAGTACTATCTGTTACCACATACACATCATCAAACAATGCGGTATTTACAGCCGCTTCATAGGTTCTAAGAATAACTGGTTTGCCTTTTAAATCCTGCATTAATTTCCCTGGAAATCTAGATGCAGCATAACGGGCGGGTATCATGGCTATACTCTTCACGTGCTATTATTTTTATATTATACCATTAAATTAAAATGATATTATTAATATTAAATTGATTTACAAATTAGGTCTTAGGGCGAAACTTACGGTATATTTTAAATATTATTACTAGGATAATTATAACTAATACTGCCGCTAGCATTGGTGCAAATATAGATGCTACCGACATTACTACCGCTGTTCCTGTTTCTACTGTAGCAACTAACGGATTTGCGATTCCGCCAGTGGTTGCGGTAGAGGTTAACCTACCTGCCGCTGATGCTCCCTTTATAGCGGTTGCTGTTCCTCCTCCTGCTATAATTGCTAAAGACCATGTTACTACTGGGTCTAAATTTGCAACTGTAGAGACCATTACTGCAGTACCCGCTATTGCTGCTAACGGAACCGATACGCCATCCAAAGCATTATCTACCCAAGGAATAAAATAAGCAAAAACTTCTACTATTGTTGCTATTGCTAATGTTATTAATGCTGCCAAACTTCCAATCCACTGCCAACTTTCGTTCAAATCCCAAACTCCTAAATAGGAGGCTAAGCTTAATGCAAACAGTGGTAAGAATACTCTAAAACCAACAGATGCAGCTAGACCTATTCCTAAAAATAAACTTATGATAGTTTCTGATGTCATCCTATATAATATATACTAAAATAATTTTTTATCAATCAACAAAAAAGTCATCTTTAAAACCTATTAGGTATAATTGTTTTTTTGCTCTAGTAACTGCTGTATACAACCAACGTAAATACTCTTTATCTACCCCATTAGGTAAATACGGTTGTTCTATAAAAACGGTATCCCATTGCCCTCCTTGAGATTTATGACAAGTGATTGCATATGAGAATTTCACTTGTAATGCGTTAAAATATTTGTTGTTTTTTACAGCTAGGAACTTTTTATATTTTGATGTCTCATCCGCATAATCCTTCATTACCTCTTGGTACAATTTATTCCCATCTTCATAAGAAAGTGATGGTGTTTCTGCTTTTATAGTATCTAAAAGCAAAACTGTTTCTAAAGGTTTCATATTAGGATAATCTACCAATTTCACTTTTACCTCTGCAAATTTGAAGCCATAAATTTCTTTTATGTCAAAAATTTCTAACACTTCAATAATATCACCGTTGGCTATAAACCCAGCTTCCGATTCTGGTTTCAGCCAAAAATAATTGTTTTTAACCACCATCATAAAATCTCCAACAGCAATATCATTCTCTAAAAAAAGGATTCTATTTCTAATATTCTCGTTGTATAAATTAGCTCTTTTATTAGAACGGACAATAATTGCTGTTTCTTCTTTTCCGTTTTCCCCATAGGAGTTGTCTATGGCTTCCTGTATTTCATGGCCATCAATTAATCGCACAATATCTTTATATGGGGCAACATCAAACTTAAAATCCTCAAAAAAACTGCTTTGCAACTGCTCACGTAAATTAGTAGCATTTACAAGTATTCCGGAATCTTGTGCCTGTCTTACCACTTCATCCAATTCCATCATTACAATTTCCTTATTGTAATTGAGAGACAGTTGGTCCTCATTTAAAGCTGGACTCAAATTTAATTTTACAGGCGGTAGCTGTGCTGTATCTCCTATGAGCATTAACTTGCAATTGTGACCAGAATATACAAACATTAACAAATCGTCTAATAGAGAACCATTTTCAAAAAGTTTAGAATCTGCTGGTGTATCTGGTATCATAGAAGCTTCATCTACAATAAAAATAGTATTTCTGTGCTTATTTGGTGCTAAAACAAATTGTACGCCTCCGCCACTTTCCTTTTTAGGGAAATATATTTTTCTGTGAATTGTGAATGCTTGTGTTTTAGAATAATTAGACATCACTTTGGCTGCCCTACCTGTTGGAGCCATTAAAACAGCTTTCATAGATGCCTGCCACAAATTGGTAACAATAGTACCTACTAACGTTGTTTTTCCTGTTCCAGCATATCCTTTTAATAAGAACAAGAAGTCTTTTTCTTTAGAAATTATAAAAGCGGATATCTTCTCTAAAGTTATCTCCTGTTTTAATGTAGGTTCATGCGGAAATTTATCCTTTAAAATTTTATAAAATGAAGAAGCTGTTAATATGCCCATAAGTGTTCAAAGATAATGAGGATTTTTAACGGTAAATACTTTTCTGATTAAAAAAAAATTGTAGATTTGTCACAACACCAAAAATAAATAACACTTATATAAAATGAAAAGCATTATACAAATTGTACTTTGGATTGCATGTATTGGTTTAGGTTTTTTAATTTACAAGTCTGTAATGGGACCAATTGAGTTTAAAAAAACAAAAGAAGAACGCTTTGGAAAAGTAATTTCTGTAATGAAGGATATAGGAAAATCTCAAGAAGCATATAAATCCGTAAACGGTAAATTTGCTGAAGATTTTAATAGTTTAATTAGTTTTATTGATACTGCTAATTACACAATTACGCAACAAAGAGATTCTTCTTTTATGGAATTTAACAAAGGATACGGCATTGATATGCTTAAAGAAGTTAAAATTATAGATACATTAGGTGTTGTTTCTGTTAAAGATTCTCTATTTAAAAAAGACAACAGATACAAAACGATGATGAATGTTCCTTTTGCTAAGAATGGTGAAAAATTTACAATGAAAGCTAATATCGTTGAAAAAACAGGCGGCTATATGGCTCCAGTTTTTGAACTTAAAGTTAAAAAAGATGTTGTTTTATTTGACCAGCCAAAAGATCTTGTAGAAAAGGAAAATGATGAACAGAGTGTTGAAGAAATAAATGGTAAAGAAATTATAGTTGGTTCTTTAACTGAAGTAAGTACTAACGGTAACTGGCCTCCAATTTATGACAGAAAGAAAAAGAAATAATATCTTAGAAAAATCCACATCAAATTATAATAAGTTGTCCATTCAAATTAGTTTGAATGGACTTTCTTTTTGTGTGGTAGACACTATAAATAATTCATTAATAGTTACCGAAAATATTGTTTTTGAAAATAGCCTTAACCCACATAAAATTCTAAAACATATAGAAAAACTATTTACCCAGTATAGTGTAGAAAAGTCTACTTTTTCTGAAGTAGTCGTTATTCATAAAAACAACATATTTAACCTTGTTCCTAAAGCGCTATTCAATAAAGAAGAATTGGCCAACTATTTAAAATACAACGCTAAAATACTAGCCAATGACCTTATTTTTTATGACGAAATAGAAAGCCATGATATTGTAAATGTTTATGTTCCTTTCGTAAATATTAACAACTATATCTACGGTATTTTCGGTGATTTTGATTTTAAGCATAATGGCACCATAATGATAGAATCATTACTAAAAAACCATAATAGCGGCAATGAAACAGTTTGTTACGTGTATGTTACAAAACAAGATATGAGCATCACTATTATTGCAGAGAAAAAATTACAATTATACAATTGTCATAATTACCATACCAAAGAGGATTTTATTTATTATTTACTTTTTACCCTAGAGCAATTAAAATTAGATACCGAAAATGTAAAAGTTAAATTCTTTGGTTTTATTAAGGAAGAAGATGCTGTTTACCAATTATGCTACGAATACATAAAAAACATAACTATTTTTATTCCTGAAAATACTTCATACCATACAAAAGATACTGGAGAAGACTCAATAGATTTCACTTTACTAAATACCATTTAATGCGAATTATTTCTGGATTATATAAAGGCAGACGTTTAGTTGCCCCAAAAAGACTACCTGTACGCCCAACTACAGATATGGCAAAAGAGGCGCTTTTTAACATTCTAAATAATACGTATTATTTTGATGAAATTAGCACCTTAGACCTATTTGCTGGAACAGGAAATATTAGCTACGAATTTGCCTCTAGAGGCACTAAAAACCTTCTTTGTGTAGATGCAGATATGGGTTGCATAAAATACATAACGCAGATTGCCACAGAATTAGATTTAGGTATTTCTTGCGTTAAGAGCGATGTTTTTAAATTTCTTGAAAAATCTACCTTAAAGAATGATATAATTTTTGCAGACCCTCCTTATGACTTCCCTATTGAAGATTTTGCTAAAATACCCGAATTGGTTTTCAAAAATGAACTTTTACACGATGGTGGCGTTCTAATTATTGAACATTCCAAACATTCAGATTTATCTACGCTAGAACATTTTACCAATCAACGTAGGTATGGTGGTAGCATTTTTAGTTTTTTTGAAACTTCTTCTAACGAAGAGTAAACTACCACAGGACAAAAGACTACTAGGCATTTAAAGAGAAAATATTTTTTTTTTAAAGACAAGCCTCGGAGTATTTGATCTAGGTTACGAAGTAAAATTAGAATCGGTCAAAGTAATTGATTGCTTCGACCGATTTTAAACAATATAAAACATTTATAAGTCTATTTTTCCTTAGATTGTTTTTTCATTACTTTTAGTATCTCTTTACTAAAAGATACACTATCGACTCCTTTTCTTTCGCTTTCTTTTTCTTTAATATAAGCCTTGCGTTTTTTGTTCAATTCCCTTAAAGTTAGTATACTAGAATCTCTTTCTTTTAACAGATTATTCATATATATTTCTTTCTCTTCTTTTGTTTTATTTTTCAAAACCGTAGGTAATTCTTGCTCAGATAATTCATCAATCTGCACTTTTCCTTCTTTGTAATCTTTTACAATTTCCTTGGAACCCATCCATGATTTTCTGCCAGATTTACTACTTTTATAAGCAGCTCTTGCACTATTAGCTGTGGAAGATGCTTTATCATACACTTCCATCTCTTTGGTTTTCTTAGCATTACTTTTTAGCTGCTCGTCCTCATCTCCATAATATAATCTAGAATCATCTACCTTCTTAGAAACTTTGTTTATTTCTTTATCATAAGGGGTTTCAATAGCGTAATCGGTGGCATTTTGGTCCAATTGTAAAAACTCTCCGTTACTGCAAGCAGCTATTTTTTTAAAATGAGAAACAGCATCTCCGCAACTATTTCCTAATTTAATGGTATTAATAGCAATTCCTTTTGCTGCTGCTTTTTTACAACTAACGGTATACAATACATCATCCCTATAATCCATATGTGGCGGACAATCACCTACTACAAAAATGGTACGGTATGTTTTTTGGTCTGCAGACCATAGCATTGCTTCAACCGATTCATTTAATGCCTTATTTAGACTTTCTGGCGTATCTCCACCACCATCAGCAGTCATATCCATAAGGTCTGCATATACGCCGTCCAAATCATTGGTAAGTACTATTTGCTTAGTAACAAAAGTATCTCCTTTATCCCTATAGAAGACCATTCCCATTTTTAAGGTATCTACATCATTACTTTGTGCTAACTCTGATACTATGTTCCATATTTTCTCTTTTGCTGTACCTATTAATCCGCTCATACTGCCAGTGGCATCTAGACAAAACACAATCTCTACATTTTTATTATCAGTTTTTTTGGGTAGTTGTGCTTGAGTTATTTTGTTAGGTTCTATTTTTGTTTTAGATGTTGCGTCTTTACAAGTAAAGAAAAACAAAGAAAGGGCGGCAAAAATTAAGTGTTTATACATGATTCATTTTTGTTTAAAAGTAGGAATGCCTTGTATTATACAAAACTAGGAATGTGTAAAACCTACTTTCTAATGAGGTAAATGGTGTAATTGGTTAGGCATAAAGTTTTTTTAATAAAAACACGATAAAGAATAACATTTTTAGAGGACTACTAAAATCTGTCGTACTGGATCCCGACCTGTCTATTTCTTATGCGAATGGAGTTGAAACCACTCAAAAAGCTATAAATACAATTTGTTAGCTAAAATATTTTTATACTACTACAGTAAAGGCAGGGCAAAAGCATTTAACTTCTACATTGAAAAAATATTTTAAATTAGTGCGATGATTTTTTTATCTCCACATCGCTAGGGTAAAAAAAAATGCAAACTACTTCCGAAGTTTATTTTAAAGATTTGAAAGACCCACGCGGAACAAACAAAAGGAATTTAAAACACTTATTGTCCAATCTATTGTTATTAAACCTTAGTGCAGTAGTATATGGTTGTGTAGAATGGGAAAGTATTTTAGTTTTTGGAGAACAGGAATTACTATGACTCAAAAAGCATGGTGATTTTAGTAAAGGACTAGCTTCACAGGATACCTTACTTAGGCTTTTTTCAGTATTAGATCCTAATAGTTTTAATGCTTGTTTTAGAAAATGAATAGATGGATTGAAGTACTCAAAAATGATTCTTCCAAAAAATTATCAATCAAAAGTAAAAGGTTGAAAGCTGGGTGGAATGAAGATTACTTGCTCAAAATATTGAATTTAAAAGTATCATTCTGCCCTGGGTAGGATGGACTCCTACTTGTTGAGCTACAAATTTGTTATTACAGCCTTGAGTTTTTAAATTCCAAATTTCATATCTTTGGTCTGATGTTAATTGAGGCATATTTTTTGAGTTTTTGACGACCTAAAAATAATTCTTTTTTTAGCAACCTATGAGTTTTAAATTTGACCTAGGTCAAATTTAAAACTCATAGGTTGCTAAAAAAAGAATTATTTTTAGGTCGTCAAAAACTCAAAAAATATGCCTCAATTAACATCAGACCAAAGATATGAAATTTGGAATTTAAAAACTCAAGGCTGTAATAACAAATTTGTAGCTCAACAAGTAGGAGTCCATCCTACCCAGGGCAGAATGATACTTTTAAATTCAATATTTTGAGCAAGTAATCTTCATTCCACCCAGCTTTCAACCTTTTACTTTTGATTGATAATTTTTTGGAAGAATCATTTTTGAGTACTTCAATCCATCTATTCATTTTCTAAAACAAGCATTAAAACTATTAGGATCTAATACTGAAAAAAGCCTAAGTAAGGTATCCTGTGAAGCTAGTCCTTTACTAAAATCACCATGCTTTTTGAGTCATAGTAATTCCTGTTCTCCAAAAACTAAAATACTTTCCCATTCTACACAACCATATACTACTGCACTAAGGTTTAATAACAATAGATTGGACAATAAGTGTTTTAAATTCCTTTTGTTTGTTCCGCGTGGGTCTTTCAAATCTTTAAAATAAACTTCGGAAGTAGTTTGCATTTTTTTTTACCCTAGCGATGTGGAGATAAAAAAATCATCGCACTAATTTAAAATATTTTTTCAATGTAGAAGTTAAATGCTTTTGCCCTGCCTTTACTGTAGTAGTATAAAAATATTTTAGCTAACAAATTGTATTTATAGCTTTTTGAGTGGTTTCAACTCCATTCGCATAAGAAATAGACAGGTCGGGATCCAGTACGACAGATTTTAGTAGTCCTCTAAAAATGTTATTCTTTATCGTGTTTTTATTAAAAAAACTTTATGCCTAACCAATTACACCATTTACCTCATTAGAAAGTAGGTTTTACACATTCCTAGTTTTGTATAATACAAGGCATTCCTACTTTTAAACAAAAATGAATCATGTATAAACACTTAATTTTTGCCGCCCTTTCTTTGTTTTTCTTTACTTGTAAAGACGCAACATCTAAAACAAAAATAGAACCTAACAAAATAACTCAAGCACAACTACCCAAAAAAACTGATAATAAAAATGTAGAGATTGTGTTTTGTCTAGATGCCACTGGCAGTATGAGCGGATTAATAGGTACAGCAAAAGAGAAAATATGGAACATAGTATCAGAGTTAGCACAAAGTAATGATGTAGATACCTTAAAAATGGGAATGGTCTTCTATAGGGATAAAGGAGATACTTTTGTTACTAAGCAAATAGTACTTACCAATGATTTGGACGGCGTATATGCAGACCTTATGGATATGACTGCTGATGGTGGTGGAGATACGCCAGAAAGTCTAAATAAGGCATTAAATGAATCGGTTGAAGCAATGCTATGGTCTGCAGACCAAAAAACATACCGTACCATTTTTGTAGTAGGTGATTGTCCGCCACATATGGATTATAGGGATGATGTATTGTATACCGTTAGTTGTAAAAAAGCAGCAGCAAAAGGAATTGCTATTAATACCATTAAATTAGGAAATAGTTGCGGAGATGCTGTTTCTCATTTTAAAAAAATAGCTGCTTGCAGTAACGGAGAGTTTTTACAATTGGACCAAAATGCCACCGATTACGCTATTGAAACCCCTTATGATAAAGAAATAAACAAAGTTTCTAAGAAGGTAGATGATTCTAGATTATATTATGGAGATGAGGACGAGCAGCTAAAAAGTAATGCTAAGAAAACCAAAGAGATGGAAGTGTATGATAAAGCATCTTCCACAGCTAATAGTGCAAGAGCTGCTTATAAAAGTAGTAAATCTGGCAGAAAATCATGGATGGGTTCCAAGGAAATTGTAAAAGATTACAAAGAAGGAAAAGTGCAGATTGATGAATTATCTGAGCAAGAATTACCTACGGTTTTGAAAAATAAAACAAAAGAAGAGAAAGAAATATATATGAATAATCTGTTAAAAGAAAGAGATTCTAGTATACTAACTTTAAGGGAATTGAACAAAAAACGCAAGGCTTATATTAAAGAAAAAGAAAGCGAAAGAAAAGGAGTCGATAGTGTATCTTTTAGTAAAGAGATACTAAAAGTAATGAAAAAACAATCTAAGGAAAAATAGACTTATAAATGTTTTATATTGTTTAAAATCGGTCGAAGCAATCAATTACTTTGACCGATTCTAATTTTACTTCGTAACCTAGATCAAATACTCCGAGGCTTGTCTTTAAAAAAAAAATATTTTCTCTTTAAATGCCTAGTAGTCTTTTGTCCTGTGGTAGTTTACTCTTCGTTAGAAGAAGTTTCAAAAAAACTAAAAATGCTACCACCATACCTACGTTGATTGGTAAAATGTTCTAGCGTAGATAAATCTGAATGTTTGGAATGTTCAATAATTAGAACGCCACCATCGTGTAAAAGTTCATTTTTGAAAACCAATTCGGGTATTTTAGCAAAATCTTCAATAGGGAAGTCATAAGGAGGGTCTGCAAAAATTATATCATTCTTTAAGGTAGATTTTTCAAGAAATTTAAAAACATCGCTCTTAACGCAAGAAATACCTAAATCTAATTCTGTGGCAATCTGCGTTATGTATTTTATGCAACCCATATCTGCATCTACACAAAGAAGGTTTTTAGTGCCTCTAGAGGCAAATTCGTAGCTAATATTTCCTGTTCCAGCAAATAGGTCTAAGGTGCTAATTTCATCAAAATAATACGTATTATTTAGAATGTTAAAAAGCGCCTCTTTTGCCATATCTGTAGTTGGGCGTACAGGTAGTCTTTTTGGGGCAACTAAACGTCTGCCTTTATATAATCCAGAAATAATTCGCATTAAATGGTATTTAGTAAAGTGAAATCTATTGAGTCTTCTCCAGTATCTTTTGTATGGTATGAAGTATTTTCAGGAATAAAAATAGTTATGTTTTTTATGTATTCGTAGCATAATTGGTAAACAGCATCTTCTTCCTTAATAAAACCAAAGAATTTAACTTTTACATTTTCGGTATCTAATTTTAATTGCTCTAGGGTAAAAAGTAAATAATAAATAAAATCCTCTTTGGTATGGTAATTATGACAATTGTATAATTGTAATTTTTTCTCTGCAATAATAGTGATGCTCATATCTTGTTTTGTAACATACACGTAACAAACTGTTTCATTGCCGCTATTATGGTTTTTTAGTAATGATTCTATCATTATGGTGCCATTATGCTTAAAATCAAAATCACCGAAAATACCGTAGATATAGTTGTTAATATTTACGAAAGGAACATAAACATTTACAATATCATGGCTTTCTATTTCGTCATAAAAAATAAGGTCATTGGCTAGTATTTTAGCGTTGTATTTTAAATAGTTGGCCAATTCTTCTTTATTGAATAGCGCTTTAGGAACAAGGTTAAATATGTTGTTTTTATGAATAACGACTACTTCAGAAAAAGTAGACTTTTCTACACTATACTGGGTAAATAGTTTTTCTATATGTTTTAGAATTTTATGTGGGTTAAGGCTATTTTCAAAAACAATATTTTCGGTAACTATTAATGAATTATTTATAGTGTCTACCACACAAAAAGAAAGTCCATTCAAACTAATTTGAATGGACAACTTATTATAATTTGATGTGGATTTTTCTAAGATATTATTTCTTTTTCTTTCTGTCATAAATTGGAGGCCAGTTACCGTTAGTACTTACTTCAGTTAAAGAACCAACTATAATTTCTTTACCATTTATTTCTTCAACACTCTGTTCATCATTTTCCTTTTCTACAAGATCTTTTGGCTGGTCAAATAAAACAACATCTTTTTTAACTTTAAGTTCAAAAACTGGAGCCATATAGCCGCCTGTTTTTTCAACGATATTAGCTTTCATTGTAAATTTTTCACCATTCTTAGCAAAAGGAACATTCATCATCGTTTTGTATCTGTTGTCTTTTTTAAATAGAGAATCTTTAACAGAAACAACACCTAATGTATCTATAATTTTAACTTCTTTAAGCATATCAATGCCGTATCCTTTGTTAAATTCCATAAAAGAAGAATCTCTTTGTTGCGTAATTGTGTAATTAGCAGTATCAATAAAACTAATTAAACTATTAAAATCTTCAGCAAATTTACCGTTTACGGATTTATATGCTTCTTGAGATTTTCCTATATCCTTCATTACAGAAATTACTTTTCCAAAGCGTTCTTCTTTTGTTTTTTTAAACTCAATTGGTCCCATTACAGACTTGTAAATTAAAAAACCTAAACCAATACATGCAATCCAAAGTACAATTTGTATAATGCTTTTCATTTTATATAAGTGTTATTTATTTTTGGTGTTGTGACAAATCTACAATTTTTTTTTAATCAGAAAAGTATTTACCGTTAAAAATCCTCATTATCTTTGAACACTTATGGGCATATTAACAGCTTCTTCATTTTATAAAATTTTAAAGGATAAATTTCCGCATGAACCTACATTAAAACAGGAGATAACTTTAGAGAAGATATCCGCTTTTATAATTTCTAAAGAAAAAGACTTCTTGTTCTTATTAAAAGGATATGCTGGAACAGGAAAAACAACGTTAGTAGGTACTATTGTTACCAATTTGTGGCAGGCATCTATGAAAGCTGTTTTAATGGCTCCAACAGGTAGGGCAGCCAAAGTGATGTCTAATTATTCTAAAACACAAGCATTCACAATTCACAGAAAAATATATTTCCCTAAAAAGGAAAGTGGCGGAGGCGTACAATTTGTTTTAGCACCAAATAAGCACAGAAATACTATTTTTATTGTAGATGAAGCTTCTATGATACCAGATACACCAGCAGATTCTAAACTTTTTGAAAATGGTTCTCTATTAGACGATTTGTTAATGTTTGTATATTCTGGTCACAATTGCAAGTTAATGCTCATAGGAGATACAGCACAGCTACCGCCTGTAAAATTAAATTTGAGTCCAGCTTTAAATGAGGACCAACTGTCTCTCAATTACAATAAGGAAATTGTAATGATGGAATTGGATGAAGTGGTAAGACAGGCACAAGATTCCGGAATACTTGTAAATGCTACTAATTTACGTGAGCAGTTGCAAAGCAGTTTTTTTGAGGATTTTAAGTTTGATGTTGCCCCATATAAAGATATTGTGCGATTAATTGATGGCCATGAAATACAGGAAGCCATAGACAACTCCTATGGGGAAAACGGAAAAGAAGAAACAGCAATTATTGTCCGTTCTAATAAAAGAGCTAATTTATACAACGAGAATATTAGAAATAGAATCCTTTTTTTAGAGAATGATATTGCTGTTGGAGATTTTATGATGGTGGTTAAAAACAATTATTTTTGGCTGAAACCAGAATCGGAAGCTGGGTTTATAGCCAACGGTGATATTATTGAAGTGTTAGAAATTTTTGACATAAAAGAAATTTATGGCTTCAAATTTGCAGAGGTAAAAGTGAAATTGGTAGATTATCCTAATATGAAACCTTTAGAAACAGTTTTGCTTTTAGATACTATAAAAGCAGAAACACCATCACTTTCTTATGAAGATGGGAATAAATTGTACCAAGAGGTAATGAAGGATTATGCGGATGAGACATCAAAATATAAAAAGTTCCTAGCTGTAAAAAACAACAAATATTTTAACGCATTACAAGTGAAATTCTCATATGCAATCACTTGTCATAAATCTCAAGGAGGGCAATGGGATACCGTTTTTATAGAACAACCGTATTTACCTAATGGGGTAGATAAAGAGTATTTACGTTGGTTGTATACAGCAGTTACTAGAGCAAAAAAACAATTATACCTAATAGGTTTTAAAGATGACTTTTTTGTTGATTGATAAAAAATTATTTTAGTATATATTATATAGGATGACATCAGAAACTATCATAAGTTTATTTTTAGGAATAGGTCTAGCTGCATCTGTTGGTTTTAGAGTATTCTTACCACTGTTTGCATTAAGCTTAGCCTCCTATTTAGGAGTTTGGGATTTGAACGAAAGTTGGCAGTGGATTGGAAGTTTGGCAGCATTAATAACATTAGCAATAGCAACAATAGTAGAAGTTTTTGCTTATTTTATTCCTTGGGTAGATAATGCTTTGGATGGCGTATCGGTTCCGTTAGCAGCAATAGCGGGTACTGCAGTAATGGTCTCTACAGTTGCAAATTTAGACCCAGTAGTAACATGGTCTTTAGCAATTATAGCAGGAGGAGGAACAGCAACCGCTATAAAGGGAGCATCAGCGGCAGGTAGGTTAACCTCTACCGCAACCACTGGCGGAATCGCAAATCCGTTAGTTGCTACAGTAGAAACAGGAACAGCGGTAGTAATGTCGGTAGCATCTATATTTGCACCAATGCTAGCGGCAGTATTAGTTATAATTATCCTAGTAATAATATTTAAAATATACCGTAAGTTTCGCCCTAAGACCTAATTTGTAAATCAATTTAATATTAATAATATCATTTTAATTTAATGGTATAATATAAAAATAATAGCACGTGAAGAGTATAGCCATGATACCCGCCCGTTATGCTGCATCTAGATTTCCAGGGAAATTAATGCAGGATTTAAAAGGCAAACCAGTTATTCTTAGAACCTATGAAGCGGCTGTAAATACCGCATTGTTTGATGATGTGTATGTGGTAACAGATAGTACTATTATCTACGATGTTATTACCAATGCAGGCGGAAAAGCAATCATGAGTATAAAAGAGCATGAATGTGGTAGCGACCGTATTGCAGAAGCAGTTGCAGATTTAGAGGTAGATATAATTGTAAATGTACAAGGCGATGAACCTTTTACAGATAAAGAAAGCTTAGCAGCAGTATTAGAAGTTTTTAAAAACGACCCAGCTAAAAAAATAGATTTAGCTTCTTTAATGACAAAAATTACAGATTGGGAAGAGATTAATAACCCTAATACAGTAAAAGTTATAGTAGATACAAAGAGTTTTGCACTGTATTTTTCTCGTTCGCCAATACCATACCCAAGAGCAGAAGAGGTAGATGCTCCCTATTTTAAACACAAAGGAATCTATGCTTTTAGAAAAAGTGCATTACTAGATTTTCCTAGATTGCCAATGCAGCCTTTAGAAGCAAAGGAAAAAATTGAGGCAATTCGTTATTTAGAATACGGTAAAAAGTTAAAAATGGTAGAAACAAGTGTTAGTGGTATAGAAATAGATACACCAGAAGACTTAGAAAGAGCTAAAAAAGCATGGAAGTAGATTACAGTACTATAAAAGTTATTGGTTTTGATGCAGATGATACCCTTTGGGTAAATGAAACCTATTTTAGAGAAACAGAATATAAATTTGCAGCTCTTTTAGAAGGGTATGAAACGAAGAATAAAATAGACCAAGAGCTCTTTAAGATGGAAATAAAAAACTTAGAAATCTATGGTTATGGAATTAAAGGCTTTGTGCTTTCTATGATAGAGTCAGCTTTGGAAATTTCTAATAATCAAGTGCCACAAAAGACGTTGACAGCAATTATGAATTTAGGGAAAGACATGTTGTCTCAGCCTGTAGAATTGTTGAATGGCGTGGAAGAAGTTTTACAACAATTACAGTCAAAATATAGATTAATCGTATTGACAAAAGGGGATTTGCTGGATCAGGAGCGTAAATTGGAAAAATCTAGCTTGTCAAAATACTTTCATCATGTGGAAGTATTGAGTGATAAAAAAGAAAGTAATTATAAGAACCTTTTAAAGCATTTAAAAGTTCCTGTAAATGAGTTTTTAATGATAGGAAATTCTTTAAAGTCCGATGTTTTACCCTTAGTAAATATAGGTTGTAAAGCAATACATGTACCTTTTCATACTACATGGGAACACGAGAAGGTTACTGAGGAACAGAGTAATGGTAAGAAGTACAAAACATTAAGTGAAATAAAGCAACTATTAAAACTACTTTAATACAGAAATTATTTAGTATAAATAAGAGCCTAAACAAATTTTTTTAAGTAGGGCATTTTCTAGTAGATTACTATTTTCAAATGAATATAAAAATTAAAAGACAAAAAAAGCAAAGAACTGTAATGGATGTGTATAAGAATTTCCCAATGGTACCAAGAGTTGTTTTTGGCAGCGGAAGCTTTAGTCAATTAGGGGATATTTTGATGTCGAAACGTAAAAATTCAGAAGCGCCTTTTATTTTTTTGGTTGATGACGTTTTTGAAGGTAAAGAATTGGCAACAAATATTCCATTACTTTTCAATGACCAAATTATATTTATATCTTCAGAAGAAGAACCAAAAACACATCAAGTAGATGCTTTGGTTGCTAAAATTAAAAATGATTTTTCAGAAATACCATCTGGTATTATAGGTGTAGGAGGAGGTACATTATTAGATTTAGCAAAGGCTGTAGCAATAATGTTAACAAATAGAGGCAGCGCTGCAGATTATCAAGGATGGGATTTAGTAAAAAAAGAAGCCGTTTATCATGTAGGAATACCAACTATAAGTGGTACAGGAGCAGAGGTTTCTAGAACAACAGTATTGCTTGGTCCAGAGCGAAAATTAGGCATAAATTCAGATTACACCCCTTTTGATCAAGTATTATTAGATCCAAGTTTAACACAAGGAGTATCTAAAGAACACTGGTTTTACACAGGAATGGATTGCTATATTCATTGTGTAGAATCACTTACAGGAACGTATTTAAATGCTTTTAGTCAAAGTTATGGAGAAAAAGCCTTGGATTTATGTAAAGAAGTATATTTAGAAGATATAGCACCTGGAGAATCAAGAGATAAACTAATGATGGCATCTTGGCACGGAGGAATGAGCATAGCGTATTCACAAGTAGGCGTGGCACATGCATTAAGTTATGGTCTATCTTACTTATTAGGTGTAAAACACGGAATAGGAAACTGTTTAGTATTTCAATACTTAGAAGAGTTTTACCCACAAGGAGTAGCTTTATTTTACAAAATGATGAAAAGGCATCAGATAGAGTTGCCTAAAGGTATTTGTGCTAATTTAACTGATTCAGATTTTGATGTTATGATTACTGTTGCATTAAGTTTAGAACCCCTTTGGGAGAATGCTATCGGAAAAGATTGGAAAAAAGTAATTACTCCACAAAAATTAAAGCTTATTTATCAAAAAATATAGCTGTAATAGTTACCATAAGTATTAAAACAATAGTTATATTTTAGAATATGCATGCATTAGCAAAATTTATTTATTTTAAAGTTCTGGGGTGGAAACTAATAGGGGAATTTCCTAAATTAGATAAATGTATAGTAGCTGTGGTACCACATACGAGCTGGGTAGATTTTTTTTTAGGACTTTTAATTAGGAGAGTGTGGCAAGAAGATATTAGTTTTTTAGCAAAAAAAAGCTTGTTTAAACCGCCTTTTGGCTGGTATATAAGGTGGATGGGAGCCAAGCCTATCATCCGAGATAAAAATAGTGATTTAACAACAGCCATTGCAGAAACTTTTAAAACAAGAAAAATAGTTAAATTAGCATTATCCGTAGAGGGTACTCGTAAAAGAGTAACCAAATTAAAAACAGGCTTTTATTATATTGCAAAAAAGGCTAATATTCCAATTGTTTTAGTAACTTTTGATTACGGGCATAAACAAATAAAAGTATCCGTGCCTCATTATCCTACCACAAATAAAGAAGCAGATTTTAATACTTACAAAGCCTTCTATAAAGGAGCTATAGGTAAAGTGCCAGAGAATAGTTTTTTTATCTAATTTGTTTTACGTCATAAAAAGGGTTGAAATTTTTATACTATATTATTTAATTTGTATGTCCGTAAATACCCCTAATTAGACATAGAACGCTTATCTTTAGGACTTATTAAGTAAATTATTATGGATATTTTTTCATTTGGAGTTCATTTTACTGACGAAGAGAGTTG
>Ga0114952_1001492_pt1 | contig 19730 bp, 12 predicted proteins | sample SidtaG_2_FD_87303 | JGI IMG/M metagenome (GOLD analysis project Ga0114952, IMG submission 87303) | Marine algal microbial communities from Sidmouth, United Kingdom - Sidmouth_Asex2 metaG | ecosystem: Host-associated > Algae > Red algae > Unclassified | place: Sidmouth, United Kingdom | collected...
CCTGTTAAAAAAATTAGACAAGACAACGCAGATTGCACACTGATTATCGTTCAGGCTTGAGTCTGACGAACTGCGCTCAGCGGTGAAAAATGATAGTTGAACTACTGTGTTTTTGGTTTTTGAACAGCGGAGGTATTCGCGGACTCGACAATTAATCGAGCACCGAAGTTGTAAGGTTTTTCTCCCTTGTGGGTTTTGCTAAAAGTTTTAAAATCAATGTTGTCCCAGCGGGTTGTGTCTACTAGGTAGTTCATGGTCGATAGATCACGAGCGGTGCTCCAATAGAATTTCGTTTTTTCGTTGACGAACTGCTCGGCGTGTTTGTGGAGGTGGTCGTAAATTACCACCATGGCCCAAGCTGCATCAAAGCTGTGGCCACCCGCACAACCTGCCAGCTTGCCTGCTCGAATGGGCTCAAAGGCTGCTGGTAAACAGTCCACACCTGCAGTAAAAACATCTTGGCCCGCTTGCATACCGCTATCTTCGATCGCTTGCGCTGCGCCTAACGCCATGTAGTCAGCTGCAGTCCAAACAACCGTGGTGTCTTTGAAGCGTTGCAGCAGTTTTTGTGTTTTGTCCCTTGCCTCTGATCGGCCCCAGTTGGCATTGACCACTTGATTGAGTACAACATCGTCCTGCTCGTTAATATAGGCAAGCAGGCCTTTTTTGCGTTTCGCAGAAGCGACAGACCGAAGGGAGCCGTTGATGGCTACCACTTGGATTTTTCCTTGTTCATCACGGGCATTGGCTTCGCGCGCCTGCTCGATCAGCTTTTGTGCAACTAAACGGCCGGATTGCTCGTCATTAGGTATAACTTGTCCTATCCAGTGATGCAGTGGATTGGGCCCGTGCCGAAACTGTGTAAATACGTCATCCGAAAAGCTGCTATTGAACAGCAGAGTATTGACGCCGTACTCGTCAGCTTGTCGCATGACTTCAACGGTGATATCTCGATGGTTGAGCATCACGAGGTAGTCTGGCCGGTTAGTGCGCATGAACAGGGCTTTTGCCTGTTCGCGGATGACGAACAAGTCGTCATCGCCATAGACTACTTCCAAATCCAGTTCGAGGTCGCTAGCGGCGACCTGCATGATTTTGATCGTTTGGCTAAAAAAGGGACTGTCAGCTGGTCCCGCACTGAGGAAAACGACTTTTGCATTTGCTGTACTGAGAGCGGGAGTAGCGCTTAGCACCAGCAGGCAAGCGAGCAATGTAAGGCGCTTTAATGACTTCCCTAACATACAATAACCTTGGTAGACCCCAGTGCGCTGAAGTTCGTATAATGATCGTTCATGAAAAGCCTATCGTGTAATGTTGATAGGGTAAAGACGTCTGTCGAATCCTGTATTGATGGAAATACTCTAACGCAATAAGTCATACTAATTGCCAAAATTGCAGCAATCAACCAGCATCTATAAAACTTCAGTGAGTCTTTGTTATCAATAGCCGTCTATTGCCAGAGTTCCTGCGTTCCCGCCTCGGTCGCCGGTTGGTCGTTGTCATGATCACCGCTAGCACCTTGCTCGCTTTGTTGATTACGGCCTTTGAGCTGATCTCTTCCTATCAAAACGGCGTGACAGCGGTGGAAGAGGCGCACGAAGACGTGCAGTTGATGTTTGCAGAGGTATTGACCGAGCAGATTTGGGATTTAAACGAACGCGGTGCGCAAGCGTCTCTTGATGGTTTGCTGCGCTCAAGTTCGTTGGATCGGGTAGAACTAAGCTGGGAGGATTCCTCGAAGCTGAGCACTGGCGCTCCGGTACGTGATGCAAAAATTCACACGGTGATCCCGCTAGTTAAGTACAGCAACGATATAGAGTATCAGCTCGGCGAACTGCATTTGTATTCAACACTCGAGCATCTATGGCAAGAAATGTTTTCAATACTGGGTCTTAAATTATTATTCAATTTTCTCAAAACATTTATTGTTACAGGTGTGGTTTTATTTTTCTTCCATCGATTAACTACCCAGCATTTACAAAAAATTTCTACGCATGCCGATTCGCTCGTTTTGGGGGAACAATATAAACCTCTCACTCTTGATCGTCGTATGGCGGATGATGACGACGAATTGCAAGTGTTGGCCAATGCGATCAACGGTTTGGGTAGTCGCTTGCAGAGCGACTTTATCAACAGCGAAACTCAGCAGGCACGACTAGAAAACTTAGTCTGGGAACGTACACAACACCTCGAACTTGCCAATAAACGACTGCTCGAAAAAAGTCGCTTGGCGACTATTGGTTCATTGGTGGCGATGGTCGCACATGAATTACGCAACCCTCTGGGCACGATAAAAGCTTCTGTGGAGCTGCTTTACGTACGCTGTAAAGACAAAGAAAACCTGACGGTTATCCAGCGTATTGATCGCAATATTGAGCGCTGCGATGAGACCGTAGAGCAACTTCGTCGACTAGGCAAAAAGAGTGACAGTCACTGGGTTGAGGTAGACTTGGCGCAATGGCTTGATGCGTATTTACACGACAAATTTGCAGTGCCGCCCTTGATAAAACTCAGCACAGACTTTGAGCAGCATCTACCTGTGTTTGTCGATCAATTTCAGTTAGATCTAGTCGTGCGTAATGTTTTGGAAAATGCCCGTCAGGCACTTGCACATCACGCGGTGGAAAACGGCAAAAAAATCAGCATTGTCTTAAAAAGAGAAGGCGACAATGTATTGTTGCGTGTCAGTGATAACGGTGTTGGATTAAACAGCGCAATCGCCGATCGAGCGTTTGATCCGCTCTACACGACAAAACAATACGGTTTTGGTATGGGGCTTTCAATCTCGCGCAACTTGATTTCAACTTTGGGTGGAGAAATTGAATTAAGCTCTGAAGGGCCAATGTGTGGTGCCACGGTAGAAATCAGGTTGCCCTTAGCCGTTAAAAAACCTGTATCGACTGCCGAGCTTGATAGTCAGCTATAAAATTTAAGCTAAGTCAGTGGGACTTAGCTTCAGGTTGGCGTGGTGCCAGGGTTAGCTTTGCACGAGCGATTGTCGTGCAAAGCGGGCCAGCTTCGCTTAGTCCCTACGACGCATATCTGCGGTGTAAGGATACTCAGCGCTACCATCCATCTCGGTCCAGATAGGCTTCACCTTCTTGGGCTCTACATCGACAAATGTGCCGGTAGTTGGTGCTTCTACCAAGGTGGGTGGCGGGCTGTGCTTTTCTGTCTCGAACCGAGCCAAGCGACGTGCTTCAGCTACGTTGGCATTGACAGGCACATCATCGTAGCTACGACCACCTGGGTGCGACACATGATACGCGCAGCCACCCATCGAGCGGTTGAGCCACGTGTCGATAACATCAAACACCAATGGCGCATCGACGGGAATGTCGGGGTGCAAGCAGTGTGGCGGTTGCCAAGCACGGTAGCGCACACCCACGACGTATTCGCCGTTAACGCCGGTGCTGCGCAATGGCAGCGCACGGTTGTTACACGTGATGCGGTAGCGGTCATCGGTCAAGCCGGTGACTTTTACTTGTAGTCGCTCCAGTGATGAATCAACGTAGCGGGCCATACCGCCGCCCGTCGCTTCTTCTCCCAGTACATGCCAAGGCTCAATAGCGGCGCGTAGCTCGATACCGATATCACCAATTTGACGCTTGCCGTAGATGGGAAAACGGAACTCCCAGAAGGCCTCGAGCCACTCGGCATCGAAGGGTAGGTTGTGGCTGTTGAGGTCGTCGATGACGTCGCTGATGTCGGCCCACAAGTAGTGTGGCAGCATAAAGCGATCGTGCAGTTCGGTGCCCCAACGCACCAGCTTGCCCTGATAAGGGTCGTCCCAAAAACGCGTAATCAAACAACGCAATAACAACACCTGCACGATACTCATGCGGGCATGCGGCGGCATTTCGAAGGCGCGGAACTCAACCAAGCCTTGGCGACCAGCCGGGCCATCAGGTGAATACAGCTTGTCGATGCAGATTTCGGCGCGGTGCGTGTTGCCGGTTAAGTCGATCAGCAAGTTGCGCAACAGACGGTCAACAAGCCAAGGCTGGTTTGATTCGCCGGTTGGCAGCCGTGACAGCGCCAGTTCCAGCTCATAGAGGGACTCACTGCGAGCCTCGTCTACACGCGGTGCTTGACTGGTCGGGCCGATAAACATGCCAGAGAACAAGTAAGACATCGCTGGGTGGTGTTGCCACCACGTGATCATGCTGCGCAGCAGGTCAGGGCGGCGCAAAAATGGGCTGTCGGCTGGCGTGGTACCGCCAAAGGTGATGTGATTGCCACCGCCGGTACCGGTATGCCGACCATCTTGCATAAACTTCTCTGCACTCAGGCGACATTCTTTGGCCAACTGGTACAGGGTTTCGGTTTGCTCGACTTGCTCTTTGAAGTTGCTAGTCGGGTGGACGTTGACCTCGATAACACCTGGGTCAGGTGTGATGCGGAACGAGGGCAAGCGCGGGTCGCGTGGCGGCTCGTAACCTTCGAGGATAATCGCGACGTCTGAGATTTCCGCCACTTTTTCAATGGTGGCGATCAGGCGTACAAACTCAGCGGCGCTACGAAGCGGTGGCAAGAACACATAGATAGCGTCCTCACGCCACTCAACGACCAGTGTCGTTTGAAAGGTGTGCTTGAGCGCAGGCTGCTCCGGTAGCGGCTGCGGGTCTGGACTTGGCAGCGGCGCAGAGGCATCCATGGTGTCTTCGGGCAAGTTCAGCGGAGCATCTGCCGCTTCAATGGCCACAGAATTCAACGGCAAGCGCAGGCCGGCTGGTGAGTCACCTGGTACCAAGAACACTTGGTTGCGACGCATGGGCCAGACGCAGCTTTGCCATTCGCCAGGCTTGAGACCAGCACGTATGGGCAGCACCCACGCTTTTGCTTCGTCCAAACCTTGGCTTAAGCGCTTGGCCAACTGGCGGCGCTCGCGATCATCTTTAAGTTTGAGGTCTTTTAGATCAACGCCATCTGGCAGCATGCTCTCTAGGTGAACGTGGTGCAGCGGGTCTTCAAAGGCTGGCATCAAGCAGTCGTCAGGGGCGCCCAACCAATGCGCGAGTTCTTCGGCAAAGTGTTTGGCTTGCTTGCGTTTGTGTTTTGCGCCTTCAGTGCCTGGCATGGCCAAGCGTTCGGTGTTTTTCCAAAGGGATTTGCCGTCAGTACGCCAATGACAAATCATGGCCCAGCGCGGCGTGGGTTCGCCGGGGTACCACTTGCCTTGTGCGAAGGTTGGCAAACCGTCTGGTGCAAAGCTGTTGCGCATACGGTGCATCAGCTTGCCGGCCAGCTCTAGCTTGTGCTCACCCAGCGCGGCGGTATTCCATTCGTCGGCTTCCATATCGTCGCTAGAGACAAACGTCGGCTCACCACCCATGGTCAGTCGCACGTCTTGTTTGTCTAGTCGCTTGTCGACTTCCTCGCCGAGCGTGAGTACTTCCTGCCAGACAGATTCAGTGTAAGGCAACGTGACGCGTGGTCGTTCGTCGACGCGCTGCACGGTGTTGCTGTAGTCGAAGTGTTCAGCGTCGTCACTGGACATGCCCGAAAGTGGTGCAGCACTGGTTGGCAGAGGAGTACACGCCAGAGGAATATGGCCTTCGCCAGCTAGCAAACCTGACGTCGCGTCCAAGCCAACCCAACCGGCGCCTGGTAAATAGACTTCCGCCCATGCGTGTAGATCGGTGAAATCTTCTTCAGCGCCGGAGGGGCCATCGATAGATTTTTCATCGGGGCGCAGTTGCACTAGATAACCCGATACAAATCGAGCTGCCAAGCCGTAGTTGCGCAGAATCTGCACCAGCAGCCAGCCACTGTCGCGGCACGAGCCACTGGCTAATTTAAGTGTTTCTTCTGTGCTTTGAACACCTGGCTCTAAGCGTACACGGTAAGAGATGTCTTGCTGAACCGCTTGGTTTAGCTCAACCAAAATATTGTTGATGCTGCCTTTTTTGGGCTTGTGCTTTTTTAGCCAAGCGCTGAGCAGCGGACCTGGTTTGTCACAGTGTAAATAAGGCGCCAGCTCTACCTTGGCTTCTTTTTCGTAGGAAAAAGGGTAGTTCTCGGCGTATTCTTCAACAAAAAAGTCGAAAGGGTTGATGACGGTGAGGTCGGCAACCAAGTCCATTTCCACGCGTAGCTCGGTGGTGGGCTCTGGGAACACGATACGTGCTTGGTAATTGCCAAAGGGATCTTGCTGCCAATTGATGAAGTGTTCTTTTGGCGTGATGTCGAGGGTGTACGACAAAATAGGGGTACGGCAATGGGGCGCAGGGCGCAGTCTGATGACGTGTGGGCTGAGCGTAACCGGCTTTTTATAGCGGTAATGCATGATATGCGTTAAGCCAACTTTGATACTCATGGCGCCTTATATCTCCTTCGGGGAGTAGTAGCTCTCATTGATGCCATTGCTGACACCGATAAGTAAGATTTCCAGTTCATCCACAAATGCGTGCAGGCTGCTGGGGTCATTGGCCAGTTCTGTCATTTGTGCTGATTCCAATCGCTCGATCAATTTTGCTAACTCCGACAATGCTTTTTCGCCGCCACCAATCGCTTGCAAGTGAGCTTGTAAGCGATCGACACAGTAGCGGTAGCAGCGTGGGCTGGTGTTGTTTTGCAGCAGATAATTCAACACTTCAGGGCCGGCTACCGCGCCACTTTGGCGGCGATACATTTGCAATGCCGAAACAGATTGCAGAACTGATTCCCATTGACGGTTATCAAAGGGGACGAGTGATTGTTGGTCTTTTGTAGGCAATAAGTTTGCCGACCTAACGTCCAATATTCGCGAAGTCATGTCCGCACGTTCAATGTGCAGCCCAACACGCAAAAACTGGTAGCTCTGATCGCGATTCATGGTGCTGTCGATAGCGCCAAAAATAGCGAGCATGCGTTGTTCAATGTCGCTTAAGGCCATGTGTTTGTTGGCGACGTTGAAGTTGTCGCCCAAGTTGGCTTTGCTGGCCAAGCACAAACCGTTGATGGTCGTGTAGAGGCTCGTGGGCATCATGTCGCGGCAGGCGCGTAAGTTATAACGCACCGCTTGAATTGAGCTAACTAAGGAGCCCGAATTGCGAGTGTCGGCGATGATGAATTTAGAAACACTGGCCGCAGTGACTTGTGGGTAGTGCTCAAAATAGAGTTCGTCCATACCGGTTACAGCCAGCAGTGGCGTCCAGCCAATACTTGCGGTGGTGTAGGGCGAATCGAGCAGGAGATTAGTGTGTGCATTGAGTAGGCGTACGGTGCCGTCTACCCGTTCCAGATAGCGACCTAACCAATAGATATTCTCAGCTACGCGAGCGAGCATGGATGTGTCCTCCGATGATTGGTTGCTAGTTTACGATTGGCTTTGTGATTGTGATTCCACCGGTGTGTCCAGTTCTTCTGGCTCTACTTCACCGCGGGTGTCCACAATCCAAGTATCTTTGCTGCCGCCTCCCTGAGAGGAGTTGACGATAAGCGAGCCGGGCACCAAGGCGACTCGGGTCAAGCCACCTGTTGTCACAGTGACGTGCTCACCTTGCAGGACAAAAGGCCGCAAATCGACGTGACGAGCGGCGACATCGTTTTGGTATAGCGTGGGTGATGTGGATATGGCAAGCGTGGGCTGCGCGATGTAGTTGCGTGGATCAGCCAATATTCGGTCGCGACACTCTTCTTGCTCTTCGAGTGTGCTTTGGGGACCAATCAGCATGCCGTAACCACCGGACTCGTTGGCGGGTTTGACCACAAGTTTGTCCAAATTGGCCAGCACATGTTCCTGTTGATCTTTCTCGCCGCACCGGTAGGTGGGTACGTTGTTGATCATTGGCTCTTGGTCGAGGTAATAACGGATGAGCTCGGGTACATAGGCGTAAATGACTTTGTCGTCGGCAACACCTGCACCTGGTGCATTGGCAATGGCCACATTGCCGGCACGCCAAGCGCGCATCAAGCCAGCAACACCGAGCGTAGATTCCTTGTTGAAGCACTCAGGATCGATAAAAGCGTCATCAACACGGCGATAGATGACGTCCACTTTTTGGAAGCCTTCGACGTTGCGAACGTAGACGCAGTCGTCTTCAAGCACCACTAAATCACGACCTTCGACCAGAGTTGCACCGATGCTTTGGGCCAGATAGGTATGCTCAAAGTAGGCGGAATTAAAAACTCCTGGCGTCAACACACACAAGGTTGGATTGGGGTTATCACTGAGTGAGCTGAGCATGGCGCGCAAATTAGCGGTGTAATCGTCTACGGGTAAAATGTTGCACAGGTTGAACAGTTCCGGAACGGTACGTTTCATGATCTCGCGATTTTCGATCATATAGGAGACGCCCGACGGTACACGCAGGTTGTCTTCTAGCACGTAGATGGTGCCGTCGATATCACGTACCAAATCGCTGCCGCATATGTGCGCCCAAACACCGTGCTTGGGTTTGATGCCACGTAATTCAGGTAGAAAGTTTTTGGAACTGTCGAGCAAGTCCTCGGGCACTATGCCATCGCGAATGCAGTTTTGATCGTTGTAGAGATCGTCGATAAACATGTTGAGGGCGATAAGGCGTTGAACTAAGCCCTGTTGGATATCCATCCATTCGCTGTGCTCAATCACTCGGGGGATAATATCGAAGGGCCAATCTCGGTCAATGTTTTCACCGTCCGAATAGACGGTGAATGTTATGCCCATTTGCTTAATGGCAAGCTCAGCAGCACGACGTCTTTGATCTATTTGCTCATCGCTGAGTTCGTTGAAGTACTGAACTAATTTCCGCGACGCGGTTCTGGGCTGACCGGCTTTGTCTATCAGTTCATCAAAGCCTGGGGCTTCGTAGTTTTCCCAGTGTGATCCCATCGGTTACTCCCCTGTTGTCGTTTGGTATATGTACCAAAACAAACATAGATAACGCAAGGCATGCACCAAATTGAACGAGGTGACACGCTGAATGCACCAAATCGGACACGAATTTTGTAAAACACGGGCCATGGTTGAACTGACAGGGATAGTTCAACGTAAATATTACAAAGCACGTGTCAATACATACTCATCGCTTAGGGCTGTTTCAATTAGAGCACAGCGGCTAATTTACGCTGCTGATTCTATTCGATTAACATCGACCGAAACGGTGAGACTTGAAGTGCCACCACCATAGACTACACCCTTTAGTGGGGCGATGTCCGCATAATCTCGCCCCCATGCAGTGGTCACGTATTGGCGGTCTGGGCGCTTGTTATTGGTTGGGTCGAAGTCGAACCAGCCTAAGCTGGGGATGTATACGGAATACCACGCGTGAGAGGCGTCGGCGCCTTGTAGTTTCTGCTGGCCCTGTGGTGGTTGTGTCTCCAGATAACCGCTGACGTAACGCGCAGGAACGCCCGCGCGTCTTAAAATGGCAATAGCGAGGTGCGCGAAGTCTTGGCAGACACCGCGTCGCGCCTCTAGAACAGCACTGATAGGTGTAACCAGTGTTGAGAAAGTTGGGTCGTATTCAAACTCGGTATAGATGTATTCCATCAGTTTTTCCGAGAAGACAAGGGCGTCACCCTTGTGGTGCTCTAGCAAATCGATCACTGCATCAACAGCATCAATAGATGGGACATAAGGCGAGGGCAATAGGCAGTCAACTGCCAGTAGTCCTTCGTTTGTTTGTGCACCCATTAAATTGTGCCTTAGTTCATCAACGGCGGGTGCCTCTGGCAGCGGGGTGTTGATATCTTGTGTCAATAATGTAGACACAACACTCACCGTAAACTGTCGGTGCGGCACATCGATGCTGAAATAACTAATTCTATTGCCATAGACATCTTCGATCGTATCCACCACCGCTGGGGTGGGGTGGATTTCGATGTGTGTATTGAGTGGTGTTTGGTATTGTGTTTGACGCGGCGACAAGCAAACACGATTCACTGACTGCGATACATTAGTCGAGTATTGGTAGTCCGTTTTATGTACGACTTGTATTTTCACGATTGTTCTCCAGCCGTTTCCTGGCTTGTATTATCTAGGCTGGTCATAAGAAGAGTCGCTTCGTCCAGACTGGTGGGCAGGTCAGTGTGTGTCAGGTAAGTTGCTGATAACGACGCCGCTATCTTAGATAGAATTTCTTCAATGATCATCACGAACTTTTTGAGTGACTGGCGCTGTTGTGCATGGCTTTGCAGCAGTTCTGTAGGTTCGGCTAAGCGCACACGGCTGAGGCCAGCCGTGACCAGCTTTAGCAGTGCGTTGCTGTGGTCTGCGCGGCGCATACCGGGTAGGTTGCGTACGCTGCGATCGATATGCACTAACTGATAGGCAACCGAGCGCGGATTGCGTTCGTCCAGCAACAATAAATTGAGCACCAGTCTTGCGTCGAGCTGGCTACGGTAGCGACTGCGGTAGGTCATGACACTGTCAAAATTACGCAGTAAGTTTTCCAGCACAATGGGGTCGCTTTGATTGTTCAGCAGCACACTGCCCAAGACCGCCGTGCTCTGGCGGGCGCGTTCAATGCGGCGGCCAAGCATCATAAATTGCCAGCCGTCGCCGTGGGTAAAGCTCTCGTGCGTCATGCCGGTGATAGCCGCACAAGCGTCTATCAGGTTATTGATATGTTCAACCACGTGGCTCAATTTGGTCGGCTGGCCAATGAGAGCTTTGTCGTTGTTTTCTTTTTGCAGCGCAAGCGTGTGGTCATCAACCTGGTTGAGCACGCGCAGTAGGTCGTACGAGATACGATCACGCACTGACTCAGCGGTGTATTGCAAGCTCGCTAGAGTGGCTGCCAACGTGCCTTCGCGTTCTTCGTCAAATAACAGCGACTGCAATTCTTGATCAGGACGCAGAAGGCGCTTCGCCGCACCAGTGCCTACAAATCCTGGCATCGCACCGGTAATAATTGTTGTGGCGCGTAACTGCACCGTCAGCGCCTCTGAGATAGAGGTGTCGCCGTTGTGGTCAGGGTCATCACGACGAATAATCTGTAACGCGCTACGGATATTGCGCAACGAGTTTTCTAGGCGCTCGGCGTAGCGTCCAAACCAAAAAAGGTTATCGGCCACACGGCTGGGCAACTCGCCTTCGAGCATGGCGTAGTTAAGCGGTGTGGCTTGTTCTGAAGGCAGCAGGGTGTCGTCGCGAACAGCTGTGTCAGACAGTACCCACACGTCTTTGCAGGCATCAAATTGGCTTTTGTTAGATTGCGTACGATCGTCTAGCAGACACAAGCCGCCGGGCATTGCTTTAAATTGTTCGCCGTTATTTGCCAAATAAGTGCGCAATGTCATGGGCAGTCGCGATGGCAGCTGGTTGACTGTGCTGCTGACGTATTCACGGTCGACTTCGACGGTGGCGACAAACTGGTGTGGATTGCGCTGGATACGTTTTATCAGTGTTTCGCGGTCAACAGGTGCGAGGCCAGTTTTGGGCCTTAAGCTACGTCGCGCATTGATATCGCGGATGTCAAGTGTGTCGAAGTTCTGTAGTGCGTATTCTTTGCTTTGCGGGTCACCAAGCCAATACGTGGTGACATTGGGCAGCAACAAGCTCTCACCGAGGTAAAACTGACACAGAGCCGGCATAAAAGCGTTGAGCGCTGGATTGTCGAGCACCGCAACGCCAATGGGGTTGATGATCTGAACATTGTTGGCAATGGCAGCGTGAAGCAAGCCGGGAATGCCGGTTCCTGTGCTGGTATCGGAGTAGGCTAGCTGGTCGGCGTCACTGTCGTCGATAAAACGCAGAATGACGTCCACGCGCTGAAGCCCAGAGACTGTTTTTAGCCAGACGCGTTGGTCACGCACGGTGAGGTCATTCGCTTCGACCAGCGTATAACCCAGATATTTTGCCAGATAGGCGTGCTCAAAGTGATTGGGATGCTTGGCGCCGTAACCCAACAGTACACAGCGCTCATCGATGTCCATAGAGTTGGTCAGCGTAGACAGCAGCGCCCGAAAGTACAGCGTTTGTCGCTGTACTTGCGCAAATCGAAACTGCTCGCGTAAAACCTGCGACAACACCAGTCGGTTTTCTAGGGCATAGCCGATGTTTCGCGGCGCTTGGCAGACGTCGCCGACTGCCAGCCAGCGACCATCATTGGTGCGGGTTACATCGATGTTGCACAGTGGCAGGTGCCACGCGCTGGGCACTTGGCGCACAGTACGCAAATAACCGCGATGCGCAAACACCGCTTGAGCTGGCACAACACCACGCGTAAACAGCGATTGCTCGCCGTAGATATCCGCCAACATGGCTTGTTTCAGGCGCGCACGCTGACACAAACCCTCATCCAGAGATTGCCACTCGGGTTGAGAAATCAAAGTCGGCAGCATATCCAGTTGCCAAGGTCGCTCTTCTAGGCGTCGTTGGCCCACGCTGCCGTAGGCCAAACCGTTGCTGCGAAGCAGGCGTGCGATCTCTTTCTGGTGCTGTTTTATGTGTTCTTCTGGCAGCTCAGATAAGCGAGCATTAAGAGACGACAGTCGGTCGATCCCTGTGTCTAACCTGTGAACGTTGGTAGACGGCTCTGATTGATCTGTTGCGGGGGGGCTGTTTCCCATGAAATGGGCTTGTCCAGTCTGCTTGTCGGTTTATCACGATAGACTGAGCGGTTCCATTTCGCAAGAAGTGATGGCCTAAATTACCTGCCTGTATTGCGCTGGGTTCGAACCGTTGTGAAGTCCGTTTCTTGCTGGCTTGATAAAGCTCTGGAAGTTAAGTGTTATATCTTGTCGCGTGGTCGGTATGAGCGCGGGGCGTGGTGCTGAGGTGTCATACGCACAAACTCTCGCCCGTATTGGGCGAGCGTTTGTTAATTAAGGGCGCTTCAGGCAGCAATCACGACGATGTGATGGCTTTGACGTCGAGGTAGTCGTGCAAGCCATAAACGCCGTTTTCACGTCCGTTGCCCGATTGCTTGTAACCTCCAAAAGGCACGTCGTAGTCGTAGGCGGCACCGTTGACCGATACCACTCCGGCACGGAGTTTTCTGGCGACACGCTGTGCTTTGGCTGCATCACCTGAAAAAACACAAGCGCCCAAGCCATAAGGCGTGTCGTTGGCTATCTTGATACCGTCCGCTTCGTCGTCAAAGGGGATGATCACCAGCACTGGGCCAAATATCTCGTTGCGGGCAATGCTCATCTCGTTGTTTACACCAGCAAAAACGGTCGGGCGCACGTAATAACCTTTGTGCAGATGCTCTGGTCTGCCCGTTCCGCCTGCCACCAGCTCTGCACCCTCATCAATACCAGCTTGAATGCTGGCTTGAATTTGCTCAAATTGGTTTTTGTTGACCACGGGGCCAAGGTGCTCACCTTCTTTAGTCGGCTCATCTACACGTTTAGCGTCGGCGGCTGCCGCCGCATATTGCACCACTTTGTCATAGGCGCTGCGCTCAACCAGCAAACGAGAGAGCGCATCGCAATCTTGGCCGCTGTTACTGCAAATGTGGTCAACGGTGTGCTGCGCTGCCGCCTGTAAGTCAGCATCTGCAAACACCACATTGGGGGATTTTCCGCCGAGTTCCAATGCCACTCGCTTGACTGTTTTGGCTGCTGCTTGGGTGATCATCACACCAGCGCGAGTAGAGCCAGTAAAGGACACCATTTGCACATCCGGGTGCTGCGTCATTGCCGAGCCTACTTGCGCGCCGTCGCCGTTTACCAGATTAAACACTCCCGCTGGGAAGCCTGCTTCGTCAATCATTTCTGCCAATAGAATCGCCGACAGCGGAGAGTATTCGCTGGGCTTCAATACCATGGTGCAGCCGGCGGCAAGCGCAGGCGCTACCTTGACGATGACCTGATTCATGGGCCAATTCCAAGGCGTGATCAGTGCGCACACGCCAACCGCCTCATCACGCAGTAATGACCCACCGCGTGGGCTAGGGCGCTCAAACTGGTGTGCACGCAATGCGTCAACCGTGGCCTGCATATGGCCATCACCGACGGGGGTTTGGCCCTCGCGTGAAAAGCTGATGGGCGCACCCATTTCGCTGCTCATCGCCTGAGCGATTTCTTCGTAGCGTCGCTTATAGATCTCAATCAGCTTGTCCATCAACACAGCGCGTGTTTCGGCAGTTGTTTCACTCCAGCTGTCGAATGCTTTATTGGCGGCCGCCACAGCATGATCCACATCGGTGGCGTTGCCCATCGCGATGGTGGCAATGGCTTCCTCGGTGGCGGGGTTGATCACGTCAAAAGTTGTTGAAGATGCAGGGGAGACCCAAGCGCCGTCGATGTAAAATTTCTGCAGGTTATTCATGAGTGAGTAGCGTCCGGATTGGCCTAAATTGGCTTAATTAAATTGAGTGCGGTAGTGGTCGCTGAGTGTCGAGCGACGATAGCAGGGCGGGAGTATGCAACACACGCGGTGCAAAAGTGTACCTACGCGTGTCAGGTTTAAGCCCAATTGAGTCACTTATCCAGCGAGTTAGCTTGTCCATGCAACAAAGCGGAAAGTCGATAAGTGCATATCGAGAGCTCGTCGAAGCAAGACAAGCAACCGAACAGCTGCTGTAGCCCGTCGAAGCTCTAGCCTGCGATGATCAAATCACGTGGCAGTTCGCTCAATATCTCCGCGCCGCCTTCACGCATAATCACAATGTCTTCAAGGCGAATACCAAAGCGACCGGGCAGATAGATGCCGGGCTCTATAGAGAACACCATGCCGACATCCAACCTGACTTGGCTGGTGGCGGTGATGTAGGGCGGCTCATGGATGTCCAGTCCCAAACCGTGGCCGGTGCGATGGGTAAAAAATTCACCGTAGCCCGCGTCGGTAATGACTTGGCGGGCTGCTTTGTCTACTTCCATGGCCAGTACACCTGGTTTGGCTGCGGCTAGTGCGGCTTGCACGGCGCGCTCCACAATCGCATGTATTTCTTCGTAGCCCTCTGGCGGTTCACCTATGGCAATCATGCGGGTCATGTCGCTGGGCACACCGTCTTTTCGGCAGCCAATGTCGGTCACAATCGCGTCGCCTGGCTGAATCACGTAGTCACCGGGTGAGTGGTGCGGGTGCGCACCATTGGGGCCAGCAGCGATGATAGCAAACTCGGTTTTAGCACCTTGCTCGGCAAAGTAGTTGCCGACGATGTCGCGCAGCTCGGTTTCGGTCATGCCCGCCCGTGCGTTGGCAGCAGCACAGCGCAGAGCACCATCGTCAATCAGCGCGTTCATTTTCAGGCGCTGGAACTCGTCGTCGCTTTTGCGCATGCGCATCCAGCCGACGGTTTCGCTGCTGAAACTGTGTTTGGCATTGGGCAGTGCACCGAGCAATAGCAAGGCAAAGTCAGCACGCATGGTCTCGTCGAGCGCAACGTGACTGCACTCGCTTTCGCCCACCGCTGCCAGCGCCTCTTTTAGTGCGTGCTCTGGGCCGTCTTCATCTGCCCAGCAGTGCAGGTTTACATCCGACTTGGCTTCAACTTCGCTGGCGCTGAGTGCAGGGCACAGCATGGCGGTATCAGTGGCTGATACCAATAGCAGACAAGGGCGTTCATCTGGGTGCGGATAAAAGCCAGCGAGGTATTGCATGTGTGTGCCGGGGCCCAGCGCTAGTAGCGTACTGCCCTCGTGTTGCATGCGTGCTCGCAGTGCGGGTAGTTGCTCGCTGAGTGTTTGGCTCATGGGGTGTTACCTCGATGGAATTGTGCGCTATTGTGAGTGAACATATCGGCGGCGACAACCGCTTTGCCAGCCGCGGCTACATTCTTCAGAGGACACAGACATGGTGCTTGGTTTTTTAGGTGCAGGACACTTGGCGAGTTACACCGTAGCTGGGCTTCGGGCGGCGGGTGATAAACGCCGTATTTTGCTCTCGCCACGCAATACAAGCGTGGCCGCTCAGCTCGCGCAGCAACACAACTGCGAGGTGGCACCGAGCAATCAGTCGCTGGTCGACGGCTGCGATATCGTGTTGTTGTCGGTACGCCCACATCAGTATCAAGAGTTGCTGGATGGCTTGCAGTTTAAATCTGGTCAGTTAGTGATCTCCGCGATGGCAGGTGTTTCGCACCAGCAGTTATCGCAGCTGCCCAATCTGCAAGATGTGCAATTGGTGCGCTCGTTGCCTATTCAGTGTGCAGGCGTGGGCGCAGGCCCGGTGCCAATATTCCCAGCCAACGATACCGCTTTCGCCTTGTTAGATCAGCTCGGCACGGCAGTGGTACTCGGCGACGAAGAGCAGTTTGAAACTGCGGTGACAATTGGCTGCATGCACGGGTGGGTCTACCAGTGGTTGGCGGCCATGAGCAATTGGGCGACAGAGCAAGGCTTGGACGCCAAAGCGGCGGGCGAGCTGACAACAGCAGCGGTCGCAGGCGCAGTAGCCTACAGCCAGTCGCAAGGGCCATTGAGCATGCAAACAATAGGCGACGGTATTGCCGGTGAAGGCACCTATACCTTAAAAGGCTTAAAGCACCTGCAGGCTCACGGTGCTTTTGAAGCGTGGACAGGTGCGATGGATTTGGTGGATGGCAAAGGCAAGTCTTGATTGATTTTTAAGGTTTGCAGTATCGCTTTGTTGCAAACCTCGCACGATGCGCAGGCTTATTCTACCAATGGATGGCGTGTTCGAGTATTTACTCATGTCACTGCGAATAAGAGCAACGTATCTCGGTAGATTGTTGGCCTCGATGTGTGCGATGCGCAAGCTTATACGCACCTACTTTTTTCGTGCTTAGCTTGCATTCGTATAAAAACGGCGAGACACGATACTGTCGTGACTCGCCGAGATCTTCGAGATATTTAACGTTAACCGTGCAGGCTTAGGCCATCTGGCCCGAACAGCTGGGCACGCTCTGGATCAAATCCGAGCGTGATATCTGTGCCTTCATTGAGCGTTGCCCCGGTGAGTTCAGCAACAAAATTGCTCTGCCCATAACAAGTGCCATACGCAAGTGTGCTGGCGCCGAGTTGTTCAATCACTTCGACTTTCATAGTGCAGCTGTGACCCGAATCTACGCTCAAGTCCTGTGGGCGTAGTCCGAGTACCAGCTCGGCGTTATTTTCTAGGCCCGCTGTGTTTGCTTTAACTTGTATTTGTTGGCCGTCGGGCAGTTTTAGTTGCGCTAGTTCGCCAACTTTGCCGTCGTAGCGTACCGGCACAAAGTTCATTTTTGGCGAACCAATAAAGCCGCCCACAAATTTATTGCCCGGTCTGTGGTATAGATCAAGTGGGCTGCCAGCCTGCTCAAGCTTGCCAGAGCGCAGGACAAAAATTTTGTCTGCCAGTGTCATCGCTTCGACTTGGTCGTGGGTGACGTAAATCATGGTGGCGCCAATCTGCTGGTGTAAACGCGCGATTTCTAAACGCATATCTACGCGCAATTCGGCGTCGAGATTCGACAGTGGCTCGTCGAATAAAAACACTTTGGGTTTGCGTACGATGGCACGACCAATAGCGACACGTTGGCGCTGACCGCCCGACAACTGCGCCGGTTTGCGATCCATCATGGCGGTGAGTTGCAGGGCCTCTGCCGCTTCTCCAACTTTACTCTTCAGCTCTTCTGGGCTGGCGCCGCCCATTTTGAGACCAAAGCCCATATTCTCAGCGACGGTCATGTGCGGGTAGAGCGCGTAACTTTGAAACACCATGGCGATGCCCCTATCCACTGCGGCCATGTCGGTCACGTCACGCCCGCCAATCATCACCTTGCCTTCACTTAGGTTGTCCAATCCGGCAATCAAGCGCAGCAGTGTTGACTTTCCGCAGCCACTGGGGCCAACAAAAACACCAAAGGCGCCTTCTTCTAAGTCCAAATCAATACCGCGTATCACTTCGACTTGGCCAAATCTTTTGGTAGCGCCCCGTAGTTGTACTCCGCTCATGCTGCTCTTCCTCTGGTGTTAGTCCGGCTGTTGTGGCCGTTATTTTTATTTTGGAAAACCGTCATCTAAATGATGTCGCCCATCGGTGGCAGGCGTCGGGAAGCGGTACGTGCCGCCTCAATAACACGGATTTTCCAGTGTTCTAGTTGCTCAGCTTGCACCCTGAAACTGGGGGCAGAGAGGCCCAATGCCGCAACTGGCGCACCTCGATAATCGAGCAGTGGCGCGGCGACAGCGATAATGCCTGCAAAGTGCTCTTCGCTCTCAGTGGCCACGCCCAGTTGTCGAACCTCGGCCAAATCGCTCAGTATTTTTTCGCGATCGGTGACCGTTTGCGGCGTAAAGCGTTTTATTGCGCTGCGGTCGAGTATCTCGCCCTGGTGGGGCGGTTCTAGCCATGCCAACAATGCCTTGCCGGGCGCGCAGCACCAAGCTGGCGCTTGGCTGCCAATGCCGATGGCAGTGCGTAGACTTTCACGGCTTTCTACGCAATCGATGGCGACAACAGCTGTGTCAGCGGGCACATATAAGAGCGCTGTCTCGCCGCTTTCATCGGCTAATTCTTGCAGCAAGCCGTGTGTCAGAGAGCGCAGATCGCTGTCCGACCAAATACGGTTGGCCCATTCCAGTAGCTGTAATCCACCGCGGTAGGTTTGCGTTGCTTCGTCCAGGCTGACCAGTCGTTCAGCAATCAAATCAGCCAAAATGCGGTGCAGGGTGCCTTTGGGCACACCGCTGAGTGCCTGCAGTTCGCTAAAGCGCATGGGCTCGCTGACACAGATCAATTGCAGCAGTCGAAGTCCACGCACAAGAGCGCTGCCAGACTTGGTTTCGCTATCGGATTGTAGGATCGAAAGCTTGGACATAATTTCCTGATTGCTTTTTTTGGAACATTGTTCCATGATTTACCCCTGCAGGCAATATACTTCGGAAAGTGAACAGTATTAACTTGTTCTGATAGGAAGTATGTTGCGATTTGCGCAAACATAATCAGCATTCTAAGGTCGAAAATTTGAACACCGCCACCACCATCGCACCCGAAGTCCAAGGCACTGTCTGGCGTCTCGATCGAGCAGGCACCACCTTGTTGTTGGTGGCGTCTATGGGCGAGCAGCCGCGCATACTGCACTACGGCAAGGTGCTGCCAAGCATCGACGATAGCTCTTCGTTGTTGATGGCTAGTCAACCAGGCTGGCCGCATGGAACATTAGACGATCGTGCTTTTGCGGGCGTCTTTCCGCAAGCGGCGAGTGGCTTTGGTGGTCAGCCGGCTCTGTTGGCGCACGCCGACGGTAAAACGGTTGATGCGCTACTGGCTTTGCAAGAAGTGATCGAAAGCGAGCACGCGCTGACGTTTGTATTTTTTAGCGAGGCATTGCGCGTTGAACTGAAGCTAGAGCTCGATCAAAGCGGTGTGCTTGTGGCAATGAGCACATTGCACAACCTCGCTGAGCACGATTTACAAGTGGACTGGCTGGCGGCTGCAAGCCTTGAGTTGCCGGCGATACCGCTAGAAGTAGAGAGCTACCACGGACGCTGGGGGCAAGAGTTGCAATGCAGACGTCACGCTCTTGATGAAACAGCGCCCACACTTGAAAACAGGCGTGGCCGCAGCAGTCATCAGCTGTTTCCTGGCATGCTAGCCGGTGAGCCAGGTTTTGGGCCCGCACGCGGCACTTGTTACGCGATGCAGTTGGCGTGGAGCGGTAACTTTCGTCTGCAGGCGCAGCGTCAGTTCGATGGCAGTGCAATATTGCAAGCCGGTGTCCTGTATTTGCCGGGCGAGGCTCGTTTGGCCGCTGGGCAATCTATGAGCAGCCCCGCATTGTTGTTTAGTTACGGCGAAGGCGCAGATGCTTGCGCGCAACGCTACCATCGCTATGTGCGCTCGCACGTGTTGTCACGATGGCCACGGCCTGAACGACCGATTCGCAGTAACAGCTGGGAAGCGCTGTATTTTGACCCCCACACAGGCA